>Ga0210005_1000711_pt1 | contig 24943 bp, 18 predicted proteins | sample CryGey02umfilter_3_FD_183961 | JGI IMG/M metagenome (GOLD analysis project Ga0210005, IMG submission 183961) | Groundwater microbial communities from aquifer in Utah, USA - Crystal Geyser 4/9/14 0.2 um filter (SPAdes) (version 3) | ecosystem: Environmental > Aquatic > Deep subsurface >... | reverse complement strand
CATTTTTTCTATCGTTTCTGTCTAGGTCTTTCCCTAACTTAATATTTCTAACGATTGTTTTAAGGTTTTTAAAGAATAAACCTCCTGCCACAATCAGTAATACTATAAAAATGATACTTGATATTTCCATGCTAGTTCATAATGTTTAAAGTTCAAAGTTTCGAGTTTAAAGGTAATTGGTATTTATCCTCTACGAACCCTTCCATAGGAGGGGAACTCCCTCCCTTTGGGAGGGTTGGGGTGGGACAGTCTTCCAACTTCTATTCCCGTTTATCCTTTCTTCCAAAAAGTGAAAAATGAACGTATCTTTTTGGATTAGCTTCCATGTCTATCAACAACTTATCTAAATCTCGTGTTACGCTTTCTAGGTTTTTATATAAGGAATCGTTGGTCATTAGTTGTCCCATGGTACCTTCTCCTTTATTGATATTTTCCATTATCAGAGAAATGTTATCAAAAGTTTTATTGGCTTTTTCCAGCGTAGTTTTAATGTCTAGTTCTTTTAGTGAATCACCTAGTTCTTTGTAAGTTTTTATCATAGGTCGAGCTGAAGCAATAGCAGAATTAGCTGAGGTTGCAACTTCTTCAAATTTTTCTAATGTAGTTTTTAAATTTGCCAATGACATTTTTAGGTTACGTTTATTTTGGTCATCAAAAATAGTATTAAAATTTTCAAGCGTTGTTTTCATTATCACAATAGTAGAATCTAACGAAACCATTAATTTTTCAACTTTTTGCTTCATAGGGAGCAATTGTTCGTTCACACCATCTAACATTGATTTTTCAAAATGTGAAGGAATAGTGTCACCATTGAGAAGTTCAACTGATGAATTTCCTAAACTTAATCCAATTCCTTTGGAGCTTAATAAATCCAGGCTGATAAGATTTGCTACGGAATTGTTTGGTATTTGTATCGTTTTATCAGTAATTGTTAATTCGACTATGATATTTCCTGAATGGTTGTTTTTGAAATAAATGTCACTTACCAAGCCAATTTTAAATCCATTAACTAGCACGGGAGAAGAGTTTGTTAATCCACCGATAAAAGGATATTCTGTATAAATTACTTTTTTAGTTCCAAACAGAAGTGTCCCTTTTAAGTAATTGAATCCCCATATAAAAAGAGCAATTGCTAATATTGCGACAAAGCCAACACGTATTTCTTTTGATATTTTCATAAAAATTTATTAGGTGCACAAATATCGTGAAAGTGATTTTATCTACCAACAAAATTGATAGTTTATTTAGAGTTTGTCCATATTGTAAGATTTATTCAAATCTTTTATTTTTTTTCGAGGTTTATTGCTTCGCTAAGAGAGATTCGTTTACCATTATTAAAGGCAACTATAAAAGCATCTTCAAAACCTTTTTCTCGAAGTTTAAGTTGCAATATATTCGCTGCTGAAATGGATTTTTCACTACCTACTGTATAACGAAAAATACCTCCAGCTTCATAGAATTCAACATTTTCAACGCCATTAAAATTACTTGCGACAAGTTCTTTTTTAACAGATGAGGTTGCAATTTGTATTTTATAGACTAACCCTTCTTCAGACGAAACAACTTCTGATTTTTTTGATTTATTTTTTTTTACATTCTTGTCTTCCTCATTTATTTTTGAAGCCTCTTTTTTTTCTTCAATTTCAATTTTTTTTTCATGAATCTGGTTTTTTTCTTCCAATTCGTGTTTATAATCTTTAAAAGCCCTGTAAATTGCCGAAGCCATATAATCTTGATTAATAGGAGAATTTAAAAACTTTTCTTCTTCTTTGTTGGACAAAAAACCTGTTTCAATTAATACGCTTGGCATATTGGTTTGGTGCAGCACTAAAAAACCTGCTTGCTTAACACCTCTGTCCATTCTGCCAACTTTGTCTTTGAATTGTTGTTGCACTTTTGCTGCAAAATTTAAACTTTGATCGATAAATGCATTTTGCCTGAGCGTAATTGCAATATATGATTCGGGTGAATTTGGGTCAAAATTTTCGTAACGTGTGGCATAATCATCTTCATAAAGTATGGAAGAATTTTCTCTTTTTGCAACTCGTAAGTTAGCTTCAGAAACGTGCAATCCCATTACGTAGGTTTCCGTTCCTATAGCAGTTGCAGAGCCTGCATTTACATGAATACAAATAAACAAATCGGCTTTGGCATCGTTAGCAATTTTTGCCCGTTCAGATAATTCTACAAAAACATCTGTTTTTCGAGTGTAAACTACTTTTACGTCCTTAAAATTTTCTTCAATATAAGCACCTAATTTTAATGAAATTGATAATGCAATATTTTTTTCATTGGAATATTCACCAACGCATCCTCCGTCTTTTCCTCCATGCCCAGCATCAATTACTACTGTTTTTATTCCATAAAAATCCTGGTCATCCGATACTAAATAAAAAGATGTTGAAATAACAAAAGTGAATAAAAAAGAAAAAGAGAATATAAGCGGTTATAATTCATTTTTTTTTTGAAAAGTAGGTGTTTAATAAATTATCAATTATTATTCTGTTAAAAACTCGGGTTTTATTAATGTCAAATTTATTTTTTTTAGCTTTGACCCTTTGTTAATCTACTTTTGTTTTATCACAAAAGGAATGTTAATAAATTTAAACCTTTTACATAGCCAAAACATGATATGTGTAATAATATTATGACTTGTAATTTCATGTGCTGATAACCAATAGTCATACCACTAATAATATAATTCTATTTAGCTTTTGTTTCATAGTGTTTTCACTGTGTTCGTTTGTGAGCTATGCTCAAAACAATGAAGAGCCTGCATTTTTAAGTGATACTGTTTCCATTGTTCAATTTTCTGATACAATGATTTCTAAAGATGCATTAGGTTCCAAATTGCAGTATAAAGCTTCTGATTCTATCCGATATGATATGAAAAATAGATTGGTTTATTTATTCGGTAAGGTGGAAGTTTATTATGAAGATATTGAACTTAAAGCGGAAGAAATTGAAATAAATTTAGATTCTAATTTGGTAATGGCAAGAGGTAAACAAGATTCTACGGGAAAGTTTTATGGAGAACCAGTGATGAAAGAAGCAGGAAAAGAATTTCAAGCCCATGATATTAAATATAATTTCAACACTAAAAAAGGAATAATTACTGAGGTAATGACGCATGAAGGAGAAAGTTACATTCATGGAAAAAAAGTGTATAAAACCCCTGATAATGTAATGTATATTAGAAATGGAAAATATACTACTTGCAATCTCAAGCACCCGCATTATTATTTTAGTTCGGCAAAACTAAAAATTATTCCTAAAGATAAAATTGTAACTGGACCAGCTAACTTGGTTATTGAAGATGTTCCAACGCCAATAGGTATTCCGTTTGGTTTTTTTCCAAATACAGACAAGCAGCAATCAGGAATTTTAATTCCTACACCTGGAGAAAGTGGTCAGTTAGGTTTCTTTTTATTGGGTGGGGGCTACTACTGGGGCGTAAGTGATAAATTATCTATGCAACTCACTGGTGATGTTTATTCAAAAGGAAGTTGGGGTAGTAATTTCATATCTAATTATAATAATCGTTATCGTTTCAATGGAAATTTAGATGTTAGGTATTCTATTTTTAAAAATGGAATTGAAGGACTTCCTAATTTTTCGGAACGAAAAGATTTTTTTCTCCGTTGGAATCACACACAAGACCCTAAAGCTAGACCAAACAGTAATTTTTCTGCTAATGTAAATGTTGGAACAAGTCAAAATTTTACCAATAATTTTAATAGTTCTACTCAAGATTTCTTGAGTGCTACATTTAATTCTACCATTTCCTATAAAAAAACATGGGATGAGAAGCCTTTTAATTTAGCAATAAATGGTTTTCATAGTCAGAACAATGTTTCAAAGGCTGTTACTGTTCGTTTGCCTGAAGTTGCTTTTAATGTTAGCCGATTACAACCATTGAAAACCAAAACACCAGGAAAAAGAAATGATTTGCTCGATAATTTTGGGGTAAGCTATTCTATGAATTTTAAAAATGAAGTTACCGCTGGAGATTCTCTTTTTGGTTTAAACAACTTAGAAGTATTAAGTGGACAATTCAAAAATGGAATGCGACACGCCATTCCTATCAGTACTTCTATGAAAGTGTTGAAGCATTTCACAGTAAATCCTTCTTTTAATTACAGTGAAATTTGGTATCTTGAATCGGTAGATAAAAAATGGGACAACACCATTAATGAGCTTGTGGTTGATACTGTTAATGGTTTTGTGAGAGCTAATTCGTATGATATGAACGTGAATTTAACCACAAAAATGTACGGAATGTATCAATATAAAGGAAAGATGATTAAAGCTTTGCGTCATGTTATCACACCATCGGTAGGGTTGTCCTATATTCCTGAAAATAATCAAGGGTTGAAAAGCTACATTGATTCTACCAATAATAAATTTGAATATTCTATTTTTCAAAATGGAATTTATGGAAGTACCAACAGACAAGAAGCTGGGAATGTTAATTTAGGTTTGTTGAATAATTTTGAGATGAAAGTGCGTAACAGAAAAGACAGCTTGGGTGAAGACAAAAAAATTAAATTGTTGGAAAATTTAGGATTTAGGAGTAGTTATAATATGATAGCTGATTCACTCCGTTGGAGTAATATTAGCATTGATGCCCGAACCAATATTTTTAGAGTGGTTTCATTGAATTATAATGCACAATTAGACCCTTATCAACTGGATAGTTTAGGAAGAAAAATTAACCTTTTTGAGGTAAATTCAACAGGAAGAATCGGCAGATTAGTCAGTTCAAATTTAGCTATTGGATTTACGCTGAAAAGTAAACAAAGCACAACAACAGAAAAGAAAAGCAACTTCGGAACGGAACAAGAATTAGCCTATATTAGAGCCAATCCAGAGGCTTTTATTGATTTTAATGTTCCATGGACATTAAATGTAAATTACAACATTCGGTATTCCAAACCACAATTTGTATCAACCACCGTTCAAACACTAAATTTTTCGGGCGATTTAAGTCTTACTCAAAAATGGAAAATAGGAATGACTTCTGGTTATGATTTTCAAGCAAAGGATTTTACCTACACTACTGTTGATATTTATAGAGATTTACATTGTTGGGAAATGTCATTCAATTGGGTGCCTTTCGGTATCAGACAAAGTTATTTGTTTACCATAAAGATTAAATCTGCCATTTTACAAGATTTAAAAATGACTAGAAGAAGTGTGCCTAATGTATTTTAGAAAAATCGTTTTATAGAATACAGGTAACACAGATTTAGTGGGTAAAAAGCCACGAATACACGAATTTTAAGCAGAACACAGATAACACGGGGTTAGCAGATATTCTCTTGTTTCCATTGCGAATAACTTTTGCCTTTTTGCGGTTGCCCCTCCTTAACCCAGAAAATTCACAAATTTTTTACGATATAAGTAATACCAACAAATTTAGCTATTTTCAATAGCCCAAATTTTGGTATTACTAAATCGGGATTAACCGCTTTGCTTCCCACAGCCCTTCGCACATTCATACAATTCGCTTCGCTTTTGCATGAATAAAGCGGGTTAACCGTCATTCCTGAAATTTTTGAGGCACGAAAAAAATTGTCAGGAATCTGTTCTAAGGCTTAATGATTTATGAATTTTTTTTATACATTTGGAAAAAATAAGTCTGAAAAAATCAGACCTATAAATAAGTTAGCCCTTTTTGTATATTAATGAAGAAACTATTTTTACTCATAAACATATTCTCTTTTTTCGTTTGTAGCCAAAAGACAAATGATTATAAAGAATTATTCCAATTACCCCGTAAACGCTAAGCTGAAGCATTGGCATTTTAGCAGAGGGCTTAGGGGTTGTAATTTTCATAACTCATTAAAACAAAAATACTGTTTTTTAAAGTCTCTTTAATCTCTCGAAATTTTCCTAATTTCGTTTTTATTAAAATCAAACAAGATGAATAAAATAATTATTTTTTCTGCCCTTGCAATGCTCATGGATGTATTTGCCATTGCTCAACAAACCATCACCTATCCTAAAACTCAAACAGAAGAAGTTAATGATGACTATTTTGGAACCAAAATTCAAGATCCATACAGATGGTTGGAAGATGATAATTCGGAAGAAACAAAAAAATGGGTAGAAACCCAAAATAAAACGACAAGCATTTATTTGGAGTCCGTTCAAAAAAATAGAAAATACATACATAAACAACTTACAGAAATGTGGAATTATTCTAACATGAGTATTCCTCAACAACATGGAGAGCAAATCATTTTTACCAAGAATGATGGCAATCAAAATTTTGATGTTTATTATATCAAAAATAGTGAAGATGGACCAGAAACAGAATTACTAAACCCTAATAAAATGTCGAATGATGGTTCTGTGAGTGTAAGCTTTATAAGCATTTCAAAAGACAATAAGTATATGGCTTACGCAGTTTCATCAGCTGGTTCGGACTGGATAGAGATTAACGTAATGGAATTGGCAACAAAAAAAATGCTCTCAGACCATATAAAATGGGTAAAATTTTCGGGTATTGCTTGGTACAAAAATGGGTTTTATTACAGCGGTTATAAAGCACCTGAAACAGGTAGTGAATTTGCTGCTAAAAACGAACATCACACTGTGTTTTATCATAAATTAGAAACCAATCAAAGCGAAGATGAACGTGTTTTTTGGAGTGATGAATTTCCACTTCGGAATTTTAGAGCTAGTGTTACCGAAGATGAACAATTTTTAATTGTTTCAGCATCCGAAGGAACAAGTGGTAATATGCTTTTTGTCAAAAACTTAGAAAGTGATAAACCCGAATTTGCAACCTTAGTTAGTGATTTTGAAAGTGATACCTATGTTGTAGGAAATAATAATGAAAATTTAATTATTCTAACAAACATCAAAGCTCCCAATAAAAAAATAATGCAAACAACTATTGATGCTCCTAATTATGACAATTGGGCTCCTTTTGTTCCAGAAAAAGAGGATGTGATAGAAAGTGTGAGCGTGGCTGGAGACAAGGTTTTTGTGAACTATTTAAAAAATGTTCAATCTCGCATTGAAGTATTTACACTTGATGGAGGATTTGTTCAGGAATTAAAATTGCCTAACAACGGAATAGCAAGCACTGTGGTTGGAAAACCCAATCAATCTGTGGCTTACATTACGTTTTCCTCTTATATTCAGCCAACAAGTATTTATAAATTTAATGTGGATGAGTTGGTTTTGGACAGCTATTTTGTCCCATCTGTTGATTTTAAAACGGAAGAATACGAAACCAACCAAGTTTTTTACACAAGCAAAGATGGAACAAAAATACCTATGTTTATTTCACATAAAAAAGGATTGAAATTAGATGGAACAAATCCTTGTTTACTTTATGGTTATGGAGGTTTTAACATTAATATTAAACCTGGTTTTGATGTTTCAAAAGCAGTATTTATGCAAAATGGAGGTATTTATGCTGTAGCCAATTTGAGAGGAGGGAGTGAATATGGCGAAAAATGGCACAAAGCAGGGATGTTGAATAACAAACAAAATGTGTTTGATGATTTTATTGCAGCAGCAAACTATTTGAAACAAAAAAAATATACATCTACCGAAAAATTAGCCATTCATGGGCGTTCTAATGGAGGATTGTTAATTGGAGCTGTGATGACTCAGCAACCAAATTTAGCAAAAGTGGCTTTGCCCATGGTAGGTGTGTTGGATATGTTGCGTTACCATAAATTTACCATCGGTTGGGCTTGGGTTGTAGAATATGGCTCAAGTGAAAATGAAAACGATTTCCAAAATTTACTAAAATATTCGCCACTGCATAATTTAAAGAAAACCAATTATCCTGCTACATTAATCATCACTGCCGATCATGACGATAGAGTAGTGCCAGCTCATTCATTCAAGTTTGCAGCAACACTTCAAAAAATGAATACAAGCAGTAATCCAACATTAATAAGAATTGACACCAAATCTGGTCATGGTTCAGGAAAATCTAAACAAAAGCTTATTGATGAATGGACAGATATCTGGACGTTTACTTTTCATAACTTGGGTATGAAAGCAGAAGTGAAATAAATTCAACTCTTAGTTCATAAATTACTTAAAATAGTTTTTGTTTTCACCCCAAAACCTTACTAAAGTTCCTACATTTGTAGGTGTTAACAGGAGAGGGTTGTCTTCTTTTAATACCGATTATACATTCAATATAGTCCAATTTCAGCTATCGCTTTATTGAACTATTTTCATGTTATATCGGCATTAACCTTTGTAAAATTATATTTTAGTTTGGACTAAAATATAATTACAATTGGTATAACTTACTATAAATGAATAAAATCACTAATTTATGCAAGCATTAATTTCTTCAAAATCAACTTCAATAAGCAGAAATTTTTTACCCAAAAAACTATCAATAGATAGTTGGAATACGTTAGCTCCATTTTATGAAGCATTGAAAACAAGACCAATAAATTCTAAAAACGACCTCGAAAAATGGTTAAAAGATAGAAGTGAGTTAGAAGCTTTTGTGGGTGAAGATGTAGGTTGGCGTTATATAAAAATGAACATTGACACCACCGATGAACAATTAGAAAAGTCGTTTAATTTTTTTGTAAACGAAATTGAACCGAAAATAGCTCCTTATGAAAATAGTTTCAATCAAAAACTAATACAATCCTCGTTTTTAGATGAATTAGATACAGAAACCTATTTTGTTTATCTCAGAGCCATTAAAAAAGAAATGGAAATTTATAGAGATGAAAATATTCCGTTGAAAACTCAATTAACCGAAGAAGCTCAACAATATGGAGCTATTTCTGCAAAAATGACCATAGAAATTGATGGAAAAACAAACACACTTCAACAAGCAAGTATTTATTTAAAATCTACCGATAGAAAATTAAGAGAAGAAGTATATAAAAAAATTGCACAACGCAGGTTGCAAGATGCACAAAAACTTGACGATTTGTTTACTTCGTTAATCAAAAAACGACAACAACTTGCATTAAACACAGGATTTGAAAACTATAGAGATTATATGTTTGCCGAAATGGGACGTTTTGATTATACCAAGCAAGATTGTTTTGATTTTCATAATTCCATCGCCAAAGAAATAGTGCCAGTTATTAATCAATTTGATGAAAATAGAAAAACGAAATTAAAAGTTACTTCATTAAAACCTTGGGACAAAATGGTAGATGTTGATGGAAAATCACCACTCCAACCAACCCAATCTGGAGCAGAATTAATGGATAAAACCATTGCTTGTTTTCACAACATACATCCCTATTTTGGACAATGTATGGAAACAATGAAGGAAATGAAGCACGTTGATTTAGAATCGAAAGTAGGAAAAGCTCCGGGCGGATTTAATTATCCCTTAAACGAATCAGGAGTACCATTTATTTATATGAATTCTGTTGGTTCACAACGCGATATGATTACCATGCTGCACGAAGGAGGACATGCCGTACATTCTTTTCTTTCGCACCCACTAGCACTAACTGCTTTTAAAGATGTTCCTTCCGAAGTTGCCGAGTTAGCCTCAATGAGTATGGAACTTATTTCTATGGATTTTTGGGATGTTTTTTATACCAATGAAGAAGAATTGAAACGAGCTAAAAGAGAGCAATTAGAAGGTGTGCTAAATACCTTGCCTTGGGTTGCTACCATTGATAAATTTCAACATTTGTTGTATGAAAATCCCACGCACACATTAATGCAACGAAAAGAAATTTGGAAAAATATAATGGATGAATTTAGTAGCTCAGTTGTAGATTGGTCGGATTGTGAAGATGAAAAAACCTATTATTGGCAAAAGCAACTCCATCTTTTTGAAGTACCTTTTTACTATATTGAATATGGAATGGCTCAATTAGGAGCAATTGCCGTTTGGAGAAACTACAAAAACAATCCAACCAAAGCCATAGAGCAATATATGGAAGCACTAAAATTAGGTTATACTAAACCCATTGCCGAAATTTATGCAACAGCAGGAATTAAATTTGATTTTTCACAAGAATATATTCATGAATTGGTAACCTTTGTGAAAAGTGAATTGGATAAAGTAGAAAAGTAAGAAGATGGAAATTAACAAATAATAAATAACAATGGCTTTGCGTGATGGAAACCCCTCCCTTGGGGAGGTTGGGTGGGGCTAATAACTGTGAACTTTTAAAAATAACTACAAACCAACATGAAACTCGATATTCTTTCCATAGGCGATGAATTACTAATCGGACAAACGCTAAACACCAATGCTCATTGGCTTTCTCAACAATTGAATAAAATTGGTTTTGAGATTAGACAACACACAACGGTTAGCGATGAAAAAACGCATATTTTAACAGCATTAAATGATGCATTAGAAAATGTTGATGTAGTGTTAATAACAGGAGGATTGGGTCCAACAAAAGATGATTTAACATTAGAGGTTCTAAATGAATATTTTGGAGGCAAATTGGTAATGAATCAACAGGTTTATGAAGATATAGAGCGATTAATTGGAGGAAGAGGTTTTGAAATGAATGAACTCAATAAACAACAAGCATTAGTGCCTGATAATGCTCGGGTTTTAAGAAATAAAAACGGAACAGCACCTGGAACATGGTTTGAAAAAAATGGGACAATTGTAGTTTCTATGCCAGGTGTTCCTTATGAAATGAAAGCCATGACAACAAGTACCGTTATTCCATGGCTGTTAGAAAAATTCAAACTTCCGTTTATAGTTCATCAAATGGTTTATACACAAGGGATACCAGAATCAACTTTAGCCCATCAATTAGAGACTTGGGAAAATGAATTACCTAAAAGCATTAAATTAGCTTATTTGCCATCTCCAGGTAGAGTAAAACTTAGGTTGTCAACAATTGGGAATGACAAAACCGCATTAAATTTTGCCATAGAAGAGCAAATCGAAAAAATAAAAAAAATTATACCACAATACATTTATTCGTTCGAAGAAGAAGCATTAGAAAAAATACTAGGAGAAAAGCTAAAGCAACAAAAAGCAACATTATCTACAGCAGAAAGTTGCACCGGGGGTTACATTGCTCATTTAATTACAAGCGTGCAGGGAGCTTCCGATTATTTTGAAGGTTCAGTAATTTCTTACTCTAATGCGATTAAGATAAACCAACTCAATGTGAATGTTGATGACATTGAAAAATATGGAGCAGTGAGTCAACAAGTGGTAGAGCAAATGGCTGAAGGTGTTAGAAAAAAAATGAATACTACTTATGCGATAGCTACTTCTGGCATTGCAGGACCAACAGGAGGAACAGAAGAAAAACCCGTAGGTACAGTTTGGATTGCTATCGCTTCTGAAAAAGGAGTCGTGGCTAAAAAACACGTTTTTGGTAAAGAACGAGATGTAAATATAGAAAGAACGGCTGTTGCTGCATTGGGGATGTTGGAATTTGGAGATGAGTTAAGAAAGAAGTACTTAGGAGTATTTAGAAGTTATTAACTACATAGAGTACTCAAGATTTTTTACTATTTTTGAAGAATAATTATCCTTGATGCAAAATGATAAAGCTAATAGAAGAAAAATTAAGTAAAATAATTGCACTTTGTAAAACACATCGTGTAAAATCCATTGCTCTATTTGGTTCGGCCGCCAAGGATGCTATGCATGCAAATAGCGATATTGATTTTCTTGTGCAATTTTCTGAAGATATAGATGTGCTAGATTATGCTGATAATTACTTCACTTTTTTAGAAGAACTCGAAAAATTGATAGGGAGAAAAATTGATTTAGTTTCTAAAAAAACACTCAAAAATCCCGTATTAATTGAAGAAATTGATAGGTATAAGGTAGATTTGTATGCAGCTTAAAAGAAGAAATAATTAGAATAAAAAACAACATCAAATAGCGAAATACCCCTATTTATATTCAGACATCTTACTAAATAAACGAATTAATTTTTTTTATTCAAAATAAAAACGCAACTTTGCACCCGCTACAACAAAAAGTAACGTGGCGATAACCGCCAAATTGGTCAAAAGAATATTCCTAGCGATAAGTAGTCCCGCTTTTAATAATCCTCGTACCGATTCGGTATAAAAATAATTAACAATGACATTTAAAGAATTAGGTCTTGATAAGAATCTTATCAAGGCAGTAGAAGAAATGGGTTTTGAAACACCATCACCCATTCAAAAAGAATCTATTCCTGCATTATTGCCAGGAGACAGAGATTACGTTGGTTTAGCACAAACCGGAACAGGAAAAACAGCCGCTTTTGGGTTGCCGTTGATTCAACAAATCGATACAGAATTTAGAGCCATTCAAGGCATAATTCTTTGTCCAACCCGTGAATTGTGTTTACAAATCACCAAAGAATTAAAAGCGTACGCAAAATATACCGAAGGTGTTAAAATTGTGGCAGTTTATGGTGGAGCAAGTATCACCGATCAAATCAGAGAAATTAAAAGTGGTATCAACATTATGGTTGGCACACCTGGTAGAACCATTGATTTAATGGACAGAAAAGTGTTGAAATTTGATTCAGTTGCAACCGTTATTTTGGATGAAGCAGATGAAATGTTGAACATGGGTTTCAAAGAAGACATCACAAAAATTATCGAAAAAACTCCTGTAACTAAAAAAACATGGTTGTTTTCGGCTACTATGCCTAAAGAAGTTGAGCGTATTGCAAATACGTACATGGAAAACCCAATTAAAGTAACTGTTGGAACAAAAAATAGTTCAGCGGCAAACATCGAACATAGTTATTGCTTAGTAAGTGGAAGAGATCAGTATTTTGCTTTACGCAGATTCATTGATTTTTCACCTGAATTGTATGGTATTGTTTTTTGTAGAACACGAAGAGAAACACAAGAAATTGCAGCCAAATTGATGGCAGATGGTTATAACGCAGATTCGTTGCATGGAGATTTATCTCAAGCTCAACGTGATAGTGTGATGAATAAATTCAGAAACAGAAATATTCAACTATTAATTGCAACAGATGTAGCAGCTAGAGGAATTGACGTAGATGATTTAACACATGTTTTCCATGTTGATTTACCAGACGAAATTGAAAGTTACACACACCGAAGTGGAAGAACTGCAAGAGCAGGAAAATCAGGAAAATCAATTTCATTGGTTAGCCCATCAAAATCAAGTAGAATTAGATTGGTTGAAAAATTAATTGGTTCTAAATTGATGCTTACAAAAGCTCCTTCAGGACAAGATATTTGTGGACAGCAAATTATCAATGTGATTAACAACATTAAATCAGTTGAGGTAAATGAAAAAGGATTAGCTCCTTTTATTGCACAAATCCACGAAGAATTTAGTGAATTAACTAAAGAAGAATTGATAGAACGTATGGTTTCTCGTGAATTTAATAAGTTTATCAAACAATACGATAAAGCAGGAGATATAAACATTGATCCATCAAGAGTTCGTCAAGGAAGAGAAAGAGGAAATGATAGAGAATCAGGAAGAAGAGAAGGAAGAAGTGATTCAAGTGATAGAAATTCAAAACGCTTATTTATTAATGTTGGAAAAATGGACGGCTTTGAAAACAAAGGTCAAATTTTAGGTTTTATCTGTAATCAATCGGGTATTGATGGTGGTTCAATCGGAAAAATTGATTTGTTTGATAGCTTTGCTTTTATTGGTGTTGATGAAGGAATTGGCGAACAATTAATTGGAAACCTTAATGGTAAAAATATTGAAAATAGAGATATTAAAGTTGAATTTTCTAAAGATAAACCAAGAAGCAGCGGAGGAGGATTTGAACGTAAAGAACGTAGTGGAGGTTTTGAAAGAAGAGAACGAAGTTCTTCTGATAGAAAAGAAAGGTCTTTCAAATCTTCTGACAACAAAAGCGGAGGAGGAGGAAGAAACTTCAAAGAAAGACGTAGAAGAATTTAATTTTCTTTTAATATAGAACAAAAGCCCAATCAATTTTTTGATTGGGCTTTTTTTTGCAGAAAACTTTAATAAATATATTGATTACATCGCATAAGCAGGACAGGTATGAGATTTTATGCCACTTCCTTCACCAACACCTCCACCAGTGCATTGTCTGAATCCAAACATGATTTCGTGTCCATAATTGCCATAAATCTTATTTAAAGGAAAATCAAAAGCATAGCCAATAGTTATGGTATCAAACAATTTGAATTTAATTTGAGCAACAACGGCTTCGCCCACTCGATAGCCAATTCCCATTGTGAAATTCTGACGATAGACCCAAGCCATATTCAAATCGAGAGCAGGAGGTCCCATATTATTTAATTTCAATAAAAAAGATTTAAAAATAGTCCAATCTTGATAAACAGATTGATGTCCCATTCCAATAAAATATTGGTTTACTTGTTTTGATTCTTGACCGAGTTTGATTTTCTTGAAGAATACTTGATTAATAGAAAAACTATAATAAACTTTATTGTTATAGAGCAATAAACCAGGCATAAAATCAGGGTAATGAAGTACAGAACCTCCAGCACTTTCTAGTACAGGATCGGGATTGTTATTTCCAAAAACATTGCTAATGGCATATTGTTGAACACCACCAAAAAGACCAACGCCCATAGTTAGTTTGGGGAAAACTTTTTTATGATAAGCGTAAGCTAATTTTATATAAGTCCGAGATGTTAGGTGTAATCTGTCTTGTTCGAGATAGATGCCAACAGCGTGTTTACCTTTGTTGGCATAATTTTTTTTACTTAAAGACATGTGAGCACTTGCAAAAGTGGAACGAGGAGCATTATCAAAACCAACCCATTGCAATCGAGTTCCTGCTTTAAAATCAAAACATTTTGATGTTCCAGCAAAAGCAGGATTATAACCAAAATTATTAAATGAATATTGTGAATATTGCGGTGCTTGTTGGGCTTTTAGGGTTATTCCCAAGAACAAGAATAGAGCTATGTAAATACTATTTTTCAAATTTATCTAATAATTGAAACAGCTCCTTTAAATGTTTTAGTATCACTGTTTTCGGGTTCAATTTTTAAAATGTAATAATAAGTTGAAACGGGCAAATCACCACCTAAATATTTTGCTTCCCAACCTTCATTGTTCTTGTAATTTTTTTTGTGATAAACTCGTTGCCCCCATCTGTCAAAAATAAAGACTTCATTCTTAGGGTAAAACTCCAAGTGTCTAACAAACCACGTATCATTAAAACCATCGCCATTTGGAGTAAAAACATCAAAAGGAATAGGGTCAGGACAGTTGAAAGTAGGGACAACAACTATGTTTGTGTCAGTGCAGCCATTGTCGTCTGTAATAATTACTTGATAACTTCCTACTGGAACTGAATTGAAAAGCCCAGTATTGTTAGAGCCAACGCCTAAAAGATTATAATTGTAAGGGGATTGTCCGCCCGAAGCTGTAATTAATACATCGGCAGCAGTTTGATTGCATTCAAAAGTAATTGGTGTTGCCTCAGATGTAATAATTACTGTTTCAATAAATATACTGCTTGAGTCAAAATCTGGAACGCAACCTGTGTTGGTATTCATAAAAACCTGAACAGTTTGGTTATTAGCCAAAATATTTATGGTAGCACCTGTTCCTGCAACCGTATCACCATTAATTACCCATAAATAAGTAGGTGTTACAGCTCCTGCCGAAGGATTCGCTGTGATTTGAATGGGTGTGCTTTTGCAAAAAGGGGCATTTGAAATATCTGGAACAGTTGTAAGACTTACATCTACAGGACACTGAGCATAAGAGGATAAACCAATTATACTTGATAATAAAAAAAATACAAAATGGGGTAATAATTTTTGCATCTGGCTAAATTACAATTTATTTTAATTTGTATAGATTATTTTGAAATTAGGATAAATATGCTGCCAAACATTTTAGTTTGTTTGATTGTCTTATTAAACAGTTGGCTACTCAGAAATTAATAGAAATTTTTTTTTCAACAATTAATGAATTTTCAAGTTTATTTTTTACATTTGCCAATAATTGTCAAGTCAAAATGAAGCATCTTTAAACCCGAAAGGTTCACGAACACCATGAAAATTGAATAAAAGTGAGTAAAACAATTGGAACAACATTAAGAAAACTAAGAGAAGAAAAAGGTCTTTTGCTAAGAGAGGTTGGTGCTCAACTTTCGCTTGACCCTACAATTTTGAGTAAAATTGAGCAAGACAGACGGATGCCTACAAAAGAACAAGTGAAAGCACTTGGCGAATTTTATAAGCATCAAAAAAATGATGTTATTATAGCTTGGCTCTCAGATAAATTATTTTACGAAGTGCAAGATGAAGACCTTGCATTACAAGCAATGCAGGTTGCAGAAGAAAAAATCAGGTATAACATCGAAGACAAAAAAAGAAAATAATAGCTATGACAGGATTTGATATAAGAGAAAGACGAAACGATATAGGTTTAAGTCAATCAAAACTATCTGACATAACTGGTATCGAACAAGCCCGAATCTCTGCATACGAATTGGGTAAATTGAACTTGTCCATCAATGAAGTAAATAAAATTGCTACTCATTTAGAAAAAATTGATGAACCAGCCCTATTGAAACTAAAAAAGAAAAGGTTTCAAAATAGCCAACATTTAGATTCTATTACTGCTCAAAGACCTCGCAGAGGATATTCAAAAACCAAACGAAACAACGAGTATTTAGAAGTTCTAAAAAGCTTAGAATCCCAATTTTTTAATCCACCAACCACAGGGCTAAAAGCTGTTTCATTTTTCGCTGGCTGTGGTGGTTTGTGTTATGGTGTTAAGGCTGCCGGATTTGAAATTGTAGCAACAAACGAATTAATTGAGAATTATAAAGCTATTTATGAATTGAATTTTCCTCATGTAAACTTTTTACCCAATGATGTCCAAGAGATAACCAAGTCTGATATTGAAAAGATTTTAAAGAAACATAAAAAAATTGATTTGATGGTTGGTGGTCCACCCTGTCAAGGTTTTAGTTTAGCAGGAAAAAGAGATGTTAATGATAAAAGAAATACACTATTTGAATACTATCTAAAAATTGCAGAACAAATACAGCCAAAAGTAATCTTAATTGAAAATGTCCGACTACTCACTTCAATGAAAGACCCAAATGGAAGTTTAGTTAGTAAGCGGATACTTGACACATTTGAAAAAATGGGATATAAAAGCAATTTTTATAGTGTAAATGCAAAGGATTATGGTGTTCCCCAACATAGAGAAAGAGTAATATTTATTGCCGTTCGAAAAGACTTAAAAAAACCTTCTTCAATTGCTGAAGCAAAATATGGAAATTCAATTAATCTATTTAACTCCAATCCGCCATATTTTACATTCGGTGATGCTGTTTCAGATCTAGACTATCTTGAATCGGGAGAATTAAGCACAAAAGATAAACTTCATCGGGCTGTTAAGCATCCAGAACATGTAATAAGATGGTTAGTTGATGTGCCAGAAGGAAAAAGTGCACACGACAACATTGACCCCAATTTACGTCCACCGTCAGGTTATAACACCACCTACAAAAGACAAGTTTGGACTGAACCCGCTGGAACAGTTGCAACAACCTACGGTATGATTTCAGGGTGCAGAAATGTTCATCCTATTGCCACAAGAGCATTAACAACAAGAGAAGCACTTCGTTTACAAAGTTTTCCTGATTCATTTAAACTCACAGGTAATGATGGAACAATCAGAACAGTTATTGGTAATGCTGTTCCTCCTTTGTTAGGTTTTGAATTAGCAAAATTTATAAAGGAAAATTATACCGATTGTGATTTTAAATGTCGCATAAATGCTCCTTAAAATCTACATCGGCATTATACTTTAAGGAAATACCATAGCGGCATTAAGAAGTTAAAATAGTATTATATGTTATAAAAATACCCTGCTTGTAAATTAAATTGAAGCTGTTCGGGATGTTGTGCTTGTCCACCCCGCTGCATTTGAACTATTCCAAATCTTGGAGCATCATGTTGAACACCAACAGGGTCTTTATATGAACCTTTGCGTACACTGTATTTTTTCTTTTCAAATCCTTTGTAGTTACACGATAATTCAATTAATTCATCAATTGTATATAATGCAAATTCTTGTGGTTGACCATCGGGTACTTTTTTAGTTAAATGTAAAAGTAACTCAGGTGCATAGGGATCATTAATGTATGCCTTTTGTAATAAAAGCCGAGTTATATCCCGCTGTCTTTCAGTTAAAATGGTTTCAAGTTCAATTCGACCTTTTTTGTTAATTTCTTCCCAAAAATATCTACGAGGGTCAGTTAATCTTCCAACTAAATCGGTTGGATTATCTTTTGGAGCATAGCCGTTATCACCACAAAATTGGCGTAACGCATTAACAGCAACATCTGAAACGGGAATACCATTGTTTCGCAACAATTCACAAAAAGCCCTTGCAGTTGTAAAATACAATTGTGCATTTGTTGGTGTTCTGTTACTGCATTGTTTAACAGATACTCCAACTGTTTCCATAAATTTTAAGTCATTATTATATAGCGTTAAGAGAATATCACTTTTACAAGCCCTTACTCGCATCCCATTTACTTCAAGCCATTTTTTTCCTTCTTCTGCAGTTGCAAGCGAACCTAAAGCAATAGCTTCAACCATATGACAATTATCCCAGTCTAAGACTTTCAACGCCTTTTTTATTATTGAAATTTCAGGATTTCCATTAATCAAATATTCAGGTAATGGATTTTGTGAAATGGGACAGGGTAAATTATTAATGATTTGTGCTAGACTAGTTTCAAAATTATGTCCTGCAATTCTTCCAGCAATACCTGCTTGTATTTGAAGAGCGTGTCTTGAATCGTTTGGGGTTAATGCCATTATAACTCTTTTGTTAATGAACTAATAGTTGTATTTAAACCTTCGGCAAGTATTGATAAGTTTGAAAAAGAAATGTTTCTCAATCCTCTTTCCACAAGACTTATATATGTTCTATCAAACCCACATTTAAATGCAAGCCCCTCTTGTGTCAGTTTAAGTTCAGCTCTTTTGAGTTTAACTTTTTCACCGAATTTTTTTAGTAGTTTATCCTTATTCATATATAGCGTGTAAAAATATTTATATGCAGACAATACAACAACGGACAATGCGTCTCATTTTATAATTAGACATTTGGTTTTGTATAAAGATTAGAAGTGAAAATTATCTACTTTATTTAGCGAAAAACCTTTAAATTCAAGTTTTACTCTTTTAGATTTTCAAGAATACGATTTACACCTTCGTTTACAAAAGCGGAAATATTTTCTTTGCTATATTGTGTTTGATCAATAGGTTTGCCTATGAAAACAGTAACTTTGCCAGGGTTAATTTGTGATGAATCAGGTTTCCAAACCTTGTAAGTGCCATTGATGGTAACAGGAATTATTTTCACATTGGCTTGAAGTGCTAAATGAAATGCTCCTTTTTTGAATACGCCTATTTTACCACTTTTGCTTCTTGTACCTTCAGGAAAAATCATCAATGATTTACCTTTTGATATTTTATCTGCCGCTTTTGCAATACTTACAATAGCTTTTTTTCTATTTGAACGATCCACAAATATATGACCAGCAACAAACATATACCAACCAACAACAGGAGTCCACATCAATTCTTTTTTACCCAAAAAATGAAGATTTACTGGTAAACTTCCACATAAAACACCAATATCGAGATGAGAACAATGGTTGGCAATAAAAATAACAGGCTCATTCTTAGGCACGTTTTCTTTCCCGTTTACAGTTAATTTTACGCCAGCAATTCGCATTAAAACTGGACCAAAAACAGTACGGGCAACCATTAGGGGAAATTGCCTGTTTAAAGTAAATGGTATAAATAAAGGGGCAAATAACATTAAGCTAAATGTCCAAATTATCATTAATGTTATTCTAAGTATTGAAAGCATAGAAAGAAAATTAGAGATTAGAAATTCTGCGATAATCTGCGTAATTTGCGGGCAAAAAATTAGAAATTTTCACATTTAAACTATTTTTACAACAAAATAATTTTTTTTACCACGCTGTAATAAAATATAATTACCATTAATTACATGGGAAAGGTTTATTGTGTCACCTTCATTAACTTTGTTTTTGTTCACACTTATTGAATTTTCTTTTAAAGCTCGTCTTGCTTCTCCGTTAGAACTTAAAAAATTGGTGGTTACAACCAATAAATCAACAATAGAAATACCGTTTTCTAGTACATTTTTTGAAACGATTGCTTGAGGAACGCCCTCAAAAATGGCTTCAAACAAATCTGCTGGAAGATTTTTTAATCCATCAATTGCTTCTTGACCAGTTTTGAAAAGAATTTCAGATGCATTTTGTGCTGCTTCATAGTCTTCAATGGAATGTACTCGAATGGTAATATCTTTTGCCAATTCTTTTTGTAAAATTCGCAAATGAGGAGATTCTTGATGTTTATTTATTAAAGCGTCAATTTCAACTTTGGGTTTTAATGTAAATATCTTGATGTAATTTTCAGCATCTTCATCCGTAGCATTTAACCAAAATTGATAAAATTTATAAGGAGAAGTTTTTTTAGAGTCTAAAAAAATATTTCCACTTGCCGATTTTCCAAATTTGGTTCCGTCAGCTTTTTTTATCAAAGGAGTAGTAACCGCAAAAGCTTCGTTGCCCGATTTTCTTCTAATCAATTCTGTCCCTGTAACTATGTTTCCCCATTGGTCAGACCCACCCAGTTGTACTTTGCAGTTTTTGTGTGTGTTGAGCCAATAAAAGTCGTAGCCTTGCACCAATTGATAAGAAAATTCGGTGAATGACATTCCTGTTTCTAACCTAGATTTAACAGAATCTTTTGCCAGCATATAATTGATAGAAATGTGCTTACCAACATCACGAATAAAATCCAAAAACGACATTTCTTTAAACCAATCGTAATTATTCACCATTTCAGCAGCATTTTCCCCATTGTCGAAATTTAAAAATTTTCGGAGTTGTTTTTCAATTCCTGCTTGGTTGTGTTGTAATGTTTCAGCGTCTAATAAATTTCTCTCGTCCGATTTTCCTGAGGGATCGCCCACCATTCCAGTTGCACCTCCAACCAATGCAAAAGGTTTATGTCCTGCTTGTTGCAAATGAAGTAAAATCATTACTTGCACTAAGTTACCCACACCTAACGAATCGGAAGTAGGGTCGAAACCGATGTAAGCAGCCGTTTTTTCTTTGGCAAATTGTTCTTCAGTTCCTGGCATCATATCGTGTATCATGCCTCTCCAACGAAGTTCTTCTATAAAATTCATAAAGTTCTTTTTTTTGAAGTCCAAAATTAATAATAAAAGCATAAGAGACAGGATATAAATAGAAACAGATTTTATTAAAACGAATTATCATGAATTTCTAACAATTTAAGCCCATCTCCTCTTATCTTTGCATAAAATTAAATTTCACTGTTTGAAAACAAAAACACTTAAAAAAAATAAAGTAAACGTAATTACATTAGGTTGCTCCAAAAATTTATTCGATTCAGAAATCACTATGGCTCAACTGAAAGCCAATGGTTTTGAAGTTGAACATGAAGCACAAACCGATGACTCGGAAATTGTAATCATCAATACCTGTGGATTTATTGATAATGCCAAGCAAGAATCTATTGACACCATTTTACGTTATGCGGAAGCGAAAAAAGAAGGATTAGTTGATAAGCTGTATGTAACAGGGTGTTTGTCAGAAAGATATAAAGATAGTTTGCAAAAAGAAATTACAGAAGTGGATGCTTATTTTGGAACAAGAGAATTGCCAAAATTATTGAAAACACTAAAAGCTGATTATAAACACGAATTGATTGGTGAGCGAATAATAACCACTCCAAGCCACTACGCTTATTTAAAAATATCTGAAGGCTGCGACAGACCTTGTGCTTTTTGTGCTATTCCGCTGATGCGAGGCAACCATATTTCAGTTCCTATTGAAGAATTAGTGAAACAAGCAAAAAGTTTAGCAAAACAAGGCGTTAAAGAATTGATTTTAATTGCTCAGGAACTTACTTTTTATGGTTTGGATATTTATAAAGAACGCAAATTATCTCCACTTTTAGATGCGTTGTGCGAAGTAGAGGGCATTGAATGGATACGCTTGCATTATGCTTACCCCACAGGTTTCCCGATGGATGTAATTGAAACAATGAAAAACCAGCCCAAAATTTGTAACTATTTGGATATCCCGTTGCAACACGCTTCAGACAATATGTTGAAAGCCATGCGAAGAGGAACAACAAGAGAAAAAACAACACAATTAATTAAAGAAATAAGAGCAATTATCCCAACTATAGCTATTAGAACTACTTTTATTGTTGGCTTTCCTGGCGAGACAAAGGCTGACATTGAAGAAATGAAGGCTTGGATAAAGGAAATGCAATTTGAACGATTGGGTGTTTTTACCTATTCACACGAAGAAGACACGCATGCTTTTCAGTTAGAAGATAATGTTTCGGAAGAGGAAAAAGAACGCAGAGCAGAAGAAATAATGGAGGTGCAGCAAAGCATTTCATTGTCGCTCAATGAACAAAAAGTAGGAAAAACATTTAATGTGTTGTTTGATAGAATAGAAGGTGGTTACTTTGTAGGAAGAACTGAATTTGATTCTCCCGAAGTTGATAATGAAGTGTTGGTGGATGCGTCAGCTTATTTTGTCAGAATTGGAGATTTTGCTCGTGTGAAAATTACTTCAGCAGGTGATTTTGACTTGTATGGGGAAGTAATACCGATTATACATTCAATATAGTCAAATTTCATTGTGCTATTTTCATGTTATATCGGCATTAACTCCCGAAAGCTTTCGGGACAGAATTATAAATCAGTTTGGGCTGTTTTATAATTGTAATTGGTATAATTTAATTTTTGCAATCTGTATATTGCATAATTTGTATATATTTGTAATCTCTATATTGCAAAAAATAATAAATGGAAACCTTAAAAATTTGGTCAACTAAAAATGTTCAAGGTGTTAATCTTAATTTTAAGAGATACTTAATCAATCAAATTAATTGGCAGAATAGACTAATTATATTAATTGGTTCAAGAGGAGTAGGCAAAACGACTTTAATGCTACAAACGTTAAAAGAGAAAAAAATCACCAAAGAAGAAGGGTTATATCTAAGTTTAGATAGTGTATATTTTGCCAACCATAGTCTTTTAACTTTTGCAGGAGAATTTGTACAAACAGGAGGAAAGTATCTATTCTTAGATGAAATTCAAAAATATAAAAACTGGTCGATAGAAGTAAAAAATATTTACGATAATTACCCAGAATTAAAGATGGTGCTAAGTGGATCTTCTGCCACCGAAATATTAAAATCAGAGGGCGATTTAAGTAGGCGAGCTTTGTTTTATCGGTTAGGAGGCTTATCGTTTAGAGAATATTTAAACTACCAATTAAACAAAAAATTTGAACCCATTTCTTTGTATGATATCATTCATAACCATTCAGAAATAGGCTTTGAAATAAGCACTCAAATAAAGCCACTAAAAGAATTTAAGGAATACCTAAATTATGGCTATTATCCTTTTTTTAAGGAAGATGTGGATACCTATCACCACAGGTTACGACAGGTTATTAATACAGTTATTGAAGTAGATATACCAACAGTATATGCGGTTGATTATGCTGCTGTGCAAAACATCAAAAAACTTTTAAGTATAATTTCCGAAATAGTCCCATTTAAACCCAATATTAAAAAATTAAGTGAGCAGATTGGTATTTCAAGGGAATCGCTCATTAAATATTTAAAATATATCGAAAATGCTGATTTGGTAAGTTTATTATATAGCGAGAATAGAGGAGTAAGTTTGCTTAATAAACCAGAAAAAATATACTTGAATAACACCAATATAAGTTATGCCTTAAACAACAATATAAATGTTGGAAATGCGAGAGAAACTTTTTTTATTAATCAGCTAAAGTTAAATCATAAAGTACGTTTCTCTACCAAAGGTGATTTTAAAATTGATAACGATTTTATTTTTGAAATTGGTGGAAAAGATAAGGGCATAAAACAAATCGTTGACCAAACAAATGCTTGGATTGTTGCTGATAATATAGAAATATCCGTAAATAACAAAATTCCATTATGGCTTTTTGGTTTTTTATATTGAATTAACGTATAAAATAATTCTAAAATTGATGAATAGTATTCAACTTCCATATCAACAAACAGGCTATTTTTCTAAATTAATAATAGATTATTTAGAAGAGAAAGAGGGGTTAAAACCTTTTTATAATCAAAATTGCAACATCGAATCTTTTGCTACAATTATTGAACAGCGAAAACAATTTCCAGTAAATAGAACAACTTTAGTCGATGTTTTAACTCAACAATATAAAGGTGTTGATATTTCAGCTATAACAAAAACAAATATTCAACTATTAAAAAATGAGAATTGTTTTACGATAACTACCGGTCATCAACTCAATCTATTTACTGGTCCACTTTATTTTATTTATAAAATAATTACCACCATTAATTTGGCTAAAGAGCTACAAATAAAGTATCCAAATAATAACTTTGTTCCAGTTTTTTGGATGGCAACCGAAGACCATGATTTTGAAGAAATCAATCATTTTAATTTGTTTAAGAAACGATACGAATTGGCTAAAACACAAAATGGTGCGGTTGGTAAAATGAAGTTGGATGGAGTTGAAGAATTAATGTTAGAATTAAAAAAAGAGTTAGGTGATAGAAATGAAGCAGACGAAATAATCGCTTTATTTTCAAAATTCTATTCATCAGAAAAAACGTACGCATCCGCCATAAAAGGAATTGTTAATCAGCTGTTTGGTAAATACGGTTTGGTTATTATAGATGGAGATGAAACTCGCTTAAAACAATTATTTATACCTGAATTTAAAAGTGAGTTGTTAGAAAGGAAAAATCATCAACTTATTAATTTTACTTCCGAAAAATTAAAAAAATTAGGATATAAACCCCAAGTTTCACCTCGTGAAATCAATATTTTTTATTTAAAAAAAAATATTAGAGAACGTATTATTTATGAAGAAAACAAATACAAAGTAATCAATACTAC
>Ga0210005_1000710_pt1 | contig 24976 bp, 28 predicted proteins | sample CryGey02umfilter_3_FD_183961 | JGI IMG/M metagenome (GOLD analysis project Ga0210005, IMG submission 183961) | Groundwater microbial communities from aquifer in Utah, USA - Crystal Geyser 4/9/14 0.2 um filter (SPAdes) (version 3) | ecosystem: Environmental > Aquatic > Deep subsurface >... | reverse complement strand
ATAGCGGCGTGTTCGGCACGACCGATGAATTGGCGCAACGCGCGGTGAGCGTGGGCAAACAGACCGGCGAACGCCTGTGCGCCTTCCCGCAGGACGAGGACTACGAACCGGCGCTCGATTCCAAAGTCGCCGACATCAAACAATGTACGCTCGACGGCGAAGCCGACCACATCCTCGCCGCGCGCTTCCTAAAACGCTTCGTCGAGCACGACACGCCGTGGCTGCACGTCGATCTGTCGGCCAGCCGCTGCGACGGCGGGCTGGGCGCGGTGGGAACCGAGGTGACGGGTTTTGGCGTGGGCTGGGGCTTGGCGATGTTGCACTGCAGGTCGGGCTTCAACCCAACCTGGATTTGCACAAGTATCACCGGGAGCGATGCACGACATTAGCGGATGTCCGACATTCGAACCTTGGTTGGCGCACCAGTTCGTAGAATCAGGTAACCGGATTATCATTGTTCTGGTTTGATTTTGGCGCACTATCCGTTATTGCGGTGGGCATACAGTTGAAACCGACTTGAAAGCTGAACAGACAATGACCCCTGACCAAGTTGCAAAACTGTTTATCCAGACGGATGCAACGTCTGCCACACAAGCTGTGAAAGTATGCTGCAGCGGAGCATGGACCGTGCAGGGAATGACCCATCTCGAGCAGCAATTGAAAGATATTGTCTGGCCCGCCGCAGCAGATGTTGAGATTGACGGTTCGGCCCTGTCCGCGCTGGATACGGCGGGAGCCTGGCTGCTGCATAGAACGGTTAGCGCACTTGAACAGCAGGGTCGTCATGTGCGGATCATCGGGTTGCGACCGGTGTTCAGTTCATTGCTGAACCTGATTGCAGAGCGTGCCGCGTTGTCGCTATCCCCGGTTCAATCCAGGGAAGGTGTATTGGCAAGCATCGGGCGGCAGGCATGGCGATCGCTGGAGAATTTGACCGGGCTGCTGGCGTTCATCGGGGAAAGCTCGATTGCGTTGCTGCGATTGTTCGTCCAACCGCGCCGTATCCGCTGGCGGACGATCCTCCACAATCTGCAAACTGCCGGATTTGAAGCGCTGCCCATTGTTGGCCTGTTGTCTTTTCTGCTGGGTGTGGTGATCGCGTATCAGGGCGCGGATCAGTTGCAGCGCTTCGGTGCAAATATCTATATTGCCGATCTGGTGGGACTGGCAATGCTGCGTGAGCTGTCGCCGTTATTGACCGCCATCATTATCGCGGGACGATCCGGTTCGGCCTACGCGGCGCAAATCGGCACCATGAAGGTTACCGAGGAAATTGATGCATTGCGCACCATCGGTATCCCGCCACAGGAACTTCTGGTGCTGCCCAAGATGCTGGCGTTGGTCATCGCGTTACCGCTGTTGACGGTGTATGCAGATGTGACCGGCATATTCGGCGGCATGATCATGGCGCGCTCAAAACTGGATGTCAGCTTCGATATGTTTATCAACCGTCTTGGCGATGCGATCAGTTTGTCCTCGTTTCTGACGGGTATTGTCAAAGCCCCGGTATTTGCGGCGATCATTGCGCTAGTCGGATGTTTCCAGGGCTTCCGGGTCGGCGGCAGTGCCGACAGCGTCGGACGGCAGACGACGCTGAGCGTTGTGCAGGCCATCTTTCTGGTGATCGTGGCCGACGCGCTATTTTCCGTGGTCTTCAACTGGCTTGATATATGAGTGACGTGATGGAGCCGCCGCAGCATGCCGACGATGTCATCGAGGTGCGTGAGCTGCACACCTGCTTCGGCAAAGTCGTGGTGCATGAGAATGTCAGTCTGACGGTGCGGCCGGGCGAGATTTTTGCGCTGGTGGGCGGCAGCGGCTGCGGCAAATCCACACTGTTGCGCGCCATCATTATGCTGTTGCGGCCGGTGTCGGGTTCGATCCGGGTGTTTGGTCAGGAAGTGATCGGCCTGAACGATGAGGACGCGCTCAAACTGCGTCGGCGCTGGGGAGTGATGTTTGAGCGCGGCGCATTGTTCAGCTCGCTGACAGTGGCGGAGAATGTCGGCGTGGTGCTGCGCGAGCATACGCAACTCAGCGCAAGTTTGATCGATGAGGTTGTCGCGGTAAAAATTGCGCTGACCGGATTGCCCGCAGATGCGGGGGCAAAGTATCCGAGCGAGTTGAGTGGCGGGATGCGCAAGCGCGCAGCACTGGCGCGCGCCATCGCGCTTGATCCGGAGCTGTTGTTTCTCGACGAACCGACCGCGGGGCTTGATCCGCTCAGCGCCAACGGCATAGATGAGCTGGTGCGGAATTTGCGCGATGCGCTCGGATTGACCATCATGATGGTGACGCACGATCTTGATTTGCTGTGGCGCGTGGCAGATCGCGTGGCGGTGCTGGACGGGGGTATTATTCTGGGGGTCGGGACGATGGAAGAACTCTCTCAATCGGAGCATCCGCTGATCCGGGAGTATTTTTATGGGCCGCGCGGACGTGCTGCACGGGAGCAGGCATGGAAGAAAAAGTAAATTTTGCGTTGGTTGGCGTGTTCGTTCTGCTGCTGGGCGCGGGACTTGTCGGCGGTGTGCTGTGGTTGAGCAGCGGCAAGTCCTATCGCACGACGTATGACATCTATCAGACTTACACCAGGGATTCGGTGGCGGGACTGAACCTCAACACACCGGTGAGTTACCGGGGGGTCGAGGTCGGGCGCGTGCGCAAAATCGCGCTGGCGCCGGACAATGTTGAACAGGTGCAATTGACGCTTGCCATCGAGCGCGGCACACCGGTCAAAGTCGATACTCTGGCCGTCCTGCAAACACAGGGTTTGACCGGCCTCGCCTTTGTCGAGTTGACCGGGGGTAGTCGTGACGCGCCGCAACTGCAAGTGCTGAACGGCGCCGCGTATCCGGTAATCAAGAGTGGCCCTTCGTTGATGACGCGGCTGGATTCTGCAATGACCTCGTTGCTCGCCAATCTCAACCGCAGCAGCGAGAATTTCAATGCCTTGATGGATGACGATAACCGGCGAGCGATCAAGCATACCCTGGCGGATCTCGAGGTGCTGTCGCGGACATTGGCGGCACGTTCCGCCCTGATCGATTCCAGTCTGAACAATGCGGCGCTGACTTTTGAAAACACCGCGCGCCTGAGTGGTGAATTGCCGCAGCTCGCACAGCGCATCCAACGCAGCGCCGATGCGTTTGATCAGATGTCAAACGAACTTGCCCATGCGGCAGAAGGTGCCAACGGCACGTTTGAGGGTGCCCGGCAATTTACCGACACGACCCTGCCGGAAGTGCACCAACTGGTGATGGAATTACGCGATCTGACCGGTTCGCTGCGGCGCCTCGGCGGTGAATTGGAACAGAATCCGAGTTTGTTGTTATACGGCAAACCGGCACTTAAGCATGGCCCCGGCGAATGAGCCCGGCCCAGATTACGATAACCCGGACAGACGCTCACCCAAGGATGGATTTGAGATGAACACAAACGGAAACCGGCGCATATCCTGCCGGGCATTCATGGTGCTGACGTCCGTTCTGCTGCTTGCGGCATGCGGCGGTTTGGCCGCACCGAAAATGGCCAGCCAGAACATCTATGTGCTGGAAGCAGGGCCGGGTATTCAGGCATCACAGATCAAGCACGACCTGGTTCTGGCGGTCAGTGTGCCGCCCGCTCGCCCCGGATTTGACACGCAGCAGATGGCTTATGTGCAACAACCGTACGAATTGAATTACTTTGCAAACAGTCGCTGGGCAGATACGCCGGCGCGGATGTTGGCGCCGCTCATCGCGCAGGCAATCGCCCAAACGGAAAGTTTCCGGGCCGTGCTGCAGGCACCGGTTGCGATTCCAGTTGATGTCAGACTTGACACTGAACTGGTAAGCCTGCAACAGGATTTCACGACAAGGCCGAGCCGTGTGCGGCTCACCCTGCGGGCGCAACTGATAGACGTGCGCGGCAAGCGGGTACTGGCCGCGCGGCAATTCGATGAAGTTGAAAATGCTGCCAGCGACGATGCATATGGCGGCGTTAGCGCAGCGAACCGGTTACTGCAGCGTTTGCTGGGGAAGCTGGCTGAATTTTGTGTCAATGCGCCAAGCCATGACATGCAAAGCGGCGCGCGTCCCTGATTGCACGGATCGTTTGCGCAGTTGCCTGAACGATTCCGGGTCCAATCTCCGGCCATCCCGATTGATGGGGGAGGTTGGCGCGATTACCCGATAATATCGAAGCCAGTGTAGATGCCCTCATGCGGCTCGATCTCGACCCGCTCCACCTGTGCGTGCTGCGAGCCGCGCCGCGCCCAGCGCACGATGGCGTCCACGGCGGCGGGTTCGCCCTGCACTGCGGCTTCCACCGTGCCGTCGTTGCGGTTGCGCACCCAGCCGGTGACCGCTAGAAGTTGCGCCTCACTTTTCATCGAGTCGCGAAAGAACACGCCTTGCACGCGGCCATGAATCACGAGGCGGAGCGTCTTCCTGGGTATGGTTTGGATATTCATTCTTTTCCCCCGCAGTCATTCTAACTCAGCCAGCTGCTGCGACGGTCTGGGTGGTGTTAACCGCGATGCGGGGATTTTGGCGTTGGTTGGGGTTGGGAATGCCACGAATTTAATGCCTGGATGATGCACAAACAGAGGTGCGTCCATTTGTTTTTATTCATGGTTCATCGCTCTGCGGGTGCCGTTAGGGCTGTGATAAAATTCGCCCCCGAACCAATCGGTTTTTAACGCGGGTGCGTTGCCGATCACATCGTTTGTTTGGCGGTCCATAAACTTGCAACCTCTGGTTATCCATCACTTCTCACTTGCGAACGGCTTGGGCCTGGGTGCTGCGGCAACCATGGAAGCGTTGCGGACGCGCCGTTCGGGACTCGTTCCATGCGCGTTTGACGATGTCGATCTGGAAACATACATCGCCAAGGTTGATGTGTTGGATACCTTTTTAGTGCGCTCCGATCTGGCCGCATATGATTGCCGCAACAACCGGCTTGCGCAGCTGTGTTTGGAGCAGGATGGATTCGCCGATGCAATCATCGCAGCCAGGAACAAATATGGTGCCGGGCGAATTGGCGTGTTCCTTGGAACCAGCACTTCCGGAATACTGCAGACCGAATTGGCTTATCGCCGCCTGGACCCCTTGAGCGGCGCATTGCCGCCGGATTTTCATTACGCGGAAACGCAGAATACCTATTCCCTTGCGGGTTTCGTTGCGCACTTCCTGGGATTGTGCGGACCCTCTTTCGTCGTATCCTCTGCCTGCTCTTCGAGTGCCAAGGTGTTCGCCAGTGCGGCGCGCATGATGGCGGCGGGAGTGTGCGATGCGGCCGTGGTCGGCGGAGTCGACAGCCTGTGTCTGAGCACCCTTTATGGTTTCAATTCCCTGGGCCTGGTGTCGCGCTTTCCATGCCGGCCTTACGATGCAGAACGTGACGGCATCTCGGTCGGGGAGGGCGCGGGGTTCGTATTGCTCGAGCGCGCAACGGCCGTGAACTCCGCGAACGCAATCTATTTGCTGGGTGTCGGCGAAAGCTCCGATGCTTACCACATGTCCACGCCGCATCCGGAAGGACTGGGTGCGAAGCTGGCGATGCAGCGTGCTCTGGCTTCCGCCGGATTGCGACCGGACGAAATCGACTACATCAATTTGCATGGCACGGCGACCAGATCCAACGATGCCAGTGAAGGTAAAGCCGTTGCCGAGGTGTTCGGCAATCGCGTGTCATGCAGCTCGACCAAGGGCTGGACAGGCCATCTGCTGGGGGCGGCCGGAATCACCGAAGCCATTATCGCCATGCTGGCGGTGGCGCACAGTTTCATGCCCGGGAGCGTGTATACGCGGCGCCTCGACCCGGGTATCAGCATCAATTATCTGATTGAGAACAGCGAAGCGAACATCGGCCGCGTGTTGAGCAACTCCTTCGGTTTTGGCGGCAGCAATTGCTCGCTGATATTGGGGCGGCAGACATGATGCGCTTCTTCATCGAAGGGATCGGACTGCTCGGGCCCGGCCTGGAAGGCTGGTCGGCAAACCGCGCTGTCCTGGGCGGCGGTGCCGCCTATCTTCCCGCCCCGACGCAACTGCGCGCCAGCGCCATGCTGCCGGCAGCGGAACGCCGCCGCGCGGGCGTGCCGATCAATCTGGCGCTGGCGGTGGGGCAGGAGGCGTTTCTTCAGTCCGGACGCGATACCAAAACGGCGGCGACGGTATTCACTTCTTCCGGGGGGGACAACGACAATGTGCATGCCATCAATTCCATTCTGGCGACCGCGCCGCGCGAAGTGTCGCCGACCCGTTTTCATAATTCCGTACACAACGCGGCGGCGGGATATTGGTGTATCGCGGCGGGTTCACATGAACCTTCGACCAGCTTGTGCGCGCACGATGCAAGTTTTGCGGCGGGCCTGCTGGAGTCGGCCATGCAAGTGACGGTGGATGGGGCCGTCGTGGCACTGATCGCGTACGACCATCCCTATCCCGAGCCGCTGCATACAGTGCGACCCGTCACTGCGGCTTTTGCTATGGCGTTGATTCTGGCGCCGCGACAAAACGAACATTCTTTGGCGGCGATTGAGGTGGATTTCGTATCCGGCAAAACGGATGAGACCGCAATGCGGGATACAGGGTTGGAGGCGCTGCGCCGCGGTGTGCCGGCGGCGCGCGGATTGCCTCTGCTGTCGGCGTTGGCGGGCGGCAAGTCTGCGCAGATCCGTATCGCCTACTTTGGAAACAATCATCTGGATATACGCGTGACACCATGCTAGCGGACAAGGCGGCCATCGCAAAAGTTATTCCGCACACGGGCAGCATGTGTTTGCTCGACGGCGTGCTGACATGCGATTCGCAACGCATCCGCTGCATCAGCGGCACCCACCGCGACGTGAGTAATCCGTTGCGTACGGGTGACGTGCTGCTCGCTTTGTGCGGGATCGAATATGCGGCGCAGGCGATGGCGGTGCACGGGGCATGGGTGGCGAAGTCCGGCAGCAAGCCGCGCGCCGGTTACCTGGCTGCGGTGCGCGATGTCGCGTGCGGGACGCTGCGTTTGGATAATTTGTGCGACGATCTCATTGTTGACGCGGAGAGGGTGATGGGCGACGAGGCGCGCGTCATCTACCAGTTCAGCATCCATGCGGGTGCAACAGAAATCATGAGCGGGCGCGCAACGGTGGTGTTGGATGCAGACAAGGTGACAGCATGAAACGCGCACTGGTAACCGGCGGCAGCGGCAGCATCGGTGCGGCAATCTGCCGCCAACTCGCTGCGGATGGTTGCCATGTTTACGTGCACGCCAACCGTTCATTGCAAAAAGCAGGGGAGGTTGTCGCCGGGATAATCGCTGCGGGCGGAAGCGCCCAGGCCGTCTTTTTCGATGTGGCGAATGCCGGGCAGACGCAGAACGTGCTGCAAACGCTGCTGGCAGAAGGTGCGGTACAAGTGTTGGTCAACAATGCGGGTATCCACGACGACGCAGTGATGCCGGGCATGAACGCGCAGCAATGGAACAGCGTGATCGACGTTTCGCTCAACGGTTTTTTCAACGTGACCCAACCGTTGTTGCTGCCGATGATAGGCAAGCGCTGGGGGCGCATCATCAACATCTCCTCGGTTGCCGCCATTGTGGGCAATCGCGGGCAGACCAACTACGCGGCCGCCAAGTCCGGGCTGCACGGTGCGACCAAATCGCTGGCGCTGGAAGTCGCCAGCCGCGGCATCACCGTCAATGCCATCGCTCCCGGCATCATTGAGTCGGCGATGACCGGGAGCGTATTCGACAAAGACACCGTCAAACGCGTGGTTCCAATCGGGCGCGCGGGGAAACCGGAAGAGGTGGCCGACCTGGTGGCATTCATCGCCTCGGACAAGGCTGCCTATATCTCCGGGCAGATCATCTCCATCAACGGCGCGATGATTTGAGGTTCCTTATAACCCGCGCGGTGGATGAGATAAAATGCGCGCGGTGAAATTAATGACAGGGAGCATCATGGCAGCAAGCGCGCAGGAAAAAGAGTTGGCACAACTCATCGTGACTTCGTTGAATCTCGAAGTTTCGGCCGACGAGATCGAGCCGGATGCACCGCTGTATGGCGAAGGTCTGGGACTGGACTCGATCGATATTCTTGAACTCTCGTTGGCAATTTCCAAGACCTACGGTGTTCAACTCAAATCGGACGATGCGGATAACGGCGTGATCTTCAGCTCGCTGCGCAATTTGAACCGGCACATTCAACAGCATCGCGGCAAATAATCCGGGCGCCCGCCCTCCGGCGGACGTTCTTCATCCCGTGGTGGATCGGACGGCTGGCTTATCGCGGTTTGTCCGCGAGATAGGTCGAGAATATTCCCAGATCGACATTGCGCGTTACATTGACGAATCCCGCGTTTTCCAAAGTGTGCATCACTTTTTCCGGCGCCGCGCAGGCTTCCATAGTGTCCCAGTAGTAGCGCCACAATTGCGCCGTGTCCTTGTTCTTGGCGACCAGTTTCGCCAAAGCGGGGACGACATGTTTGCAGTAACCTTTGAGCAGGGCGGTGGCGATCTTTCCTTTGGGCGGCGTGATCTCGAGGACGCACACCCGGCCGCCCGGCTTCAGCACCCGATGGAATTCGGCAAACGCGACCGACATGTCCGACACATGGCGCAGCGCGTAGCCCATGCTGAGGAAATCGTAACCGTCATCGGGCAACGGAATCAGCTCGGCGCGGCCCTCGACCACAATGACCCCGTCCGGCAATTTGGCGTTGAGGATCATGCCGGGGCTGGGGTCAACACCGGTGACTTTGCCCGGGTCGCCGACCAGGAGCACCGCCTGCTTCGCCACCAAACCGGTACCCATGCCGACATCCAGCACACGCATACCGCGCTTTAGTCCGGCGAACTCCAACATCTTGCGGCGATAGGATGAGCCGGTGCCGAGCCCCAGGATTTTTTCGATGCGGTCATAATCGGACGCGGTCTGGTCGAACTGTTTGCCAACCCAGTCACGGCGATCTTCCTCCCGGCTATAGTATTCGGTGAGCGGGGGATGGGGTGCGTGGACGATGGTGGAGGATGTGTCGGCGGATTGTTTGGTCATGGTTCATTTTTACATCGGATAGTCACGCGCGAATGCTAACTGAAATCCTCCGCTGGCGTGCGTGAAAAACACGGGCAGAGGGGCGCGCGGGCGGGACAGGTCGGCGTGATTCGGGGTAGAATGGCAACCTCAATCAAACGAGGGCGCGCCCTTGCAGTTCAGCAGAAAAAAATCGGCTCCATGCCTCACCGCGTGTCCCTTGAGCCCGCAATTTGCAGACCGTGCAATCCCTCCGGTCACGCCCTTCCGGAGTGCGTGACATGGGGCGTCTGGGTAAAATCTTGACACTGTCAGTGTTCATCGCCTATCCCGTTTTATTGCATATCTTTATTCTCAAGGATGAGGTGAAAGTATCGCAACTGCTGCTTGTCATCGCACCCCTCTTGGCAGTGGCGGCCTGGATGGTGTTGCGTACGGTGGGTAAGTCATGGTGGCCGCTGGTGGCAGTGGTGTTTACCGGTTTGGGGTATTACATCGTGACCGGGGATCAGGCGCGCATCGGCCTGCTGGCGGTGAACGGCCTGTCGCACGCAACACTCAACCTGTTCCTGCTCTGGCTGTTTGGCCGTACTTTGTTGCCCGGCAGAGAACCGCTGATCTCGCAGATATCGCGCCATATCAACGGTCATTTTCACCTGGAGGTGGTCGATTACACCCGTCAGGTGACCATTGCCTGGTGCATCTTCTTCCTGCTGCAAGTGGTCGCCTCGCTGATGCTCTATAGTTTTGCGCCGCTGGCTGTGTGGTCGTTCTTCATCAATGTGATGAATCTGCCCCTGTTGGCGCTCATGTTCATCGGTGAAAAGGCCTATCGTACTGCATGCTTTCCCGACCATCCGCAGACTTCCATCCTGAAGGCGATCGAGGTGTACAGCAAGGAGTTTGCCGTGCCCAAGAAAGCAGATAGCAAACGCTGAGGTTACCGACAAATGGCAGCAATCCCGGTCATCAGTCATGACGATCTCGACAGCGTGTTTGCTTATTGCGCCGGTCAGCCCGTTGCTGCCGGGCGTTTCCTGCGCGATGTTGCGCAACTGGCGCGACAACTGCCGGACAAGCAGCACGTTTTGAATTTATGCACTGACCGCTACCGTTTTGCGGTGGGCTTCGCCGCAGCACTGTCACGCGGGCAGACCAGCCTGTTGCCGCCCAATTACACAGCGGACTTTGTCGGACGATTGGGGCAGCGCTACCGCGAAATATATTGTCTCGCCGATGGCAGGGTGGATTTGCAGGGGATTGAGATCGTCCCTTTTCCCCGATTGCCGGAGAGGAGTGATGATATGCGCACTATTCCGGCCATCCCGGCGGAACAGCGCGCGGCCATGGTGTTCACCTCCGGTTCAACCGGTCAGCCGGTCGCGCACCCAAAATCATGGGGCAGCCTGTGCAGGGGCGCGGCGGCAGAAGCCGCGAGTCTGGGCATCGCGCAGAATTCCGGCATGGTGGTGTTGGGCACGGTCCCGGCGCAGCACATGTACGGCTTGGAATCATGCATGTTATTGGCCATGCAAAACAGGCTGGCGCTGGTTGCCGAAAGGCCGTTCTATCCGGCGGATGTTTGTGCGCAACTGGCCGCGTTGCCGCCGCCGCGTTGTCTGGTCACCACGCCGATACATTTGCGCACCCTGCTGTCCGCTGCGACGGAACTTCCCGCAGTCGAGTTTGTGCTCTGTGCCACGTCTCCACTCGCACCACGGTTGGCGCATGAGGCCGAAGCACGCTTCGCCGCACCGCTGTATGAGATCTACGGCTACACCGAGGCGGGGATGGTGGCGAGCCGCCGCACAACACACGGCGAAGCTTGGCACTTGTTGCCGGGTGTCGAGTTGCTGCAAGACGAAAAAGGCAACCGTATGCACGGCGGCCATGTCGAGATTGAAGCGCCCTTGAGCGACGTGGTCGAGCGCAATCCCGATGGCACGTTCATCCTGCACGGGCGCGCGGCAGATATGGTGAACATCGCCGGCAAGCGCACCTCGCTGGCCAGTCTGAATCATCACCTGAATGAGATACCCGGCGTGCAGGACGGGGTGTTCCTGATGCCGGACGACAGCGACGGTGCAATGCAACGCCCGCTGGCTTTCGTGATTGCACCCGGACTGCGCAGCAAAGACATCCTGGGCGCTTTGCGCAACTGCGTGGACGCTGTGTTTCTGCCGCGTCCCTTGTATTTTGTCGATGCGTTGCCCCGCAATGCCACTGGAAAACTAACGCGCGAAGCGCTCCTGCAACTGCTGCAGCGCTGTGCACAGAAATGAACAAGCTGATCCTGCACATCGCCGCCGACCACCCGACCGGAAGCGGACATTTCCCGGGCCACCCCATCATCCCCGGTGCGTTGTTGCTGGCCGAAGTGTTGCACTGCATCGGGCAAGCCGAGGCGCTGCGCTGCACTTCATGCAACGTCAAAGCTGCCAAGTTCCTGCATCCGGCGCGACCGGGCGACACTGTCGAGATCGAATATGTGCGCTCTGCACAGGGTGCGATCGAGTTCCGGTGTGTGGTTGCGGGAATCGGCGTGATGACGGGAGCCGTTAACGCGGCAGATTATGCGTAACAGAACGGATAAAAGAACCGCGCCGGAATGGGTGACCAGAGCGGAGCGTAGTAACACACTGGCAATCCGCTTCATCGTCTGGGTAGCGCTCACGCTGGGGCGGCGCATTGCACGTGGGCTCCTTTATCCGATCTGTCTTTACTTCCTGTTGTTCGCCGGGGAGGCGCGTGCCGCCTCGAGGAAATATTTGCGCAAGGTGTTGGGCCGAGAGCCGCGCATCGGCGACAGATTCCGGCACATTCATACCTTCGCTTCGACCATATTGGACAGGGTATTCCTGCTCAACGGCTGCTTTGACATGTTCGAGGTTCGTGCACACCTCGACGAGAGGGCGCGCGCGATACTGGAACAGGGGCGCGGGTGCGTCCTGCTTGGCGCGCACCTTGGCAGCTTCGAGATTACCCGCGCCTATGCCGATGCTGAAAAAGGCCCGCCCACCTGCGTCGTGATGTATGAGGAGAACGCACGCAAGTTGAATGCCGTCCTGAAAGCGATCAATCCCAATCTGGCACAGCAGGTGATTGGACTGGGCAAGCTCGATTCCATGCTCAAAGTTGAACAGGCCCTGCAACGCGGCGCGTTTGTCGGCATTCTGGCAGACAGAGGCCTGGAACACGATGGCGCTGGCACGGTGTGCGATTTCCTGGATGAGGCAGCGAGGTTTCCAAACGGCCCTTTGCGCATGGCTTACGCCCTGAAGAGCCCGGTGTTGCTGATGGCCGGCGTGTATCGCGGCGGCAACCGCTATGATTTGTATTTCGAGCACGTGGCCGATATGAGTGCGCTGCAAGGGGCGGCACGGGATGATGTATTGCGGCAAGCGATGCAGCGATATGTGTCCGGCATTGAACGGCATTGCCGCAATGCCCCGTACAATTGGTTCAACTTTTACGATTTCTGGAAATGACGATGCGGCTTCTGTTCATGTTGTTGCTCTGTCTGCCTGCATGGAGTCATGCGGAAGAAGAATCAGCCTGGGATGTGCAGCAGCTGATGCGGAGCCTGGCGCAGGTCAAACAGGCCGAGGGTCGATTCGTGGAACGTAAATTCTTGAGCATGCTCAACCGTCCCCTGGAATCGTCTGGCACGCTGCTGTTTCAGGCCCCCGGGCATCTGGAGAAGCACACCCTGCTACCCAAAGAGGAAAGTCTGGTGCTGGACCAGGGTGTGCTCACTATCGAGAGCAAGGCCCGCAACATCAGACGCACGCTGGTGTTGCGGGAATATCCGGCGCTATGGGCGTTCGTCGAAAGCATCCGATCCACGCTGGCCGGCGATCTGCCCACGCTGGAGCGTTTCTACAGGATCGAACTGGAGGGCGATGCCGCGCACTGGAAGATGCGCTTGTTGCCCATCGAACTCCGGACGCGCGAAGTGATGCGCGAGATACGTATCGGCGGGCGCGGCAACCGGGTGGACAGCATCGAGATGTTGGAATCCAACGGCGACCATGCGCTGATGAAAGTAGTGGCGACGGCACCATGAATTCCAGGCGATACGGTGCGCTGTTTATCTGGCTCGTATTGGTCGCCGGCTGCGTATTGACCATCAGTCGCTCCGTATTCAATGCCGACATGTCGGCGTTTCTGCCGCGCACGCCGACAGCGACACAACAGATCATGGTGGAACAATTGCGCGACGGCGTGGTGTCGCGTCTGATTCTGGTCGGTGTAGAGGGGGCGCCGGCGCCAACACTGGCGCAGATCAGCAAGAGGATGTCGGCACAGTTGCGAAGCGACAGCGAGTTGGTATCCGTCAACAACGGTGAGCGCATTGGCCTGGAAAAAGATTTCGAGCTGTTGTGGCGTAACCGCTACCTGTTGAGTGATGCGGTCACAGCGCAGCGTTTCACTGCACAAGGCTTGCACGACAGCCTCGTCGTTTATCTCGATCTGTTGGCGACACCGATGAGCGGCATGGCGCAACGCGTGTTGCCCAACGATCCCAGCGGCGAATTGATCCACCTGCTGGAGCAGCTAGAAGGGCAGGCCCATCCGGCGCTGCAAGACGATGTGTGGTTTTCGCGCGACGGTGCGCGCGCCATACTCCTGGTGGAGACCAAAGGTTCCGGCTCCGACATCGATGCGCAGGAACGCGCCATGCAACACATCCAGACTGCGTTCGACGAGGCGGCAAAGCGACTGCAAATGGCCGATGCGCGGGTGCAGATGACCGGGCCCGGCGTGTTTTCGGTGCAAGCGCGCGCGTCGATCCGCGGCGACGCCTGGCGGCTCTCGCTCATCGCCACCCTGTTGGTGGCGGGCATGTTGTTGCTGCTCTATCGTTCGCTGCGCGTGTTGGCATTGGGATTATTGCCGGTGGCGAGTGGCGCCCTGGCCGGTGTTACGGCAGTGAGCCTGGGCTTCGGCTCTGTGCACGGCATCACCATGGGCTTCGGCGTTACGCTGATCGGCGAGTGTGTGGATTACGCCATCTATCTGTTCACCCGGATCGGGCGGGATGGCACCCCGCAAAGCACCTTGCAGCGCATTTGGCCGACATTACGGCTGGGCGTACTGACCTCGATCTGCGGATTCAGCGCCATGCTGTTTTCCGGCTTCACCGGACTGGCGCAACTCGGTTTATTCTCCATCGCCGGGTTATTGGCGGCGGTGAGTACCACGCGGTGGATACTGCCGAATCTGTTGCCGGCGGGGTTTTCAGTGCATGCTTCGACTCGCCTGAGCGCGGCTGCGATGTCCGCGGTGCGCCATGCGCCACGCGCGCGCATCGCCCTGTTGCTGCTGCTCTTGGCGGCACTGCTGCAGCTGTTCGTTAAACGCGACGAATTATGGAACGACAGTCTGTCCAGCATGAGCCCGGTGTCGCAGGAGATGCAGATGCTGGATCAGCAACTGCGCAACGACATGGGTGCGCCGGATGTGCGCTACATGCTGGTACTGAATGCGGTCGACCAGGAAAGCGTATTGCAGCAGGGCGAGGAGATCGCTTCCATCCTGCGCCAGCTGGTGCTGGCGGGTAATCTTGGGGGGGTTGATACGCCGCCGCTGCCCAGCCGTCGCGCGCAGTTGGCACGTCAGGCAGCGTTGCCGCAAGCCGCAACCCTGCGTGCGAACTTGAAACAGGCGTTGCTCGACCTGCCGTTCCGCAGCTCAACGTTCCTGGAATTTCCGCAAACGATCGCACTGGCGAAACAACAACCACTGCTGGATCGGGATGCGCTGCAAGGCGGCAATCTGGGCTTGAAGCTGGATTCATTCCTGTTGCAACGCCCATCCGGCTGGATGCTGATGCTGCCCCTGCGCGGCGTGCAGGATGCCGGGCGCATTGAGCAAGGCATCCGCCACGCAACCGGGACCCCGTTCATCCTGCTCGACATGAAGTACGAAGCCGAACAGATGTTTCACGATTACCGTCGCGATGCCGGTAAAAATGCGTTGCTTGGGGTATTGGCCATCGTTGTGCTGCTGCTCGTCAGTCTGCGTTCCGTGCGGCGTGTGTTCGAGGTGTCGCTGCCTTTGGCCGCCGCCGTGATTGTGGTGACTGCCGGACTGGTATTGACCGGTCATGCGCTGTCGATCTTTCATCTCATCGGCTTGCTTCTGGTGGTGGCGGTCGGCTCCAACTATGCGCTGTTCTTTGACCGGCGCTGTACCTCGCCGCAGGACCGCGAACGCACTGTCACTTCGCTGCTATTCGCCAATGCCTCGACCGTGCTGGGTTTCGGTTTGCTGTCGTTCTCCCAGTCGCCGGTGTTGAATGCCATCGGTTCCACCGTGGCAGCGGGGGCCGTGTTGAGTTTGATCTTTTCAGCGGTGCTAATCGTCGGGCGTGATGAGTGACTGTTGCAATGCCGGCCGACTTCGATACGGTGATTGCCATGCTCGCCCCGCATCGCCGGCGTGTGGACACCCCGCACCATTGCTGGTTAAATGCTCGTCCGAAAACGGCGGGCAGCCCCACCCGCTTGACCAAGCAGGAGTGCGACTGTGCAAGGAATAATGGTATTTGCCGCTGTAACGCTGGCACTCGTCCTGGTGTCGCGCAATTCGCTGTTCAAACCCGGTGTTCATGGATTTTATCGGTTCTTTGCCTGGGAGTGCATGCTGGGATTGTTTGTGCTGAACATGCCCGGTTGGCACGATACCCCGGACGCTCCCCGTCAAACTGTTTCAGGAGTCCTGTTCTTTCTCTCGTTGCTGCTGGTTCTTTCTGCCGTGGCGCAGCTGCTGCGGACGGGGAAGCTGGATGCCAAACGCGACGATGTGCCAATGCTGGCCTTCGAGAAGACGACCGCCCTGGTGACCGATGGAATATACCGCTACATCCGACATCCGATGTATGTCTCGCTGTTCCTTCTTTGCTGGGGGTTTTTCTTCAAGCAGCCTTCGCTGGCGGGAGGCGTGCTTGCTGTGGTTGCCAGCCTTTTCCTGCTGGCTACTTCGCGGGTGGAAGAGAAAGAAAATCTTGGTTATTTCGGCGAGACTTATCGGGAGTACATGAAGCGCACCAAGATGTTCGTGCCATTCATCCTGTAAGCACAAAATGCCAAGTTCATGTTCAAGGCGACGTATCACATGTTGAATCTTAATAATCTGAAAGGCAGTGCCATGGCTCGGGACGGACGCACGCGTTCGATCCGCGCTGTCGAAGCGAGTGTGGCGGGTTGACATGCGAAGTTCCGGCAGTCAATTCGGACTGGCATACCTTGGTGCCGAGGAGATCGGCACTTATATCCAAAGGCACGCAGGGCATGTGTTGGGCGTGATCGGTTTCGGTCGCACGTTGCCGCTTCCGGAGATGTCCTGCGCACCGCTGTGGGTGGATATTCCAGTGCTGGGCGGAAGTGACAGCAGCTTTGAGGTGTGGACCGGCGAGCAACCGGTCAGCCGATGCGAGCATGACGGAATCGTTGGCATGAGTGGCGGCGATGTCTTGTTCGGCAGCATCTTGTTGCCGCAAAGTGGCAGCCTGACACTGGAGCAACTGGCCTTGCATGCCTATACCGGCATCTTCAAATTCATCGACCATTTTGGGTATCGCAACCTGTTGCGCGTCTGGCATTACTTTCCGCAAATCAACGATGACGAGAACGGTCTGGAACGCTATCGCAGCTTCAATGTCGGGCGGCATGAGGCTTTTGTCGCCAGCGGGCGTGGCATCAGCGAAGAGAGTGCTCCCGCTGCGAGCGCGTTGGGCAGCCACAGCGGCTCCCTGAAGATTTATTTTATGGCCGGAAAACAGCCGGGCAAAGCGGTGGAGAATCCGCGTCAGACCAGTGCCTATCGTTATCCGGACCGGTTCGGGCCGCGCAGCCCGATCTTTGTGCGCGCCCTGTCGGCGAATTTGGGCGGGCAGGACTGCTTCTTCATTTCCGGGACGGCCAGCATCGTCGGCTGCGAGACACTGCACCATGGCGATGTGTCGAAGCAGACCGATGAGACGCTGCTCAATATCCGCACGCTGATACAGCAGATTCCGTACTACGATCCGGCGCAGGGCCATCTGTTGTTCAAAGTCTATTTGCGCCACGCCGGCGATTTGGCAATGGTGCAGGCCAGGCTGCAGGCCGAGTTTGGCGCAGTGTGCAAAGCGGCCTACCTGCATTCCAACATTTGCCGCTCCGATCTGTTGCTGGAGATCGAGGGGGCCTACTTCAATGATGCGCGCTAGCGTACCGGTTATAACCGCATGAAGAATCTTGTCCTCTTCATCGTATCGGTGGCATCGGTTCTTTATTTCACAACGGTCAAGGCGCAAACCGAGCTCAGGCCGCTGTGGGAAATCGGCGCGGGCTTTGCAGCCATCGACTTCCCCGTCTATCGCGGCGCTGATGAGCGCAAGTTTTACCTGTTGCCGGTGCCCTATTTCACCTATAACGGCGAAATCCTGCAGGTCAGCCGTGAGCGAGTACGCGGACTGATTTTCAAGCGTGACAGAGTTGAGATGGATGTCAGTGTGAACGGGTCCGTGCCAGCCCGGGCTGCTATCGCACGGCAAGGCATGCCCGATCTTGACCCGACGCTGGAGCTGGGCCCGTCGCTCAATTTCCATGTTCTCTATACCGAAGACAAAAAGAACACCTTTGACATTCGCATGCCACTGCGCACGGTCATCGCTTCCGACTTTTCTCATTTCAGGCATGCCGGTTGGCTGTTCCAGCCACAGTTGAATCTGGATTTCCACGACATCTATTCCGGCGGCTGGAATATTGGGCTAGTGGGCGGCGTGATCTATTCCGACAGGCGCTATCACGGCTATTTCTACAATGTCGAGCCGCAGTATGCGACAGCGGAACGCCCGGCCTACACCGCCAGCGGGGGCTATTCCGGCACGCAATTCATCTTCGCATTCAACAAGCGTCATGAGGGTTACTGGACCGGCGGTTTCATGAAATTTGACAGCCTGAAAGGAGCGGTATTCACCGGCAGTCCGCTGGTGAAGAGCAAGGAATATTTCACCGTCGGCTTTGCCATTACCTGGATACTGGACAAGTCGGATAAGCTGGTGGAAGTGGAATACGAATGAACCGGCGCGATCATGCAAGCGGCATGGCTTTGTGCCGCGCTTGTGCGCAAACAGATTCAGGGAAAAGATAAAAAATGCGGGTCTGGCGAAAGTTGAAATCTTTGTACGAGTATGGCGTGTTGTATGGCGGACTGCTGTTCTTTGCGCTGATCTGTCTGGCCTGGAGTTTGCCGGCCGGCGTGCTATTCCGCCTTTTACCGCAACGTATCGCGGTACGCATCGGGCAATACGCCATCATGCTGGGGTTTCGTCTCTACCTGTTTGTGGTGAGTTGCAGCGGACTGGTGAAGTGCGACCTGACCGCGCTGGATACCTTGCGCGGGATGCCGCTGATTATCACCACCAACCATCCGGCGCTGATCGACGTGGTGCTTATCGGCTCGCGCCTGCCGCGCATGGTCTGTGTGCTGAAAGCGGAGCTGCTCGCCAATCCGCTGCTTGGCGGCGGCGCGCGCATGGCGGGCTATATCGGTAATAATTCGACCGGCAATCTGATCCGTCAATCGGCAACTGCGACGCGCGACGGCGCACAATTATTAATTTTCCCGGAAGGAACCCGCACCGTCACGGAGCCGATCAACCCGTTCAAAGGCGGCTTCGGATTGGTCGCGCAAAAAGCCGGTGTGCCGATTCAGACCGTATTCATTGAAGCAAACAGCCCGTTCCTGGGCAAAGGCTGGCCGCTGCTGAAAAAACCGGAATTCCCGCTGTTGTATCGCGTGCGGTTGGGCGAACGCTTTGAGGCAACGGGCGATGTAAAAAAGTTCGTCACCGATCTTGAAGATTATTACCGCCGCGAAATGCGGGCACAAAAAAATAGAGAGCACGCATGACCTCGACCTCGCACCTGGTCCTTATTCCCAGCTACAACACCGGGGCCGCATTGTGTCCCACCGTGCGGGCTGCGCGCGGGCAATGGTCGCCGGTGTGGGTGGTCATCGACGGCAGCACGGACGGCAGCGAGGCGGAGTTGTCGCGCATGGCCGAAAACGATCCCGGTCTGCATGTATTGGTGTTGAAAGAGAATCACGGCAAAGGTGCGGCAGTCCTGCATGGCCTGCGCGAAGCGACCCGTCAGGGATTCACGCATGTGTTGACTATGGATTCCGACGGGCAGCACCCCGCGGAGAAGATACCGGAGTTCATGGCCGCGTCGATGAAGGATGCCAATGCGCTGGTGCTGGGCGTGCCGGTGTTCGATGCCAGTGCGCCGGCGTTGCGTGTGCGCGGGCGCAAAGTCTCCAACTGGTGGGCGAATCTGGAAACCCTGTGGCAGGGCATCGGGGATTCCCTGTACGGTTTTCGTGTCTATCCCGCGCATCTGTTGATGGGGGTGATGGAAGAAAGTTACTGGATGCGCCATTTCGATTTTGATCCCGAAGCGGCGGTGCGGTTGTGCTGGCGCGGCGCGCGTCCGGTCAATATCCCGGCGCCGGTCAAATATCTGCGCGCGGACGAAGGCGGGGTGTCGCACTTCAATTATCTGCGCGATAACCTGCTGTTGACCGGTATGCACTTGCGCTTGTTCGCTGGATTCATTATTCGTTTGCCCCTGTTGATCCGGCGCAAATGGATGTAGCGATGGTCTTGCGGTTTATTATTGTAAACAGGCAAGCAGGTTAAACGGCTTTCGCCACAAGTATCACGTTGCAGAACGGCGTGCCTTTGTGCATCGGCAGCGGGCTGGCGGCAAAGCCGTTGCCGGCCAGGACTTCCAGCCATTCGCCCAAGGTGCGGCAATAGATCCGGTCGAGACGATGACCGCGCAGGAAGAACGCGGTGCGATCCACCCAGTTGCTGTAATGGAAGGGCAGGCCGCCGGCGGCATCGCCGATGCGAAGGATGAATGTGCCGCCAACCGGCAGTGAGGTGCGGACACGGCGCAGTACATTCTCCTGCGCGTCGTAATCAATGTAGTGCAATACATCGAGAATGATCGCCACATCAGCCTTGCCAAAATCCGCGCTACGGATGTCGCCCCGGGCGAAATGCGCGCGACCGCCGAGTGCGGCGCGCGCGCGTTCCACGTCCTTCGGCATCAGTTCCAATCCCCAGATATTCTCCACTCTCGGCGCAGCTGGCCAGTGTGCCGGCCAGCAACCGGCTTCATGCAGCACCCGCGCCTCAAGCAGCCACGACGCGAGCAAGCCTTGGCCGCAGCCGAGGTCGATCAAACGGTTGGCATCGGGAATCAGCCCATGTTCGAGCAGCCCAAAGAATACCGGGTCGCTTTTTAGTTTGCCCTTGGCGAAGTGCCAGGCAAAGCGTCCGGCCGAACGGTAAGGCTGCGCGGCGCTGTCGATCAGGGTGCGGCGGAAGTGTGCCGTCATGGGATGGCTGAACGCAAGGTGACGGGAAGAAGGTTTGTCCGGGCAAGATGATCCAGCAGACGCGGCAGTACATCGATGATGACCGGCTTGCCTTGGGCGGTGCGCGCGACACCGCCATCATGCAACAACAGGATGTCCCCCCCCTTGAGGTTGTGTACCAGGTTTTTGAATACGGCATCGGCATCGCCCACCCGAGTATCGAAACCGCGCCTGCTCCAAGTGCACAGACGCAGTCCGCAGTGGGCGAGCACAGGCTCCAGTTCGGGATTGCGCAATCCGGCGGTGGCGCGAAAAAAGCGCGGCGTTTGCCCGCAGATTCCGCTCAACAGGATCTGCGCGTCGCGCACTTCACGATGGATACTCCACGGGTCGAGCAGCGAAAAATACCAATTGTGCGACAGGCTGTGATTCTCGATGGCGTGACCGCGCCGGATGATCTCGCGGCACAGTTCAGGGTGTTTTGCGGCAAGTTTTCCGATGCAAAAGAAAGTCGCCTTCGCTTGGTAACGGTCGAGGATGTCCAGTACGCGCGGCGTGACTTCGGAATCGGGGCCGTCGTCAATGGTGATCGCCACCTCGTTGCGCTGCGCAGCATCCTGCGGCAAGCGGATGATGTTCGGCCCCAGCAGCGTGCTGCGCGGGATTAACCCGGCGACGACCAGAAGCATGCGGTTGATGAGCATGATGCCGATCATCCACAGCCACAGTGAAGGATTGAACAGGGTGACGATGATGCAGCCGGCGAGTAGCGCTACTGAGAGCTTGATGGCGAGCGTCGGTTTCCAGTTGCGGCAGGGAAAAAGCATCGTTGCGGTCATATTCGGGATTTTGCGCGGCATTATACAATGGCCGCCTGTGTGTGCTTCCCTGACGGGGAGCGTCGTGTCCATAAACCGGAAGCCGATCATTTCCATTCCCGCAAAGCGCAATTGACATGCATCTGCCGGCAAACGCCATCTATGATCTTGCGCGGGATGTGCCGGGCGAGCGCATCCTGCTGATAATGCTCCCCGGCGCGAAGAACACCCCGCAACAACTGGCCGGGCACGGATTCATCCGCGCAGTACGTGTGCGCAAATTGGCAGTCGATGTGTTGGCGCTCGATGCGCATGTCGATCTGTATCTGGATCGGGTGCAGATCGAACGCATGCTGCACAAAACTCTGGATGCTGCGGCTGCGCATGGATACCGGCGCATCTGGCTGCTGGGTATCTCGCTCGGCGGCACGGGTGCGATGCTATGTGCCACCCAGCGCACAGCGGAAATCGAAGGCATATTCCTGCTCGCCCCGTTCATGGGGACGCGTGGCATGATCGCCGAAGTGGAAGCGGCAGGCGGCCTGCGCCATTGGCTACCGGGTGGAATCGACAGTTGTGACCAGGAGCGCGTGCTGCTTGAACAGATCAAACTGGCCGTGTTCGACGCAGACGATTTTCCGGCGATCTACCTGGGTTACGGCAATGAGGATCGCTATCGTGGCGCGAGCATCATGCTGGCGGAGCACCTGCCGCAAGATCAGGTATCGGTGATGTCCGGCGGGCATGATTGGGATACATGGGTCAGGCTGTGGGGCGAACTGCTCGACAGATCATCAGCGCTGCATAGGTAATTTCCGCCTCACAACATCGCGGTGATCAACAGGTAGCGCGCGAATTTTCCGATGGCCATGAACAGCGCCGCCTGCCACGGATTCAAGCGCAGCCAGCCGGCTGCAACACACAGCGCGTCGCCGATCAAAGGCATCCAAGCCAGCAGCAAGACGGGCGTTCCGTAGCGTCTAACTTTCTCCACATGTTTCAGTTGCTGCGTCCTGGCCCGCGATGCTTCATCTTGCACCCCGTCTGTCCGCGTCAGCGGGCCAGATGCAGTTCCTCTCGCACCAGAGTGCTTCGCACCACCGTGTCGAAACTGCGGCAACAGCCAACCCATGCCGAAGCTCACCATGCCGCCCAGCGTGTTGCCGAGCGTGGCGAGGGCCAGCGCGAGCCAGAAAGTTTCCGGCCGGGTTTTTAGCACGGCGAAGAGCACGGCTTCAGAGCCGCCGGGCAGCAGGGTGGCGGCAAGAAAGCTGCTGGTGAAGAGGGAGATGAGGCTGGCGGTTTCGGTCATGAAGTGAGACTGGAACTGGTTTTGTGTGGGTCGGACTTCAGTCCGATGCAGACCGACAAGGAACTCAAAAACCCCGTCGGGTTAAAACCCGACCCACGAAGAGCGCGGGGGTTTGTGGGTCGGACTTCAGTCCGACTGGTTGGGTTGCCTCAAAGAGGTTCTTGCTCATTGTGGTGTCCCAATCCCCACAACGACTCGGCGGCTGACGCAACAATTGATTACTGGCCGCGCAACACGGCGAACACCTTCCGCGCCAGATCGCCGCTCGCCTTGAGCGGATCGGCGCGGATCAGGCGTTCCTGATCCGCCATCATCAGGAACAAACCGTCCAGCGCCTTGCGCGTGATGTAGTCATCGAGGTGCGCATCGCGTTCCTCGACTAATCCCAGCCGCGCGCCTTTGCCGGCGAAGCGATCGTAGGCTTGGGCCAGGCTGACTTGCTGCATGGAACGGGCGACGATGGGTTTGAATTTATCGCCCAGCGCGTCTTCGGTGCTGCGGCGGAAATACTGTGTGGCCGCGTCGTCCTTGCCGAGCAGGATATCCTTGGCGTCATTCACCGTCATGTTCTTCACTGCGTTGATGAACAGTGCTTTCGCTTCCGGCACGGCGGCTTCGGCGGCGCGGTTCATCGCCGTGATGAGGTTGTCCGGATACTTGCCCAGACCGATCTTGCGCAGGGTGCGATCGGCTTTTTGCAGATTCTCCGGCAGCGGGATGCGTACGTTGTCGTTGCCCAGGTAACCGTTCTGCCGGGCGAGTTCCCTGACTGCATTCTCCGCACCCTGACTGAGCGCCTGTTTCAGGCCGGTGATCTGATCCTGCGTGCTGAAGCGGTCCAGCCCGGATGCCTCCGCTGTGCTCGAACTTTGTGAGGGCGGTTGCTTCAGTTCGTCAAGTTTGGACTTGAGATCGTCGAGGTTGAATGCGCTGCAAGGCGCACTCAACGCGAGCAACAGGGGCAACAGCAGACGACGCATTATTTTTTGCGCGGCGGCAGCAGGTCGGTGATCGTGCCTTCCGCCATTTCGGCGGCGAAGCACAGCGTCTCCGACAGCGTCGGGTGCGGGTGGATGGTGAGGCCGATGTCTTCCATGTCCGCGCCCATCTCCAGCGCCAGCACCGCTTCCGCGATCAGCTCGCCCGCGTTGACGCCGACGATGCCCATGCCGAGGATGCGGCGGCTCTTCGGGTCGAGCAGCACTTTGGTGGAACCCTGTTCGGCATCCATGGCCAGCGCGCGGCCGGAAGCGGCCCACGGAAAACTGCCCTTCTCGTATTCGATCCCTTTGGCTTTTGCTTCGGTTTCGGTGAGTCCCATCCACACCACTTCGGGATCGGTGTAGGCGACCGACGGAATCGTCAGCGGCTCGAAGAACGCCTTGTGTCCGGCGATGTTCTCCGCCGCGACCTTTCCTTCGTGCACCGCCTTGTGCGCCAGCATCGGGTTGCCGACGATGTCGCCGATGGCGTAGATGTGCGGCACGTTGCTGCGCATCTGCTTGTCCACCGGAATGAAGCCGCGCTCATTGACGATGAGTCCGGCCGCTTCGGCATTGATCAAACGCCCGTTCGGGCTGCGGCCGACGGCCATCAGCACGCGGTCATACACCTGCGGTTCGGCAGGGGCTTGTTCGCCTTCGAAGGTGACTTTCAGGCCGTTCTTCAGCGCCTCGATTTTGGTCACCTTCGTCTTCAGCATGATCGCCTCGTACCGCTTGGCGATGCGGTTATGCAGCGGCTTGACCAGATCCTTGTCCGCGCCCGGCATCAACTGATCCATCAACTCGACCACCGAAATCTTTGTCCCCAGCGCGTCATACACCGTCGCCATTTCCAGGCCGATGATGCCACCGCCGATCACCAGCATGCGCTTCGGCACCTCCTTCAATGCGAGTGCGCCGGTCGAATCGATGATGCGTTCATCGTCGTAGGGGAAGCCGGGGATGCGCGCCACGCTGGAACCGGCGGCGACAATGGCATGGTCGAAGGTGACGATTTTTTCGCCCTCGGCGGTTTGCACCGAGAGGCTGTTCGGCGAAGTGAACTTCGCCGTGCCGCGCACCACCTGCACCTTGCGCTGTTTGGCCAAGCCGGCGAGGCCGCCGGTCAGCTTGCCGACGACGCTTTCCTTCCAGCTGCGGATGGCGTCGATATCGATCTTCGGTTTGGCGAAGGTCACGCCGTGATGGCCGACTTCTTCCGCTTCGCTGATGACTTTGGCCACATGCAACAGTGCCTTGGACGGGATGCAGCCCACATTGAGACACACGCCGCCGAGCGATGCGTGCTTCTCGATCAACACCACCTGCTTGCCGAGGTCGGCCGCGCGGAAGGCGGCGGTGTAGCCGCCGGGGCCGGCGCCGAGCACCACCACTTCGGCATGGATATCCGGGGATTCCGGATTCCGGATTCCGGATTCCGGGAGGGGCGCGGCGGGAGTTGATGCGGCAGCGGGTT
>Ga0210005_1000709_pt1 | contig 24983 bp, 16 predicted proteins | sample CryGey02umfilter_3_FD_183961 | JGI IMG/M metagenome (GOLD analysis project Ga0210005, IMG submission 183961) | Groundwater microbial communities from aquifer in Utah, USA - Crystal Geyser 4/9/14 0.2 um filter (SPAdes) (version 3) | ecosystem: Environmental > Aquatic > Deep subsurface >... | reverse complement strand
TGGATCACGCGGGGCACCTTTCTCGTTATCAGAAATAATTTGCGCCTCCAATACTCCAACTTTATCTTTCAACTGTTTTAAAATTACTTCCGATGGAATTGGATAAAAGAACATTCCAATGTCGAGCGTTCCATTGTAGTTGATAATCGGCGCTCCCCAACCAATATTCACATAACGAGGATAAGTCACAATGAACATTGTTCTGATAAACTTGTCCCCAATCTTTAAAAAGTCAGGATTTACCTGGAAAGATGCCGGAGCAATCAAATCACGCACCGTAACTGTTCCCTGTCTGTAGGTTCGCTCTTCTTCGAGCGTTTTCTTTTGCGCTAAAATTTTCTCCTGCTCGGAAGTTAATTTAACCGGCTCTTTTTCCGGTTTTTTCCCTTCATCACGCTCTAATTTTTTAACATCAATTGCCATACTAAAATCCTTCTTCAACCCTTAATTTGTCGATGTCAGTCAACTTTTGTGTATCATAAACATCCGGGTTATAAACTGTGTAATAAAGCTCGATCAAACTTTGGGTGTCCAAAAGCGCACTTTGCAAACCCATACTGGTTAAACCTCCTTGGACAATACTTACTCGTTGAGCAAGCTCGTATTTTCTATCTTGAAATTTCTTTTCGTTTAGCTTCACAATAGTAGCCGGCATAACTGCAGCAGAAAGCTTTGTAAAGAAATTCTGTTTTTTATCAGTTGCCGGATCGTACGGAATTACAATATAAAAACGCTTTTGCATTATTTCTCCCAACTCAACTAATTCTTTAACAAATGATCTATAATCACGAATTTGAGTTTTCAACAGCTCATTTGTTATTTCCGCTTCGCGCTTTGTTAACGCCTGCATATAGGCGTCCACATTCATCTTTCTTGATTGAATAACAACCTGGATCGGATAATCAAGACCGTTTAAAAACTGCATGTAAGACTGCACGGTTGCCTGTTGTTCGTCTTGTGATTTCAAAGCAAAATTGATACTTGAGACCATAAGAACTGACCGAAGAGTTCCATCTTTTAGCACAACGGCGTCTTCTTTGATTTCTGCAATATCAAGATAACGCTGAGTTGGTGGACCCGGTTTTGCTTTTGCTAGCTTTTTTGATTGCATTGATCGCTTACTGGCCATATTCTTCGTCGGGACTATATGCCCCGCCTGTGTTTACAATGAGTGACACATCAGAAAGATGTGAGCGTTCAATTGGTTTTTTCTTTTTTTCAACTGGTTCCGCTACAACTTCACCATCGTTTTTAATACTTGCTTTTAGCTGTGAGTCATCAACAGTCTTATCCCACACACGAATAAACGGCTTACGAAAAGTTTGAATCATGCTAAGCATTATGTAATGAAACGGCTGACCATTAACTTTAGCAAAAGCAAAAATCAAACCTATGGCTAAAATTGGAATTCCTAAACCCAAAACGGCAAGTAGACTTAAAAAAATTCTATAAACAAGAAAATCCAGCATTAAAGTCGCCAATAAAATAATAAACTGACGAGCCGTAATCGGGCCGATAATCTTTGATTCAACATCCAAGAACTGTGGCACTACAAATTGTTCTGGCATATATGTAAATTATATCACAGGATTCAAATCTGAAACACGAAACTCGAAATCAGAAACAAACTATAAATTAGAAACACTAAACTTGAAATTTCGATATTAGAATTTGTTTAGAATTTAGGTTTTCTGATTTAGAATTTTATTTTTGCATTTAGCTCTACAATCGCGCCGATTTCTGCCGGGCTCAATGTTTCATCCCCTCGGTTTCGTCTCGAAGAAGCAATTTCAGTTACCGGAGCACCCTTCATTAAAGCTTCGTTTGCCATTTGTAAATACAATTGATTAATCGGGCTCCTACGCCAAGCGCTTACTCCATGTACACGATCTTCGTACATTATTTCTTCAAGTAATTTAAGTGAATCAATAATTTTATGAGCCGCCTCTTTTGGATCGCTAGACAGCCGACGAAAATCAGCCGCTGTCATAGTTCCCAGCTCATCAACCGGTCCAACTAATTTTGGCGTATATCTGACATCAGACACTTTACCTAATCCCCGACTCCTAATTCCTAATTCCTGTGGCGCCGCACTTCCGGCACTTAACTGCACTCTTGCTGGCTTTGGCTTTTGTGATTTTTGAGCAACAGCAATTTTTTCCGGATCGATTTTTGATTTTTGAAGTTCTATTTCTTCTTCTTTTGAACGAGCGGCGCTTACCCTGGCACCGGTAACTACTGTTTCCGAAGCCTGAGTTGGCATTGATTTCGTAAGCGCTGCGTGGCGCAATTCCAAAACCTCTTTTTCGTTTTTATCAATATCATAAGCGCCAACCTTTTTAGCATCACGCTCAACAATTTTTGATTTTAAGCTAATGTCTTGCTCTTGTTTGGCAATATCCAAAATATCAACAACCTTATTTACCTGATCGATATGCAAACCATATTTGTCTTCAAGCAAAGCAAGTGCTCTATGCTTATCTAACATTCCGCGCAAATACTTATCAACAAAATCAACTGCAGATTTTTTACTCTGTCTTGTAGCCTTAAAAATTTCGACGACTTTATCGGTCACTATCACCGGGGTTTGGCTCGCCAAACCTCTACTTAAATCATTGACCTGTTTTAATTTCTTTTCTAATTTTACAGCTTGATCTTTTACTTCTCGCTCTTCACTTTCATCAATCAAAGAACCAGAAATAACGGGTACCTCTTTTGTTAAGGCTGTTTTGGTAGACAATACTGAAAGAAAATCTTTTTTCTTTGGCGATGCAACAGCCTGTTTTGCCCCAAATCTTGACTTTCCCGGCTTTTCAATTGGAAGTGTTGGTGGTGGCGTTGCGTCTTCCTTCTTTACCACTTTTTGTGGAGCAGGAATTGGAAGTGGCGGCGGAAGTGGCGGCGGCAATACATCCTCTTCAATCGACCGAGGTAGTCTATTCGCAAGGATTGCTTCGTTGTTGAGCTCCGCCGAATTCCTCGCAATATCCGAGACATGCCCATCCTCCGCCTTACTTAAATCAACTTGATCTAATTTTTTAAAAACTCCCTCAGCTTGCTCATCTGTTAGCTCAAGACCGCCGATATTTAGCGAGCGCATCATTAAGGTTTTTGTAGCTGCGCGCGCTCTTTCTTTTGTTAAATAACCTTTGGCTAAAAAGACAAAACGCTTCATTATGTAGTCCGGAAGCTGAAGCCCAATTTCTTTGGCATAATCTTCTAGCAATTTTTCAGTTGTGTATTTTTCGCGCTCAATTCGCAATTCAGGGTAATCAGAAATAATTCCTCCCCAGGCTTTTATTTGCGCGCTTACGCCTGGGATAAAATCTTCCAGTGGTAACAGTCTATAACCCGCTAAGTCAGAGGCTATTTTTTTTGATGTTACTTCATCAACTGCAAAAGCCTGAGCAATAAATTGAGGCATTTTGCTAATTTCTATTTTGCCGTTCATTACGGCGTCAGTTAAATCTAAAAACTCCTCCGAACGCCCCTCCGGGATTTTGTATTTAGCCGCGATTTCCTCCAGCCGATCATGGATTGTACCATCTAAAAGATAATCACGAACTCTTGGAATTAAGAATAACTTTTTATTCGCCATTTAAAATTTTATGGTGCATACCTTAACGCATCATTGTAAGAATTTTGTTTCTTCTGAATATTCTTTATCTTATCTTTGTCCGTAGTAGTATTTAAAGTACTAATTTCGGCTTGAAGAGCATCTCTATTAGCCTCAAGTGCAGCTTTTGCTTGTCTAATCAATTCACGATTTCCAACATCTTGCGCCTGAGCCAATGTATTTCCAAGTTGTCTAGCGTTATCTTCGCTAGCTGTTTGAACCAATTCTTGTGCCACCTCATTAAAGTCAGTTGGTGTGACCATACTTTTAATTTTATGGGCCTGGATTGGCTGATCTGTCATTATCTCATTAAAAGCCTTCTTTTTATTGATCTTAGCTGCTGCCGTGCCTCCAAAATTACCGGTCGGACTAATATCTAGAGCAGCTCTGGCATCGGCATCCATTCTTTCAGCCGTAAATCTAGCTTTTTTGTATTTTCTAGCTTCACCAGGAGTACTTGCAGCCGACTCCAAAGCCTGTAATTGAGGCTTTATTATATTTGCCACTGCAATATCCAAACCATCCAATGGTTGGCCAGATGACGCCAAGGCCTGAGAAACCTTTTCAACCTTTACGGGATCAGGTGCCCCATTTGTTTGTAAATTATCAACCGTAATCTCTGACACCTTCATTGATCCTCCCTCAAAGGCCCTACCAAGAGTATCTACTGATGAAGTGCCGATATCAGCTCCGCGACCTGCCATATGATCGCGTAAAGATGAGTGAATTCCAGAACCCGCTTCGATTGCTTGAAGTTCGCTTCTTTGAACTAATTTGCCATTCTCATCCTTATAAAATTCATTCGTTTTCTTTTCAGACAGCATTTTTCGAATGGCTGGATCATTATAACCGCCTTTTCTAAGATTTTTTCTATCAAAGTCGCTGTCATCGATGACTTTCTTTTGTGCGTCTTCGGTTTTTGCCTTATTAACAACTCCGTTTTTATCCTTAACTTCAATTTGATTAAGATTTTTAGTTAAGAATGCATTCATTGCTTTGTCATCTGCGTCGCTCATCTCGCCCAACTCTCCCTTAGCATTCATGCTTCTAGCAGCTTGGACCTGTTTCTTATTAAACCTTTCCCAACCAGCTACATCGCCTCTGTCTGTATAACCTTTTTCAATATCATCACGAACCTTTCCGTCGGTAGCAAAAGTTTTTGTAAGCGCCGCTGCGTCACGCCTGGCTTTAGGAGTCAAAACATCACCACGCTGAGCCATTTGTAGTAGCGCGGCTTTCTGCCCAACGCTCATTCTATCAGTTCTTTCCTTTGCCTCTTTTTGGTCTTTCTTGGTCAGCTCATTTGATTTACCTTCAATAGTACCGCCAACAGCAGACCCAATTTGAGATACAATAGGAATATTAGCTTGGACTGCAGCTTGCGAAATTTTCTGCCCCATACGAGCAAAACCACCACCGGTAGCGCGATCGGCTGCTACAAGACCTCTCTTACCAGCCCAAGCGCCAGCTGATACAGGCAATCTAGCTGCATTCTTGGCAATCTGCGTACCTGTTTTTTCGTTTATGAGTGTAGCTGCTATTCCTCCCATTGCCCCGGCGGCACCACTGGCTGCCTGGAACCCGACCATAATCAAGATTACTCCAATCAACATGCTAAGCAGTTGCTCTACCTGGAAAACTTCTGAATACAAAGATGATGAATCTTCGGTTTTATCTAAGTTAAATCCTTCTGTTGTCGCCACTGCACCCGATGTAGCCGCTGCCAGCCCTAGCCACAAGAAGAAAACTAAAATCGGTCCCAAGGTTACAACTCCGACTAACTTGTCCCACCACTTGCTTGCCTGACCGGCAACTTGAGGTAAAACATCTTTTAGACCTTGAGCAAAAAAGGCAATTGGTGAAAGTATCACCAAAACCCAAATCATAATAATTCGATATACAAAAACGATTGCCAAAACCACTACCACTGCAAGCACAATCATCAAAAGCACCAGGTTGGCGTAAGCGGTTCCTAAAAATCCAAAAAGCTCAAAACCATATGAGGCGTTTTCTTCCGAAGGTTGGGCAAGCGACAAAATCTCATTTAATTGAAACAAGCTAACAAAGTTTCCAGCCGCAATATCGCGTAGTGCATTTACAAATGTGAACATCACTACCTGCCCAGCGTCAACAATGAGTAGTGTTAAAGTACGGCTAAAATTAACTAAAATTACAGCAATGAACAGACGCGGTAGCTGTTGTTCCCAGTTGGCACTTTTACTATTTAAAATTGTTTTAATGGCAACCACCAAAAGAACTACAATCACGAACATGTTGACAACATCTCTGACAAGCGGCCAACCAATGTCGATAATGGCACTGCTACCAAAATTATTGTAACCAAGAATTGGGATAATAAGCATTCCTAAAACTGCGATGATCAACTGTCCAACAGCCCAAGCTACAACATTAACAATAGCGGCCAGTACTCCAATGGTAGAGGAAAGAATTGATCTTGATATTTCGTCGGTTGGATCCCAGTCTATTGCCGCACTTGCTTGGTAAAAACCAAAAAACAAAAAGACAAACGCAAGCGCTAAAACTATTAATTTACGATGTGCTTTAATAAAGTTTTGCAGTCTCGCAAATTCGTAATAAATATCAGACATATGCGCTATCATTATAACACAAAAGGATTACGGTCGGCTGTGCATACACAACCGACCGTCTCGACTCACTCCATCTGTCGGCACTCCTGCGCGCTCAAAGTCCAGAGCTCGCCGTAGTGCACTGCAAAGCAGAGCGAGTAGGTGTCGTTGCCGTTTTCGTGGCACAGACTCGAACGCGAGCTGGAATCCATGCACACACTGTCCAGGTCTGCCCACTGTGACTGCGTCCGCATGGTCATGCGGTAGCTGCCGTCATCCAGGTCGTACCAGGCGATGTCGGTTGCCTGGTCGTAGTCGACCAAATACGAGGTGCTGTAGCCCCAGTCGAGCGGAAAACCGTAGCCAGTCACGGCCACATCGTCGCCGTCCACACTGGAGTCAAACAGGTCACTCACCACCAAGCCAAGCGAGCTTTCGTTCACATGAATCCAGTCCAGACCTTCGTCCAGATCATCCGGAGTGGATTCGGTTTCGACCGGATCGTCTTCCTCGGTATCTTCTTCACCGCCACCACCCCAGTCGCCGACATCGCTCGGACCACCACAGCTTACGATGTCGTCGCTTGTGATGCAGAGCAAATCAGCCGAACAGTTACCCACGCGCTCCTGCACGCCGGCAAGCGTGCCGTCCTTGACCGTGATGATGTCGCGCTCGCTGAAATCCATCAGCAAGTACGCGCTCCAGTCGGCGATCGGCATGGCCACGCCGTCTGAGATCACATAAACATCTGAAGTTGACTGCTCGGTGATGAGCGAGCCGTCGCGGAACTGCGCGTAGCTGTCGTGACAGACATAGGCGCTGGTGTCTCCGTCCGGCAGGTCGCCGATGTCGCTGACCATCACTCCCCAGCTCTCCAGAACGCTTTCCGGCTCCACACTGCTCAGTCGCACGGCATAACTTCCTGAACTGCCGGCCTTGCCAACCAACAGCCAGTAATAACCACCGTCATAGACGGCGGAAACCTGACTCGAGGTCGAAATCGAACTACCGCTTTCGTAGCAATCGATTTCCGACTGGCCGACGACAGCCAAGTTTTCGAAGCTGTAATTGTAGCTCCAGAAAACCGATTCGCTTGCGAAGCGACGAAGCGCCCCTTCCTCAACCAGGTAGACTTCACTACCATCGTAGGACTTGAGAAGCGTTCCGTTTGGATGCCACTTGGGCGTCTGCAACTGCGACTGGTAAACATGGCCTCCCGAAAGGTCGCAGGTCATGTCAGACGACAGCATGCTGACGCTGTCCCCGGTCGTCAGGTCGTAGGCGCTCACCACCATTCCTTCGATCGACTTGCCCTTGGAACCATTGTCCTGGGCGCTGCCCTGATGACGACCAATGTGAACATGATCGCCGGTCGAGTAGCCAGTCGTGCCCTCCACACCGATCAACTGACCGGTCACAACCTCCTCGCCATCCTCAATCAGCACGTTGTTCAAATGACCGAGGATGACATAGGTGCCGTCACCCAAGTCGATGTTGATGTGAATCCCGAAGCCATAGCCCGGGCTTTCCGTATGAACATAGGCCGTGCCCGAGTAGGGCGCGAAGACCGGGTCGTCCGAGTCGTTGGGCGTATCCAGGTCGATGTCGTAGCGAGTGGAGCTGTAGCTGTGCGAATAGCTTCCGCCCGCACCCTGGACGCACTGAGCCGTGTAGCCATCGGCAAACGGCAAGTCGAAGGTGACCGCATCCTGACCGCCACCCACGCCGACCGCCGGAAAGCTATCCGGGGCAGAGCGCGGCGAGCAGGCCAGAAGCGCCATCAGAAACAGGAAAAGAGCGAACATTATCTGTCCCTCGCATTTGAAGAACGCGAGACAAGGAACCTAAATTGATCCATCGCCTCCTTTCGGTTGGGAATGAAGAGGTTTCCCGAAAGAAGGCGAACGATCGAGCTCGATAGGCGGATATGACACTCCCCCTCTGGTTTGTCACATCCGCCAAGGCTGACGGAATTTTTCGAGCGATGACTGCGTTTCTCACTCCCCGCAAAAAACGCATAATTGTAATTAACCGACTTGCCCGTAAACCCACTTTGTCGGATCAGCTTTGATTCACCCAGATTATTAAGTGTCACAGCCTACAGCGAGCAAAGCAGAATTTATGGACAAGGTTTTAGAACGTTCTGATTCTATTGCATCATGCTCACAAATATCTGCAATATTGATTTGAGTAAAAAATAGCCAAAACCTGTTGAAGTGTTTCAACAGGTAGTTTATTTTAAACTGTTGTTATAAATAAAAAAGATGTTTATGGCCTTCGACAGCAGGTTGTGGAAAACTAAGCGGTAAATTTTAAAAAGTTTGCTATATTAATAAAGCTCATGATTCTTTGGGTAAAGAATCGGGTGGTCAGATGACGCAACTTGCCCTGCGTCGGAGCACATTAAGGCCTTGGCGAGGCCAGACTGAGCAGAGCAATCCGTTAGGCAAGAACGGACGGGCTGACTGTGTCATAAAAACCTCCTTTTTGTTTGGTCATTTGGCCGCTAACCAAGGAGAGTAGCGGTCATGTACGAAAATAAGAACATACAAAACAAAATCTCGTTTCCCGGACACCCCCCGACAGACTGGGGCTGGGAACAAAAGAAAAAGCCGGTAAGACGGCCTGTGGTCGTTTACTGGCTGTCAACGCCACAAAAAGAAGCTCTGCAACAGAATAACTAACCCAACCTTGTGTCAGTAAGACGCCAGGTTCGACTACTCGAGGACTTCGCTCACCATCCGTGAAGTACCTCTATCTTTTCACTAACTTTTTATAAATTAAATCACTGATATAAAAACGGCCACTTGCAAATTGCATTTGGTCGTTTTGAATTATTTTAATATATGAACTAACTCAATGTCTGGCGGCGCCAATCAATAATACGCGCAGCTGCAATTGCCGCCTCTATTCCCTTGTTAAAATTATCGTCCCCTGACCTAGCTATCAGTTGTGCCACATCGCTCACCGGAACCACTTCCATAATAATTGGCACGCCTTCGGAAAGCATTACTTTATTAAAACCATCAGCGCACATATTCATAATCATATCAAAATGATATGTTTCTCCTTTCATTATGGCTCCGAAGCAAATAACTGCATCATACTTTGAATTGCGCATTAGCGATTGAGCTGCCAGCGGAAGTTCGAGTGATCCCGGCAAAATGTGACGCTCCAGTTCGCTACAACCTGCCTCTTGCAACAAAGAAGCACACTTTTCTGCCATCTTATCGATATATTCGTGATACCAACTGGCTTGCAAGATTGCAATTTTTGCCCCCTTCATTGACGGCATTACGTCTGGATTTTGTTCGATTTGCATATGACTTTCAAAATGAATTAGCTATAAGCTAACAATACTACAATGAAATTAAATATCAAATGACATCATAAAACTATGTTCTTTGATGAAAAACTTAATTTGTCACGATCTTCGCTGTTTATATTAAAAAATACAAAAACAATAATCTAACGAATAAATTTGTTAGCCTGAAACTTACAAATATATAATCAAAAGCTTCGCTTCTATCTAGATTTTTTAAAATAATTACCTCTTTCGTCAACCAATGCAATGCAAAATCACCATATTTTTGTTGACATTAACAAGTATGGGTGGATAATATAAGATGCTTGCAAGAGTGCATCATTGCTAATTGAATGCCGAGGTCGGCAATCAGCTCAAGCAAACACGAAGCAAAGGAGAAAAAATGCTTCGACTGTTTATTTCCGTGGCGCTGTTCGCCGTGGGATGTGCCCCACAGGACAACCCGTCCACCACCGTCCGCACGACCGTCAACTTCGTCTCGGATGCCAGCGTCCATGAGGCGATCTCGCTGTTCGAGTCAGGTGGCATCATCCCTCAGATGAGCGTCCGGATCGCGTACCCCGACCACGAGTCGGAGATCGATGTCGGAAACATGTCGGCCGACGACGCCGCCAACTACATCCTCCAGTCAGAGCAGGAACAGCTCGAGTTCCTCGTCACCCAGTTCAACCCGGACGACATTCGTGAGGCTTCGGTCTACGAGGCCATGCGATCCGACCTGGACGAACTGATCGCCACAGACGATCTGCAAGTAGGGTGGATCGCCACCTACGACCAGGTCTCCATGGACGATCCGCTGATCGAGTCAATCGCCAGCGTGAAAATCCCGATCGTCGAGGGTGAAATCGGAAACGAAGTCGACGACAAGAGCATTCACGACTACACGGGAGACGCCAGCTGGGTTCCGGCCGGTGGCACTTCCACCATCTACACTTCTGGAACGCTCCAGAAGTTCTGGATGGACGCGGACTCGGCCGACGCGTTCAACTCGACGAGCGATGGCATCGAGATTGATACCTTGATCAAATACCGGAGCTACGCGACCTGTGGTTCGAGTGTGTCCTCTAACATGCCCGACTACTACAAGGACACGGAATTCGGTGATGGTGGGAACTATCGGAACTGTTCGGTGGGCACGATCAGCGCTAACCAGTTGTCCGAGGACACTCTCTACTGGACATGGTTCCCGTTCGCATCGTTCAACTCGTCCAAGAACCCGAGAGCCTATATCCAATTCCAGGACTCAACCTGGTGCTCGTGGATCTTCAGCCGGAGCATGTGCGTAGCCGCTGGCGGTGCCTGGTGCATGTGCAAAGATGTAGCTACTCCCTACAACCCGCAGTGGCTCATCGCCCACAGCTACAACGACGCACCGGGCATCGAAGTAGAGTGGGAGAAAGACTAGCCAAAAGTGCAATACTGGTGCTAGCCGCTCTCAAGTGGCTAGTACACAACTTAAAATGTATCTATAGATATGATTAAAAAAATATTGACGCCAATCGTATACGCTACTTTTATCATTCCACTCTTTGTGGTAATGATAATGATCTTATCCGAAATCGAAAACACTGTTGGTTTTTTGTTAAATATGCGTGGATTCATTGAATTTCCATTAATCATTATATTATTAGGTGGAGTTTTATTCTGGTTAGCAAACAAACTTATTTTTGCTTTTGAACACTTAACAAAAACGACAATCTTGGATCATCTACGGCAATCAAGCATTTATTATTTAATAACATTTTTTTCAGTAGCGTCAGTACTAAAAACCGGATTAAATGGCGGTATTGCCGAAGGACTCACTTTTTCATTCGCAATAATGTCCATTTGGGCGATTATCATCAATGCCACTTTTTTATATAAATCACGTAAATGATAGTTATACCTAAAAACGACCGTTTGCAAATCGCGCTTGGTCGTTTTTGTATTCAATCAACATTTTACCAACATTCGCTGTTTATTGCTCCAAACCTCTAAAAACTAACAGCTATAAGCTATAAGCTCTTCCTAAAACCCCTAACCAATCCCCGATAACTCTTCTTTGAACACATATTTTACTAAGGTTAGCAAAAAGGTGTGCGAAATTCATTAACTAATAAAAAATCTCTTTTGGGATTCTCCTAGTTCATTCAAAGAAGTAACCCGTGAATATATCTAAGTTGCCTCACACTCTCATGTGCGTGTTGAGAGTTGTCTTCACTCGTGCCAATCAACAAGGCGCAGGACATCACCGGTATTCCGGTAGCGTCCATCATCTACAACCGGCGCTCGGCATGGATTCTTTTACCGAGTATGCTCCCAGTCGGCTGGCCCACGATGGACACAGAACAGCTCTCCCGTATCAACTACGCCGAGCTTTTCTGGTGACAGTAGGCGTCTGAATCGTGATCCGGTACGCTAAGGGCTCTGCAGCCAGATAACGAACATTCGCCAAAAATTCTTTCTCTTGACACGTAAATTCGGGCATGCTAACTTTATGCCAGTGTCGGCGTAGCTCAATTGGTAGAGCAACGGATTCCAAATCCGTAGGTCGCAGGTTCGATTCCTGTCGCCGGTGCCATTTCTCGCCCTCTGGAACTCCACCAGAGGGCCTTATTTATTCAGAAAAAGAGAGAGCCCACCCTTCGCACAAAAAAGAGGCTCTCAAGTACTAGCTACGCTCTAGCGACTGATCTGGCGCCATTCTTGAGCGAGGTGAAAAAGAGAGTTGTCGCGGCTCTTCTCAGTGCGACGCTTCTCTGGATTCGCGGGGAAGATCACCGCGCCGCTTTGAGAAGCATGCGCCAGCTTGCCGCTTTCGTAAGTCGCGACGAGTTGCCCCTCCTGAACCGTTGCCCAGGTCATGTCAAGCCCCATTTCGAAGCGGAAGTCGGACTCCTGGTCGTCCAGAACGACACATTCCACGAGCGCGAAGACGTGCTGCACGTCGGGAGATGCCGGCATCTCGGGCCAAGAACCGCCGAAGTACTTTTCGGCGGCCAGTCGCCGCACAACCTGCATGAAGCTGTTGATCCACTCAACGTCCGCCACCTCGGATTCGGTGAGCAGCGCCTCCAGAGCACTGATGACGACAGGAAGACGCGAGAAGTCGCGCATGTTGCCAGTTTCGAAGGCGAAACCCACACCGCCATGGCTGTTCACCACCTCATCGGTAGTCGGCAAGCCACTACTCTTTTCACCAGCACGCTTGGAGTCCTCGGCGAGGATGTTGTCCGGATCAGTGAGAACGCGGGATACCGGAAAATGCCGGAGATATCTCAGGTGACGCTCCTCCAAGCGACCGACGCAGACGAACGGCACAGCCTCCGTCGAAACAGCGTGTACGTCGATGAGGACATCGGCCCAGGCCAGGAACGGCGCCAGTTCACGCGCCCGGCGCAGATCCCCCCAATCCTGCTTCGCATCAGCGAGCATCACCGGATCGAAACAGCGGTTGAGGTTCGGCTGTTCGGCAGTCGCACCGCGCTGGTCCTGACGGACAGCTTCGGGGTTACCGATACCGAAGTAGAGGTCTCCCAGCAGGCCTTCCACCTGGAATGATCCGCCCTCGGAGTCAATGGCGACGACGCCCTCCAACAGAAGTTCAAGAGCGCGCAGGAAGGTCTCGACGATCTCGACGCCCGTCCTTTCGTTCCCGTGCGTTCCGCCCAGGATAACGACTCGTTGATTGGGATATCCAGCACCATGCAGATGCCAGATATGTGACGGCAGTTTCATAATTGCACTCCTTTTTGACCTTAACTACACTAGCAACAAAAAAGCATCAACGCAAAATGCATCGTACAATAAAATTATTTTAATAATTTATATTCGCGAGACGTAAATCGGGCTCGACCAAGCCATGTGTCCATCTCGCTGAATAATTTTTACAAAATATGGTGTTTCCACTCCCGATATCTCATCTAATAAAACTTCGTATTCCCCCTGGCACGAATCAGAAGACTTGAGTGTCTCGTAAATTTCAAGCTTCATGTCAAGCGCACCAAAATCATAAGTCTTCAATTCTTGCGTGATATCTTCAACGTCCAAAACAAACTCCCTATCATTAAACGCCACCTTTAATGACCCGACATCATTACGAAGTCGCGCAATGATTCCCTGACAGCCACCTGTAGTCGTTCCAGAAATAAAAATTTTACTGTCTGTCGCTTTTACCTCATCAAACTCGCTATAGAAATTTATTTTTTCAATCTCCTCAATCGAATTATTTAGCATATTAATCATTCCCTCCCACTTCAGTGACCTTGATCGCCCTTTTTCTGAAGCTCCAGAATAAAGTATTTTGACCAATTTCCCGGGTTCAGCTAGCCTATTCTCTGCGTAAAATGTTTTAATAATCTTATTCTTTTGATAAATCTCCACGCGTTCCAACGGAGTGGTTGTCGCCGTCCTTACAACAAGATGTGCCTGGTTGTTAGGAATAGCTACGATATCGCCAGCCACAGCCAATGTTTCTCCATTGTTATTGACGCACTCGACATCCAAGAGTATTCGAGCCCCAGTAGTTCCATAAGTGTGGCGCAATTTCAACGCGTCAAAAACGCAATCGCGATCCAAGGATTCAGCTCTAACACAGGTAAGGCCACCTTGCGACCCAAAATGCATTGAACCCGGATAGCTCGCCCCAGGCGTTCCTTTGTGTCCGTCGCTATTAGCAGAAATTCCAATGTGCATTTTTTTATCAAAAGCATCTTTTAACAACCACTCAAATGTCCCCCAGTCAGAATGGATTTCAATAAGATCCGGCGACGTTGAGCTAGTGTGTTTTTCCAAATTAGCATGCCTCCCTCCGGCGTGCGCAAGCAGCACGGTATTATCGTTATCAATCTTGTCGCATAAATCCACGATTGTCATGGCGTCGGTTTCGACATCGGTCAAATCATTGACAAGAGCATGCGACGATCGGTGAATTTGATGTCCTTCTCTGCGAAATATAACGTTATGATCTCCGCCAAGCGAAGAGTTACCAGACCACTCGTATCCCGGCAAAGCTACAAAATGGTCGGCCCGATCATATGACTTTGTCAGGCGATTGATTTCTGTCCAAAAATCATTAGTTATTTGAAAATCATTTGCCTGATGAGAAACAATGTCCAGACGTCCATATCCTCTGGCAAATTTAAAGTAATCTTCAGCGGAATTCGTTCCGACAGTTTCATTGGATTGACCCTGAAGATCCGCCCAGAGGTAGCGTGGCACATTTTTTGTTGTACATATGCAGGGGTTTGAAACGGCCATTATTTTTTCCAAACTTCCGGAGACAGTATAAATACCCTCGTACAATATTTTGGCATCAGCTACTCCGGCACCAGCTTGTAATAGAATATCTTTATTAATGACAAGCGAGTAGTTTCGCGACGAGATGCTCACTGTACCATTAAAATTAGTGCAAACATTGCCATATTTGTCTTCAATCTTAGCGAATATATTTAAAGATTTACCTGGAGTTGTACTGCTCGGCAATAAAATTAAAAGCCTTTCAGGCTCAGCTGGAACGATTGTTGTTTTTGGTTGATTTTCGATTTCCACGAATTTACCGGTCGCAAATGGGTCTACACAGATATGAAATTCAAAATCATTTTCCGTAAATGTTTGCATCGTAAAATTAGTGAAATTTATAAAGACCTCATCGCCTTCTTTTAAATCATCCCCGCTCACTTGTAAACTAAATCCGCGACTCCATGGCCTTACTCCCTGCTTGCCAGCCTTCTGACTCATGGAATTAAATAGAATAAACTCTGAATTTTTATTTGAGGAAGCAACGGATACGAAATTTTTCTTGTCCGGATCACTAAACTGCGCCGCGCCAATATCTGAAGCTATACGAAAAAGTACTTTTATTGCCCCTGCTTCATCAATCCCGTGTTTTCCAGCACGGTAAGTCAACATAAAATCATTCACACTTCCCGCGACAGCAGAAGAAAAATTTAATTCTGCCGATCCGACAAGCGGCCCATAATATGATTGAAGTGTCTTCTGTTTTTTCATATTCATAAATATAAGATCAATATACGAGTATTTAGATCCTCCCGCAACTAACAGCTGCGGGAGGATCTCGACGATTTAGCGCGATCACTCAGATTCGCAAATCGAGCGCCTCTTCGCACCCCTGACGGTGGCGCTCGTAGATCGCGCGCGTCACGCCCGGCACTTCATGCCCTTCCCGAGTCGTGTGGCGGTATCTGAAGCCGCCCCACTCACGCACGCCCGCGATGAAGCGCGGCGGCGGCGTGTCGTAGAAGTGCATGTTCGGCCACAACTTCTTGTCGTCCGCGAACAGCGGCCTGCCGTCCCAGTCACACATCGCCTCCGCCTGGAACGAAAGTCCCAGAAACCTCATCACGCCCTGAAGCACTGCGACGGGGTCGTTGACACGGATGGCCTCGGAAGCGTAAGGCAGGTACCGGATGCCACCAGCCTTGCAGCGATCCCAGATTCGCTGCATCTGTTCGTAAGCGCCCTGGAAGATCTCCACATTCACACTTCCATTCCACAAACGCTGCCATGAATCGTACGTGGACTCGGGTTCACGCACCATGCCAACGACCACGATCTTGTCAGCCGGATATCCGGCTTCGAGCAGGATGCCAACCGGGTCGAACAACTCGGCCGGCACATTGGCACCCAAGGTCTCCTTGATCAAGATGTGACCGGAATCCCGAAACAGGATCGGATCGGGAATCGGGACATCATCTCCGAGCCCAGCCTGCAGCCGACGGATGGACTTGAGCGGTTGCATGTGAGATTCGATGCCGATGATGTTGAAGTTGTGCGAGAACGCCGTCGTTCCGCTTCGACACGGGCCGCACACCAAAACGAGCGTGGGCAGGCCGGCGTCCGACATGAAGATGAATTGCTTCGACAGAACGGTGAAAGAACGCATTTTCTCTCCGCTTGAACACGAGTGAGAATGTCGTGACCCTCTTTGGACCAACGACAGATTGAGGCTTTAACGAAAAAGCCCCGTCTTCGCAAGCCTTAGGATTCTAAGACTTGAGAGGACGAGACTTCATCTCGTGGTACCACCTCTTTTCGCGTCATATAATAAAGACGCCTTTACGTGCTCCGTAGATACACGCTTGCCCATGATTACGGGGGCTGCCGTCTCACCACCAAGGCAGTAAGCTTCTCGCCAGATCCAATTTCCGCGAAGGACTCAACAGGGCTTGCACCGTCCCCTGCTCGCTTTTTGAGCAAATCTTTACGTACTAATTCCTGGGTCTATGAATTTGTACTTGTGAAAGTATAAGAAGCTTAATATAAGATTTAATTTTTGTCAAAAATCCGGCCAGAGCCCCAAGGGGATGGCCGGAGAGATACGAGAATGCTCGAAGACGAACCAACGGGTCAACGCACGGACCTCGAAACCGTCACGAGGTCGCGAACGAACTCCGCGAACCAGTTGTCGGTGTGGGGCATGACGCAGATCTTGTAGACCTGCACCGGACAGCCCCTAGAATCAGGTTGACCGCTCGGACAGAAATCACTGCGCAGGTGGTACGGCGCCAGAACGCCTCCCTGCTCGGTGAGCCGATCCGGCACGCCTCCCTTTTCGAGGTCGATGACTATCGGCAGGAAATTGACGTGGTTGTCCAGCCATTCGGGCCGAATTTCGACCACGCCCCGAAGCTCCGATTCGGCTTCGATCATCCGGCGCAGTCGATCCCGAGCATCCAGGCGCTGCTGGACGAAGAACCGGTGACCTTCCAGGCCGAGCCGCCGCCACTCGAACCAGGCAGCCACCCCAGTCACAGCCGAACGCGATCCAGGCAAGGTGTCGTCGTTATGCCCGCTAACGTACTCCACTTGCCGCGCGATGAGGCCCTGCATTCCCTTCCGGCAGAGGAACACACCACCGGGGTACGGCAGATGCCCCATCTTGTCGCCGTCGAGGGTAACCGACATCACGTGCTTGTTCTGGAACCAGAGCGAGCGTTCCGGGGCCACGAAGGGAACCGTGAAGCCGCCGAAGGAGGCATCAACGTGCACGTAGATCTCGAGACCCAGATCGCACTTCAGCTCATCGAGAACGGCAGAGATCTCGTCCACCGGATCGACCGAGCCGAGCGCCGTCGTTCCGACGGTCGGAACGACCGCGAAGCGGCGGAAGCCCTGGTCGTAGCGCTCCCGAATCTGCTCGTACAGATCCTGAACATCCATCTGGCCGCGGTTGTTCAGCGCGACCATCTGAACGCCAGTGCCGCGCGGGTCTTCGACGAAGACATGATCGGAGTTGCAGATCGGGCACTTACCGCGTTTCGAATAACCGATGTCGAGGATGTCGCAGGCCTTTTCGACCGAGTAGTGTGTGAGAGCGGTGGTCATCACCACAATGCCGCGGTTATTGGGATCCGGACGCTGACGCAACCACTGGCGCGCCTGCCACAGACCCTGCAGATTGGACTCGGTGCCGCCACCGCAGAAGAAGCCGTCGATGTTCGGGCGATTCAATTCCTCTTCATCCAGCTCCGCACCGAGCACGCTTGCGAGCATGAAGAGCGCTTCGCGCTCCATGAGGTGCCAGCCATCGAAGCCCCCCTCGCCGCCGAAACCATTCCCATGCGTGTGCGTGCCGATGTTGTTCGAACGCATCGCCATAAGGCGCCCGAGCAAAGGCTCGAGCGAGCCAAGCAGAGGGGTGCCAGGGTAACAGAACGGCGGCGGAACGCGCTCGCCGTCGCTACCGAGAGGGTTGTAGGGTTCGGGAAGCTCACTGATGTACTGCATCAGATCAGTTTCCGACCGGCCGTGTCTCGGCCAGCGCCAGTCCGACTCCTTTTGTTCCATGACACAGTTCCTCGGAATGTGTAACGCTACCTTTCATCAAATTGATTTATGATGAACGGATCGCAAAGATACTCTAATACCCTGAATATATTTGTCAATCAAGATAAAAAAACGAATCCGGTCAAAGCCATAAGGCAATGACCGGAGAACGAAGCGAAAATCAGCCAGAATGGCTAGAATTCAACTTCTAGAAAAACGGGGTTCCCATGAAGTGCATGAGCCGCTCGACGCGTGGAGCCACCATTGCGCGAGCGCGCTTTCCGCCCTCGCGCAGAACGTCTCGCACGTAGTCTTCGCCCAGAGCGACCACCTCGCGATGGCGTTCCTGGAGCGGCGCGATGTCCGCGATCACGCGTTCGGCGACGATGCCCTTACAGGCACTGCAGCCGAACTTGGAACTGCCGGAGACACAGTCACCGCGAATCTGCGACAGACGAGCAACTTCGGTGAACTGAACGTGCATGTCGAACACATTGCACTTGTCCGGGCTACCCTGGTCACACAGCGCGGCGCGATCGCCCGTGTGCGTCCAGCGTCTGGTCAACTTCTCGCGGATCACCCTGGGTGCATCCGTGAGGAAGACGGCGCCGTCGGGTTCCGACTTGGACATCTTCTTCTTGGGATCCGAAAGGGACATCACCCGTGCCGAGCTGCTGACCTGCATCTCAGGAATCGGGAAGATATCCTCTTCGAAGTACCGGTTGACTCGTACCGCGAGGTTCCGCGCGATCTCGAGGTGCTGTCGCTGGTCCTCCCCTACAGGCACAATGTCTGCGCCCGGCCCGAGAATATCCGCGGCCATGAGAACCGGGTAGCCAGCGAGGCCGAACGAAGTGATCTCACCCTTCGCGGCCTGTGCCGAGGCCTTGTCTCGAAACTGGTCGGTCTCGGTCATGTCCTGCACACGCGTGAAGCAGGAGAGCAGCCAGTTGAGGGTGGTCGTCTCAGGGACACTGCTCTGGGCGTACACGATGTCGCGCTGCGGATCCAGGCCTAGCGCCAGATACCACTGTACAATTTCAATCGTACACCTCTCGAGCGTATCGAGCCCCTCGCGCGTGGTCTGCGCGTGGAGATTCGCCACAAAGACCATGGCCAGGTTTTCGGGGTCGCTAGCGAGAGCCGGGAACTGCAGCATGGCTCCGTAGTAGTTGCCGATGTGCAGCTCTCCACTCGGTTGAACACCGGAAAGGACGGTTTTCCTGCCCTGCATGAACTTACTCCTTTGATACCGAATGCAGGGCTAGATGCTCTGCAATTCAGTTCCACTAAATATAATCATATTAAACAAATCTTGTACAGCATCATTCCCCAATTCTAACATTTAAATTTTCCGCCTATTTTGGCGGTTTTACTTCCCTTTTTCATTCACGTCCAACATCCAACTTCTAACCCCTTATGAACACATATTTTACTAAGGTTAGCAAAAAGGTGGGATAATGAGCTTGACAATTATTTATTAAACTTAGTTTCCGGGAACTAAAGATTTGAGTAAGGCTCTGCTTTTTCTAACTTCCTTTAGCAACAACAACCACCATCCGCTCCTGATCCAAAAATGTTCGCGCTACATTAAGAACCTCTTCTTTTGTAATAGTCAGCGCTTCCCGCCAGTACTGTTCAGGATCGTCCGGCTCGATTCCCAACAAGAGAGCGTCCGCGCGCTCCCAAAGCAAATTTATAGGATCCGCCTGTTCTTCTGCAATCGCCGTGAGATGAATTTCTTTTGCCACATTAAAAATCGCACTATCAATATGTCCGGATCGTACCTCTTCGACAGCTTCTAACATTAATTCTCTCACTGCATCAATAAACGATGTTTCGCATTGCACCAACATCTGCAAACTTCCCCCTTCAAGAAAAAAATGCGTTTGTCCGTCAGCCCAATATGCCAACGATCGTTCATGTCGCAAACGCCGTATAAATAATGATGACCAACAGTTGGCAAAATAATTTTTTAAGATGTTCAAAGCGATGCGGTCACGCAACGGATGCTCAACCGAAACCGTACGAAAACCAATACCAACCGCAGATCTTGAACCGTTATAACTTATAACACTCTCCGGAACAACAACAGAATCCACCGGCTGACGATCTACCTTGATTCGCGCTGTTACGATGTGTAGAATTTCTTTCTTCACAATTGCTTGCACATCTGTATATTCCGGAACCAGTAACACAATCATCATGTTTTCCGGGGTATAGTATGATTTATAGAACCGCCGGATATCTTCTAAGGCAATTTCTCCAATAGATTGTTGCGTGCCCAAGATAGGAGATGCAATCGGGTGATTTGGAAAGAGTGCGTTTGTCAAAGCATGCGACAAAATCAGCATGAGATCATCTTCTTGCTCTGCGCGTTCATTTTGAATGACATTTCGTTCCGCGTTTATATATTCTTGGCTGAACTCCGTCGTACGCCAATCACGCAGAAGCATTTGCAGAGATTCTCTCGTATACTGTGAGCGTTGAGATTGATTATATGTGCCGGCTTCTAAATTTGTATATGCACCGGCATCAATCCCTAATGATTCAAGTTTTAATAGACGATCAATCGGATCAGAAAACATGCTCGTTTGTTTCATAAGGAGATGTTCAAAAAAATGCGCTGTTCCTAGCTTATAGCCGGTGTCAAATCGATAACCAGCACGAAACACTAAAGAGACTGTTGATGTTTTTCTCCTAGAATCAACAAGTTGTAATACCGGCACGCCTTGAATCATTTCAAAATGAAATGTAAATGGATTCATAAAGATGAGATGTAAGAAAAGATGAACTTGAGAAGTAAAACCGTGCCCAGCTGAAGTTGGGCACGGTAGCGTGGAGTTGAGGCGCTACTTGGGCACCTTCTTGCCACTGGTGCCCTTGGACTTGGAGCCCGAGGACTTGTTGACGTTGCTCTGGCTCTTCTGGCCGGTACCCGAGACCGGGTTGCCACGGCTGGACGATCCCTTGCCACCGCCCGACTTGCCGGAACCCTTGGAGCCACCGCCCTTGCCACCGAACCAACCCATTGATCACCTCTTGGTTTGGACAACTGATACGAGGTTGCATCAGCAATAAAAGCGTAACAAAATATAAACCAACCGTCAATCATTATCGCACAGCCGTTCTATCCTAATACCGACAACGCCGCAGGCGTCTTCATCTTCATCAGAATAGAACTGTTTAATTTGTTTTAAAAGAAATTCACGACTGTTTTCCCCAAAAAGCACTGGATCATGATCTGCAAACAATTCTTTAAATGTATGATAGCGCAGAAGTCCTTTCACAAGCGTATCCACTACGCTCCCCGGTTTCCCTTTTTCTTCAAAAATAATATGATCTCCCAAATGAATTTGCCGTCGTTTTTCATCAAAAAGCCGCGATTCAATCACTTTTTTTCCAATAGCAATATTATTGAATAACTCGGTCGCTAATTTCATGTGATGTTTTTGCATATGTTGCTTATATACCTTAAAAGGAGCTGTAACACAATATGTACACGATATAGAGCAACAACCAGGTGATGACTACTTAACAATCCGCCAATTTTGGCTTTTTTCACCAACCCCCACATAATCTATCACCCCTGAACACATATTTTACTAAGGTTAGCAAAAAGCTGGGGATAACTACTTGACATTTTTTGCGGTTTGTACCATGCTATATGTAGATGGCAGAGTCTATTGATTCGCCACCAAGCTCTTTCTGAACGCCGAGAGTAGTTTCTCCCGGCACGCTGCAATCCCCCAATCCGGCCCACTTGTGGGCCCCAGGAGCAATCATGAAGTGGACCCTCCTCTTCGCCCTGGCCCTCATGGGGGCCTGCGGCGACAACACCGGCACGGATGTCGGAAACACCGAGACCGACGCCGACACGGACAGCGACAGCGATTCGGACACCACCATGGTGACCGTCGCCTCCCAGATCAACTTCGCGTACTGGGACGGAGAAACTGTCGTCGACGACATCCAGGACGCTCCGGGCGCTGGATTCACGGTCGACGACGGCATCACCGGCGTCACCACGACCGAGATTCAGATCCCGAAAGGCACCCACACGGTGGACTTCGAGATCGTCAAGACCTCTCGGTACCTGGGTTCCGTGACCGGTTCGACTGACGAAGGCGCCTTCATCGGCGACCTGTGCGTCGATCTCAGCGGTGACTGGACGTGCGAGGACGTCGAGTACGGCGACACCTGGGAGACGGTCGATGCTACCATGAACGGGTGCAGCATCGACCTCAACGGAATCGGTGCCAACATCAAGCTCGACGGACACAAGACTTCATTCATCGAAGGCGGTGTCTCGATGAACGGAGTCGCCAGCCTGGACGGAACGCTGATTGACGGAATCGTCACGCTCAACTCTGGTACCAGTTTCCCACTCGTCTGCACGAAGTAGACGACGCTCGTGCATCCATCGCGATGCACCCAGCCCCCTAAAAAGGGCTGGAGTTTTTTTATTTGCGAAAAGGTTATCGGTTATAGGTTATTGGTTATAAAAAAATGAAAATTGACTTTTAGATTGCTTCGTTGCACTCGCAATTACAGGTATGGGAAATGTGCCAAACCAAAAACGACCAAATGCAATTTGCAAATGGTCGTTTCTTTTCTCTCTAAACCTCTATTGGTCTAACAATCTATTGGTCTCTCCCTCCTATGGATCTACATAAATCAAGCCGTCATAGTAGACCCATGGATCGTCCTCAGTATATCTGGAATCATTAGGTCTATCCAAATCACATTCGTCATTAATGCCCACTGTACTAATAGTGCCATCTCCATCATAACATTCATCACTACCAGAATCAGTTCCTGTGTCTACGTTAGGACAACTACCCGTACACCAACCCCAATTATCTCTAACATGCACCCGTGGCTGATAGACACACTGGTCATCTTCAATACACGGACTGTTTGTCAGATTATCGCCACTATATTCACAGGCATCCCCTGTATCCAAATCATTATCACTACATCTGTAAGTATGAGCGTAAGTGAAGTAATTAGGGTCGCAACTGTCGGCTGTAAATCCCCATTCGCACGAATCTTCAGAAGTTACCCAACTTTCATCCAAATCATCAGTACAAATATCGCACTTGGACACCGAGGCGGAGAAGACGCCCTCAGAATCTTTTTGCAGTCCTCGGTGATTCTTATAATAGTTCTCTGAATCTTCTGAACCCGACTGCTCACCGTCTCCCCAATCAACAATTACCCGACGGATAGGTAGTTGATTTGTGTTGGCCGCGGCAAAGAATTTTAGAGTGGCACGGAAAAATCCATCGGTACTTTCCTGAGTGCCATCATTAGCATTATTCAATGTTAAGGCATCTTCTTCTCCTTCGGCACAGTACCTGCTACCACAGTTTTCAGTGTCCACCGCCCAAACTGTTGGCGGAGTGCCTTCGGTAGCGCGGACATCGGCAGCATCATAATCATCAGCATAAGCGCCATCATAGTCACCATAAGAACCGACTTCAAAATCGCCGGAACCAAAACTCCAAGAGAAATCGCCAATAATATTTGCAAACAAATTGTTTATTCGTCCCACAACATCTTCAACTGAATCGCTGACATAGATACCGGCTGAAGTAATTTTTGTCCAGTTAACATAAGATCTGGCTTGAACAGTATCCTTTTCATTTCCGAAACCGGCTTCGTACGAAGCGCAGGTGGTCGGATCGCTACTAGCATCGTCGGTTGGATAAAGCGTGACTCCATCAATACAAGATGGGACAATCGCCGGCATCAACCAATCAATGGCACCAAGGCCGCCTAGTACTTTTTGGAAAAAATACGATAGGCCATCAGATGAATCAGGAGATACCGAGGCACCGAATGGAAAATTCAATGTATTTGCCGTGTAAGATAAGTCCCCAACATCAACGGAATAGCTTTCAGAAGCAGAGCCAAACAGTCTATCTGTCCATGGAGCGGAAGCAAAAGCTGCGTCACTCGAACTTACTTGAACCAAGGCATTACAAGCCGGATATTTCAAATAGGAATATGTGTCACCAATCGCTTCCTTACTACCATCGCGGTATGTCATTTCAGCTTGATAATTAACCCAAATATAAGGGCTATCAAAACTTTCGCCTTCACTAAAACTGGAAATGTTAACTGCCGAAGCACCGAAACGAACACAATCATCAAATTTATTGACCGAATCAGTATAATTAGAGATATCGGCTTCTCCATAAAGATAAACAGTATTGCCAGCTAATGATGTCCCTTCGGTATATGATGTTGAAAGGTCGGAAACCACGCACTCTTCACCAACATCACTCCCCGCCGTGTACGATGAGTCAGAAGTATGGAAAGAATCAATCGGTACGCATAAATAACTAGCGTCACAGTTGTTATCCAGATTGAGCTCAAGGCCAGCAATAGCCCAGTAATCATCGGGACAGGTAATAAAGTTTTCGCATCCGGCATATAAAGCATGCGTATAGGTAGCAGACTCATTGTCATTTAACTTGCCTTTAAAAGTACCCTGGTTGGAATATACTTGAATTTCACTGCAATAATATGCGTCCTCTACAAAACCTGCCTCTGTATATTTAGCGTACAAATCAGTCGCACCGGCGATTTGATCAACCGGGAACCAAGTTAAACATGCCCCGGTGTATTGATCGCCATTAATGTTAAGCCCAGTGTCGCGCTCCAAACAATAACCTTCCAG
>Ga0210005_1000697_pt1 | contig 25367 bp, 20 predicted proteins | sample CryGey02umfilter_3_FD_183961 | JGI IMG/M metagenome (GOLD analysis project Ga0210005, IMG submission 183961) | Groundwater microbial communities from aquifer in Utah, USA - Crystal Geyser 4/9/14 0.2 um filter (SPAdes) (version 3) | ecosystem: Environmental > Aquatic > Deep subsurface >... | reverse complement strand
AATCTATGAAATACAAGAAAGAATCAATGACAGACCCAGAAAACAACTTAACTACAAAACACCCAACGAATGCGCGAAAGACATCAGGAAATCACTCGAAGTGGTGCATTGCTAACTTGAATGTTTCGGGTTACCACCAGCCCAGGTATCGTGTCAGGGCTTTGGCGGTAACCCGGCGGCGAGGTATGCTATAATCAAACCATGCCAGGAGGAAACAAAAACATCGCTCATGTTGTAGCGGTTAATATGGGCTATGGTCATCAAAGACCGGCTCATACCATGCGTCACATTGCCAGCGGTGGCAAAGTGATTATTGCCAACGACTACAATGGAATCCCAAAGAAAGACAAACAGCTTTGGGAAAGTGGGCGAAAAATTTACGAGAAAGTTTCCAGATTTAAAAAGGTACCGATTTTAGGTCCGTTGGTTTTTGGTTTAATGGACGAACTGCAGGAGATCCCGGAGTTTTATCCACGCCGTGATTTATCTCGTCCAAGTCTGCAAGTACTTCAGTTTTATGCTCTTATTAAAAAGAGAGATTTCATGAAGCATTTAATTGAAAATCTAGCCAAAAATCCAAAGCCACTGCTTTCAACTTTTATGACCCCTGCTTTTGCCGCTGAAGAATTTGGCTATCCAGAAGAGATTTATGTGTTGGCAACAGATACCGACATTAGTCGAGCCTGGGCTCCGATCCATCCAAAAAAGAGTCGCATTAAATACTTTTCACCAAACGGTCGGGTGGCTGAGCGTCTAAAATTATACGGAGTGCCGGAGTCAAATATCGAGTTGACTGGTTTTCCGTTGCCAATTAGCGCAATTGGTGGTGAGGATCCAAAATATATTTACGAAGATTTGGCTCGTCGTATTTGCAGATTAGATCCTAATCGAATTTTTGTTAACCGCGCGCGCAAAACACTGTTGGCGCATTTTGGATCAGCTCGTTGTAAGGTTTTTTCAACAAACAAAAACGGTCCAATCTCGATTGCATTTTTAGTGGGTGGAGCGGGCGCTCAAAGGGAGATTGCAATTGAAGTTACAAAAAGCTTAAGGCGTTTAATCGGGCAAAACAAAGTTAAAATGACTTTGGTGGCTGGCTCTCGGCCCGAGGTAGCTAAATATTTTGATGATGAAATTAAAAAAATGGGATTGGGTGGAAGTTTAAAGAAGGGCCAGATTAGTATTTTATTTGAGCAGGACAGAGTTAAATATTTTGAGGCAGTGGAAAAAGCGATTAGAGGTTTTGATGTACTTTGGACAAAGCCGTCAGAAATGTCTTTCTACACTGGACTTGGATTGCCAGTAATCATGACACCGACAGTTGGTAGCCAAGAAGATTTTAACCGCAATTGGTTAAGACAAGTTGGGGGAGGGATAGACCAATTAGATCCTCGTTATGCTAACGAATGGCTGGTTGATTGGATAAATTCAGGGGCACTGGCTCGAATGGCTTGGCAGGGATTTATTGAGGCTCCAACCCATGGAACTTATAGAATGGCCGATGTTTTAATGGGAAGGCCAAATACAATTCATGAGTTGCCGTTGGTTGTATAGTTAATAAAGATTGTACGGTTCCGTATCAGTGAACAGAAACTAATTCAAACGGATCCAAAATAATAGTGGCTGTTTTTGTAATGGCTTGATTGCTGTTTGTTAAGGAAACTGTAAATTCAGCTTCATTTCCGTTTGGTATAAAAGTAACATCACAGGTTTCTCTGCCATTGAAAACGGTTTGGTTTGGAAATTCATGATTTCTTTGCGCAAAAATAAGAACTTCCTGTAAACAGGCATCGGCCTCTGTGTTTAAGTATATCGCATTTGACTGTTTTGATATTGTAAGTTGATGTTCCAATCCCGCTTTAGTTGCCAGTAACAAAATAAACACAAGAGCTGTTCCAAATGATACTACAATTAATAATAAAGCAAATCCTTTTGGCATAAATTATTCTTCAGTGGTGAATGGGTAAAATGCAAAGCTTGTTGAAAGACTCAACTCTTTAAAATTTTCATTACCTATGGATTGAACACTAAGATCGATATTTAGACTGGTCATTAATCCGGTGCTGTCTTGAATGAGTCTAATTTTGAATTGATTAACATCAACCGTAGCAGATGTCAGCCATTGAGTTTTGGCATTTTCGATTCTGGCTATGCGTCCGATTATATGTTCAGAACCGTTGATATTAACCAACTCTTCCAAGTATGCAAAAGAAATTGTTGATCCGGAATTATCTTTGAAAACAATTTTACCGGCATCTTGTTCCAGTATCGATTGCGTAGCTACAATTTTTGATGCGCTTTTAATTTCTGTTTCCAATTGGTTCATTGCAATAGCAGTGGCGTTGTCAACCGTTTGTATATCTATTGTCTGAGCAGTGTTTTGGCGGATTGTTAAATAAAAAATAGTGATTGTTGGAACTAGAATTGCAAAGACAGCGATATAGACAACCACTTCAATTAATGAAACGCCTTTTTTATTATCCAACATATTATAGCGGAGTGAATGGTTCGGATGTAAACACGGAACCATCGGAAAATTCAATTGAAATGGTTAGGGTTGCGCCAGACATTACTGAAGTGAATTGAATTTTATGAGTATAATCGATAGTATTGGCAGGAATGGCGGCGTCAATAATATCAATTTCCGTGCCGGATATTTGCGTGCCGGCAGGAGTACCGGGGCCGGAGTCTGACCAAAGTTTTTGTCCAATTCCAAAGATTTGTTGTAATTGAGAGGCGTTATCCCACGTTAGTGTCATTTTGGTCAGTGTCACCGGAAAGGAAGAATCGTTTATTATATAAACATCACGCAATTGTTTGGCTCCACCCCAATTTGCTAAAGAAACATTGAGAGATATATTTGAAGATGCCGGCGCAAAGCAGTTTCCTTGAGGATCTTCCCAATTTGTAGCCAAGGTTGAAGATGTTAGGGTTTTTGGTTCTGTTTTTGTATTTTGCCAATTTATTTCTGTTGATAAATATAAACTATCAATATCGGTTTCGCCGCCGGTTGTGACAATCAAACAATCATTGTCGCGTCTTACTTCAGAGATAGACACTGTTCTTGTAATATTTGGAGTGATAAATTCTGGATCACCATATAAAATATTCCATTGTTTTGTGTCGTTATTATATTGCAACACCCCGTTTTCAATTGGTGTTAAGTCTGAAAAATTAATTGATAAAAGAGCGTTGACGCCTTGCTGGGCGGCTGAATAAACTTGTTGATTTGTAAAAGTATTTTGGAAACTTTTTTTATAGATAATTAATAATCCGGCGCTGGCGGAAAAAAATATAGCCGCCAGTCCGATTGATATAACAACTTCCAATAATAGAGAACCGCGTTTATCGTGAAGCATTTTAGTTTGTTGGCACTCCGATTTCATTAATGGTTATATTATAGGTTTCTTCATTTATATATAGCTCTATTGTCCCAATTTGATGAGATTCTCCGGAAGTTTGTTCAAAAATCACCTCATACCCATCCCCGGTGTATGGATAAATATCAGTTAAATCAATCGTAACAGGGATTAACTGCTTATCAAAGTTGATTTTTTGATCGTACGCCGTGTCCCTGCTGGCGTAATTGGTGCCGGAGAATAGCGTAATTGATTCAAGATTATTAGTGCCGTCAACGGTAAGATATACCCCCCAATCTGAATTATTGTAGTTATATCGAGCATTTCTGGCTGCGTCATTAAATGTTTGTTCAATGGTATTAATGGATATTTGTTGAAAACTATTGAGCAGAGAACGTATGGCAACAAAAGATACTGCGGATATTATCAACAGCAAACCGATAACGATGACAAGCTCAATTAGGGAAAATCCTTTTTTCATTAGATGCTACTTACGACACCATAAATTGGTGATAGAACTGAAAACGCTAAAAAGGCAACCAGTATACCCATGAAAATTATCAGAATCGGTTCTATTAATACAGAGATTTGTTTTGATGCTTCAGATACTTCCTGCTCATAAAATTCCGCCATATATAAAAGATTTTGTGGCAGTGTTGCAGTCTCGGAGCCAACTAATATCAATCTTTTTGCAATCTCGGGAACAAGTTTTGGATATTTATCAAGAACATCAGTCAGGTTATGTCCTTCTGTAACGCCCGCTTTTAAATCTAAAAGCATTTTAGAATAAGCTGCGTTTGAAACTACTGATTGTGTGATAATAATCGCCTTTTCCATAGGCATACCGCTTTTAAGTAGTGTACCAAATAATCGAAAAATACGAGCCAAGGTTGCATTTTTAATAATCGTTCCAACTATGGGGACAGTCAGAATAATTTTATCAATTATAGATCTTGTAAAGTGAATTTTTATAATTGCAACGAATGCTAAGAAAAGAGCGAGCGAACCTATAATAATTTTAATCGGGTATGTCTGAAAAAAATAGGAAATCCAAATTAAGATTTTTGTTGTTGTTGGGATTTCCGCGTTTAAGGACGAGAATAAGTCAACGATATTGGGGAGTATAAAAACAATTATTAACACTGTCACCGCTAAGCCACCGGTTAAAATAATTGCAGGATACATCATGGCTCCTTGTATGCTTTTTTTGAGCTCGTACTGTTTTTGCATTTGAACCGATAAATATTCCAAATTACTGTTTAATGTTCCTGATGATTCCCCGGCCCGTAAAAGATTAATAAAAACCTGTGAAAATATATGTGGAAAATGCGATAATCCGTCAGCAAGGGTGTGTCCTTGTTGAAGTTCTACATCAAGAGTTTCCAATATTTTCTTCATTGGGCCCTTGGTGCCTTTTTTCAAAACTTTTATTGATTCGTCTAATGTCAATCCGGATCCAAGCAATACGGATAAATATTTTGCAAATAAAAGACGCTCTTTTACTGATAATCTAATATTGAGTCTTGTGAAAATGCTCACTTTTTTTGCGTGAGCTTTGTCTAAGTTTTTGACTGGCGTCACTTTTTGTCTATTTGAGCCATCTTCCAAAGCAATTTTTTTTTTCGATATTTTATTTTCTGCAACCGAGTTTGTGTCTGTTTGTTTAGTTTCCTCCATATAATTTGATTATTCATGAAGAACACGGATATATTCTGCGAGTGTTGAAAGTCCGGCTTTTAGTTTTAGAATTCCATCGTATTCAATTGTGCGCATACCTTCCGCTTGCGCCTGTGTTTTAATTGTCGCGCTTTCCGCTCTTCCAATTATAAGTTTTTGAATGGCCGGGGAATTAGACAAAACTTCAAAGAGACCCACTCTACCTTTGTAGCCGGTATTTATACATTTATCACAGCCAACAGCTTTCGAAAGTGTGATACTCGAGTTTGTTCCAAATAACATTTTAATAATATCATCCGGTAAGATTTTTCTAGCCCTGTCAATTTTTATAGTTTCTTTTTGAGAGCAGTTATCGCAAACGCGTCTCATCAGTCGTTGCGCAATGGCACAATTTAGGGTTGATGAAATCAGAAACGGTTCAATCCCCATATCAATCAAGCGAGGTATGGTGGTGGCGGCGTCATTTGTGTGTAAAGTTGAAAGTAATTTATGTCCGGTCATTGCGGCATTGACGGCGATTTTTGCAGTTTCAGTATCTCTTATTTCTCCAACCATCATAATGTCCGGGTCTTGACGAAGTAACGCGCGCAGGCCGGTTGCAAATACAAAATTAGCTGGTGGGTCAACTTGACTTTGGTTTACCCCATTGATTTTAGATTCAATCGGGTCTTCTATTGTTGAAATATTTACGTCTCGAGTATTTAATTGCTGTAAGACCGCGTAAATGGAAGTGGTTTTACCGCTTCCGGTTGGCCCGGTCGCAAGAATCATTCCCCAGGGTTTGTTGATAGCCGCTTGAATATTGGTAAGATCATCTTTTGAGAATCCCAATTGTTCAAGCGATAGTCCTCGCGTTGAATCAGCGAGAATACGCAACACGATTTTTTCGCCATAGGCAGTGGCGATTATGGACGCGCGTACATCCACGGTAGAATCCGGTGTTGAAAATGTTAATCTGCCATCCTGTGGCACTCGATGTTCATCGGTGCGCATTTGTGTCATTATTTTAAGTCTGGCAACAAGTTGTTCATGCAAATAATTTGGCAATGTGAATTGATCCAGCAAAATTCCATCTACTCTGAATCTGATCAAACTGTTTTCCTTCCATTGTTCAAAGTGAATGTCGGATGACCTTTGAGTATGCGCAAATAATAAAACTTCATCCATTAAATCGATTACAAGCGTATCCCGAGGCGAGGACGTGGAACCCTGTTTAATTAATTGATTGATTGATTCTTTGGTTGCGGAAACCGGTGATTTCGATTTCTGCTTGGCTTCGTTTTTTGAAAATATCATATGTGGAAAAATTCTTGTTTTATTATATCAGTAAATACTGATATATGTTATACTCTAAATAAATAATTTTTTTAAATAATTTTATGAGACTATTTTCAATTAAGCAGAAGAATGGGTTCACATTAATCGAGCTTTTAATTGTGATTGCTATTATTGCAATTTTAGCGGCCGCTATTTTTGTGGCTCTGGATCCTGTCACTCGTTTTCAAGAGGCTCGAGATTCACGAAGGTATAGTGATTTAACCAACGCGTTGACCGCGATTGTAACCGATCAGGTCGATAATGGTGGGGCGTATTTAACGGAAATTACCGCACTTACCGACGGTTTGTATTACACAATTGGTACAAATGGTGTTACCGGATGTAACACCGGATGCACGGCTCAAACAACACAAGCCGCTTGTGTGGATTTAACGGGGTTGGTAACAGAAGGATATTTGGGCTCTGTTCCAATGGATCCAAGTACCGGCACCGCCGCTTTGACTGATTATTATTTGATGAAATCAGCTACGGGTACAGTAGAGGTAGGGGCTTGTGACCCGGAAGCGGAGGCTTCAATAAGTTTGATTAGATAGTAAAAGAGACCTCTGCAAAAGTAAATAAAAACATCAAGACAAATTGTTTTGATGTTTTTATTTGTTATGTGACCTATGGGGCACATAGGATCTATATGTTACAATACCGCCATGATTGATTATCAAAAAGAACTTAATGATCAGCAATTTGACGCGGTTCAGAACGGGGATGGACCGTGTCTTGTTTTAGCTGGGGCCGGATCTGGAAAAACTCGCACAATTACATATCGGGTGGCTTGGTTGCTCGAGCACGGAGTGAATGCTCAAAATATTTTGCTTCTTACTTTTACCAACAAGGCAGCTAAGGAGATGATTGAGCGTGTGGAAAATCTTTTGGGTGCAGACGCGCTGGGATTATGGGCTGGTACTTATCATTCAATTGCCAATCGACTTTTACGTCGATATGCAGTTCGAATCGGATATCAAAATAATTTTTCAATACTGGATCAAGAAGACGCTCAGGAGCTGGTAACACTTTGCATCAAAGATCTTAAAATTGATACGAAAGCGCGTCGTTTTCCAAAAGCACGTGCAGTTCATGATGTGATTTCTTTTTCAGCAAATAAGGGTTGTTCGATCGAGCACGCGCTCGAAGTAAGATTTCCGCAATTTTTAGGAGTCAAAAATGAAATAGAGACAATCGCCGACGCTTATACAAAGCTGAAATTTTCTCAAAACTCCATGGATTTTGACGATTTGTTAATTAAGCTTCGTAATCTTTTACGAAACGATGACGCAGTGCGCGAGCAGTTAGCAAATAATTTTAAGTATGTTTTAGTAGATGAATTTCAAGACACGAACACTATTCAGGCTGAAATTATAAAATTGCTCGCTGGCAAACATCAAAATATTTTTGTTGTTGGTGATGACGCCCAAAGTATATATTCATTCCGCGCAGCTGAGATAAAAAATATTTTACAGTTTCCAGATCAGTACGCACAAACAAAAACTTTTAAGCTCACTAAAAATTATCGTTCAACTCCGCAAATTTTATCAGTTGCCAACGCAGTAATTGCAAATAATGTTTCTCAATTTGAAAAACAGTTGGAACCAATAATTGCTGATGGAGAATTTCCACAACTAGTTTCGGCGCCAAATGCCTATGGTGAGGCAGATTTTATTTGTGACAAAATTCGTCACGCTAGCGCAGGCGGTGTTCCGCTGAGTGATATTGCCGTTTTGTTTCGTGCCTCTTTTCATTCTCAGGCTTTGGAGTTTGAGTTAATGAAGCGAGGAATTGATTATGAATATCGCGGTGGTCTGAAGTTTTTTGAGCGAGCACATATTAAAGATGTAATTGCGCATTTGCGTCTAATAAATAATATTAAAGATGTAACGGCGCTAATGCGAGCTTTGCGAATTCATCCCGGAATCGGTTTAGTAACTGCTCAAAAAATCGCAGTTGAATGTGCAAGCTCCGAGGCCGCTAATCAAATACCAAATTTAAATTTTAAAGTTGGAGCAAAGGTAGAGGCCGGTCTGCAGGGTTTTAAAAGGGTAGTCGTGAAACTTATAAATTCAAAACAAACTCCAGCTGATTATATTCGAGCGTTTACTTCATCTGATGATTATCAATTTTATTTAAATAATGAATACCAAAATGCCGGGGAGCGTTTGGAAGATTTGGAACAGTTCGCGCTTTTTGCAGAACAGGAAACTAATTTAGGAAAGTTTTTGGATTATGTTGCGCTGACGCAAGAATATGGCGCTGAGCATCAAGATAAAACACTTGAAGATGATCGTGTGATTTTATCAACCGTGCACCAGGCTAAGGGGTTGGAATGGCACACGGTTTTTATTATCAATTTAGCCGAGGGTCAGTTTCCGCACAAAAGAGTGCTCGATGAACCAGATGGACTGGAAGAAGAACGGCGTTTGTTTTATGTTGCGACCACGCGCGCTAAAAAACAGTTGTTTTTGACTTATCCGGTGACCTGCGGGTACGATTCAGTTGAGTACAATCATCCTTCTACTTTCGTACTGGAAATCCCGCAAAAATGTTACAAAACTATTAGCGTGGGTCCTATAAGTTCAATAAAACCAACAGGACGAATGAAGAATGATTCTTGGGAGGAGCCAACAATTGTCTTTGACAGTCTTGGGGAAAGAACAAATAAAACTGCGCCAAGTTCATTTCTCCGCGACATTTCGGATTTATAAAATATGAAATACGCAAAACACAGATCCAGCTTTGGTAAACAGCCAGCTTCCGGTAAACGAAAGATTATTAGTGTTGCAATTATTTTTGTTGGTATTATTTTTATCTTATACGCAGCTTTTGGTGTGAAGAAAAATGTTGAAGAAGTTGTACAGACTGATTCAGGGGATGTTGTAATTGAAATACTTAATAATTCAGTTGGTGATGTAAAAGGTAGCGATGATTATGAACAAGCTGAACTTTTTGCTGTTGGCAAATTTGAAGGAAGCGGGATCGCCAGGCGGGGAGTTGGAGACAATCTATTTACTCATGTTGTGGTAGCTGATTTGCCGGAAATTGATACCTCAACTCATTTTTATGAAGGTTGGCTGGTTAAACCCGGCATTATTCAGTTTTTTTCAACAGGGGAAATGTTTTATCGCGATGATGGAAAGTGGGGGCTTGTTTGGGAAGTTGATTTAGATGATGCAAGCAGTGATCTATTTGATTATTCAAAAGTAGTTGTTACGCTAGAAGAAAAAGACGAAAATCCAGCGCCATCGGTTGACCATGTTATTGAAGGAGAATTCTAACTATTCCCTCTATCCCGCTATAACCTATAACCTCTAGAATTTATGAAAATCGCAATTATTGGAACTGGTTACGTTGGACTTGTCTCAGGGGCTTGCTTTGCGGAGAGCGGGCATGATGTTTCGTGCATGGATGTCGATGAAAATAAAATCAATGATTTGACTTCGGGAATCATTTCGATTTACGAACCCGAACTTAAAAACTTAGTTGTAAAAAATTTAAAAGAGCAAAAATTAAAATTCACAACATCAATGAAAGAAGCTGTCCAAAATGCTCAGCTTATTTTTATTTGTGTTGGTACTCCGCCTAAAGAGAATGGGTCGGCGGATTTGCGATATGTTTTGTCCGTAGCGGACGAGATCGGGAAGTATCTGTCGGAGGGGTCGGTTATTGTTATAAAAAGTACTGTTCCGGCCGGAACTGATAAAACTGTAAGGGATCAGATATTAAGGGTCACTAAAAAATCCTTTTTTATCGCATCGAATCCGGAGTTTCTGGGAGAAGGCACGGCAGTTCATGATTTTATGAACCCGCACAGGACAATTATTGGGATCGATGACGAAGAACCTAAATTTTTATTAAGAGAACTATATTCTGATTTTCCGGGTGAACTATTGTTTATGACGATTGAGAGCGCAATGATGGCAAAATATGCGTCAAATGCTTTTTTGGCTACAAAAATCTCATTTATAAACGAAATTGCTAATCTTTGTGAGTGCGTTGGCGCGAATATTGATGATGTAGCTCGTGGAATGAGTCTGGATCCAAGAATCGGAAAACATTTTCTTAAAGCCGGAATTGGTTATGGTGGAAGTTGTTTTCCAAAAGATGTTCGCGCACTTTATCAAATCGCAAGCGAGCATGAACATGATTTTCATTTATTAAAATCAGTGATTGAAGTTAACAACAATCAAAGAATAAAGTTTTTTGGAAAAATTAAAAAAGAGCTGGGAGATTTAAACGGAAAAAATATTTGTATTTTAGGACTATCATTTAAACCGAATACAGATGACATTCGCGAATCAATCGGAATTGATTTGGCACAAAAGTTTTCCAATGCCGGCGCTGAAGTGGTTGTCTATGATCCGCGTGCGATGAACAACGCGAAAAAAGTTTTGTTAGGCGTTGAATTTGCAGACTCTCTTAATGAAGCAATTCAAAAAACTGATGCGATTGTCATAGCAACAGACTGGGCTGAATTCAGGGCAATAGATTCAGCTTTATTGAAAGAAGCTCTGGAAAAGCCGATTATTTTTGACGGCCGTAATTTATTAAACTATAAGGATCTTATCCGTGTCGGTTACAAATACTTTGCTATCGGTCGATAGGTGTGGATAAAATATAGAGAAAATAGTTGTTTCTTGATAGAATGTATTTGAAATAATAAATGTTAACTTACTTTCTAATTAATTAATTATGAAATTTGAAGGAATAACTTCTTTCTCACCAGTCGCAAAAATCGTTGCAGTTGCGGTGATTGCGTTTGGTGGGTTCGTGCTGTTTAATAACAGTGCGTTAGCTGCAGTTGGTGATGTTACAGATATCTCTCTGTACGACGGAAACGGAAACGGAAAGATAGATGAAGTTCGCGTTTCTATTGAAAATACACTTAATACTACATGGACTAAAAATGGTACACCGGCTTTTACAGCAGAGTCTGGTGACGGTGGAGCTGCGATTACTGTTGTTAGCTCATCTTTTTATAGCACTCAAACAGATAGCCCGGTTATTTTATCGATAGCTTTAGATGAGAACGATGCTGATTTAACAACAAGCACTGCTGCTACGGCCGTGGCTCTTGTGTATACACAAGCTGGCGGAGGCGGTGCCTGTGCCGCATGTTTTACTAACGGTTCTGTCGAATTGGCTGGTATCGCAACTGGTGATACCGGAGCTGGAAATACGGAAGTTGACGCAGCTAAACCGGTAGTAACTTCAGCCACTTTCTACGACGCTACAAGCTCGGACGGTAAACTTGATATTATCACTGTCGTCTATTCGGAAGATATTTCTGCAGCTGCCGACGGATCAGCTGATTGGGCGATTAGTTCAGCCGCCGATTTCGCATCGCTGGTTGAAGGATCGGTTGTATGTAACACTGCACCTTCTGCCGCGAATGAATGTGACTACAACTTTACAACCGCCACCGCTAAAACTGATGTTGGTGATTTAACACTCACCTATACGGCCGGAATAAGTGTAGTTGATTCCGCGGCTAATACAGCGAACACTATTGCTTTGAATTCAGCTTCATCACCGGCTTTTGCTGACGGCGCCGCCCCCCAGATTAAAACCGCCACCTATCAAGATACTGACGCTAACGGAAAAATTGATCAATTTACCCTTGCTTTTACAGAAACGCTTGATGCGGCCTCGACACTAGCACAAGAAAACCTATCTTTATCTAGTGTTGGAGACTTTAATTCAGCCGCCTTTGGACCGTTGGCCGTTGATCTTGTCGGGGCGGTGGCTAGTGTAGCTATACCGCTTGGTACAGAAGCATCGGTTCTTGACACTAAAGAAGATGTCGGAACGATAGCAATCACTTCAGCTGATGGTGGTACAATAACTTTTTCGCTTACGGACGGTACTAACGAAAACACCACGCCAAAAGCGGAAGCACAAATAACCTTTGCTGACGGCGCCGCCCCCCAGATTAAAACCGCCACCTATCAAGATACTGACGCTAACGGAAAAATTGATCAATTTACCCTTGCTTTTACAGAAACGCTTGATGCGGCCTCGACACTAGCACAAGAAAACCTATCTTTATCTAGTGTTGGAGACTTTAATTCAGCCGCCTTTGGACCGTTGGCCGTTGATCTTGTCGGGGCGGTGGCTAGTGTAGCTATACCGCTTGGTACAGAAGCATCGGTTGTTGACACTAAAGAAGATGTCGGAACGATAGCAATCACTTCAGCTGATGGTGGTACAATAACTTTTTCGCTTACGGACGGTACTAACGAAAACACCACGCCAAAAGCGGAAACGCAAATAACCTGGCTTGATAAGGCAAAACCGGTTATTAAATCAACAACACCGACTGATGCTTCTATTGCCCAATCTCGCACCGATGCCGTTGTTTGGACATTTTCCGAGCCAATAGCGACTGCCGGCGGTTGGGCAGAGGGTGACGCTGGTTCATTTGAGTTTGAATCTACTCCTGATCCGGGAGGTTGGGGAACAGCTGCTTGGAGTTCTTCAGATACGGTTGTTACAATGACACACACTTTGTTCCTATGCGCAACTTCGTATTCAATTACCACAGATGACACTCAAATAGCGGCTGCTAACGGAGAAACTGGATATACTGCCCTTAATGACGCGGCCACGGCTCCAATAGGTACGGCCCTTACCTTCACTGCCATGACTTGTAGCGGTACTTCAGGAACAGATGAAACTGAAACAACCTATGAGTTGAGCCTTGACGCTCCGATAGCGGGCGCAGAACTAACTGGTGGTGAATACTTTGAAATTGAATGGACATCTTCACCGGAAAGTCAGTATTACGTGGATATTTACTATATGGATGCTAGCGGAGATTATGTCTTGATTGCTGACGCTCAACCAAATACAGGTTCATATTCGTGGCTAGTACCGGAAATTAATCTTTCCGCAACCGATATCTATCTTGACTGGAATGACTTAGCTGACTCAATGGATACGGCCTTCTCAGACGATTTCTCTATTGTAACAGTAGATGCTACTGCTGAAGATACATCAGACGATGAAACTGACGCGGTAGAAAGTGGAGAATACGGAACAAATCCGTTCACTGGTGAAACAGAAGAAATCGATGTTGTAGAAACAGGGGATTACTTTACAAGTTCTGAAACAAGCACAGTTTATTACCTTGACACAGACGGAACTCGCCGACCATTCATGAACGGCGCAGCCTATTTCACTTGGGCGGATAGCTGGAATGAAGTTATGGAGGTAAGCGGTGCAACTCTTGCAGAATATACACTTGGAACTCCCATGCTTCCGCGAGAAGGAGTAACCATGGTTAAGATCCAGTCCGACGCCAAGACTTATGTTATCGAGGGTGATAACACTCTGCGTTGGGTAGTTTCAGAAGAAGTGGCAGAAGGTCTATATGGTGCAAACTGGAACGCTTATATAATTGACATTGAACCAACATTTTTTACCAAGTTCATTATTGGAGATGATGTAAACGAAGCTAGCGATTACAGCGGTCTTAATGGTAAAACTGCAAAGAGTCGAGCAACCTTGAGTGCCTAAATCTATCAAGAATTAAAAGAACCACCTCTTTTGAAGTGGTTCTTTTGTTTATACACATGCAAGGGTTGTCATGTGCTATAATATGCCCATATATGATTACTGATTTAGCTTGTGAACGGCCAGCCAGATTGAAATTTTTTGCACTTGCAATATTTTGTATTGCAGGTTTTTTGTTTGCAAATGATGCTTTTGCGACCACATACTATGTTAAGCCAGCCGCTCAGGGTGGAAATGACGGAAACAACGGTTTATCTTGGGGCACGGCAAAAGCCACAATTACAGGCGCAAAAAATGTTGCTACTTCGTCGGGAGATATAGTCGAAATTTCTGGGGGAACATATGCTGAACAGCTAGTTGCTTCTTACGCCGGGGTTACATTCAAAGGTTCGACAGAAGAGGGGTATAACGGCCAAGTTCTAATTAATGCCCCATCAAATGGTGCTCAAATTACAGGAGCGAATGTTACTATTCAAAATTTAAATATTACCGGTGGCGATACAATTGCTCGTCGCGGTATTAGAATCGCGGCAATAAATGCTACGGTTCGTGATGTCACAATTTATAATTTCTCAGGTATTGGCGTTAGGGTTGAAAGTGCCTCAACTGGTTTTTTAGTAAATGGGCTAGAGGTTTACGGTACCAACAGCATTTCATTTCAGGCGGATGCCGGTGTAACCGGAACAGTGATAAATTCAATTTTTAGAGATGATAGTAGTAGCGCAACACCTGGTTCTAAAATATTGATTTCTGGTGTTGGTACGAATGTAAATTTATATAATTCAGTTGTTATTGCAGCTTATCGCTTTTGCATTAAAATTGATACAAGTGCAGTTTTGAATATTAAAAATTCAATTTTAGGAGGATGTGGAGTCGGCTACACTAGTTCCGAAAATTATACTGTTTATTCTGTTAGCCCAGGTGCTGGTACAGTTGACTACAGTATTGTAAACGGTTTTGCTCGTTTCCCGCATGATTATAATTCTCCCTCACCTACAACGCTGAACTCTAATGTTATAACGAATGCATTTCCGTATTTTGAAGGTTGGGGGGTAAATATGGCCTATTTTGTTGTTTCGGTTGATGATAGGACAAATCTAGACAATGCCTATGATATTTCGCAGGTCTTAGATGGGTATGGGGTACACATGACATTTTTTCCAAATTCTCCAGATCTGATCGAACCAGCTGACTGGACAACAATCCAATCACTAGTTGGTGCTGGTCATGACATAGGGTCACATGCAAATACTAACCACCCATTAACATATACAACTCCTTTTAAAATTACATATACCGGTTCTGATACTAATGTTACTGCAACCGTCAGTTCAAATGGATCTTCTTTATCAGTTACCGGCGACGGTGGCGACGATAATTTTGGCCCGCTTAATCTTACCAACCCATCTTATACTCCACTTATCGACCTGTGTACTTTTATTGATGCAAAGGCAAACTTTACTTGTGCAATGACTGGAGAGGATGCACTACAAAATGCTTCTTATGATAGCGATGTGTTGGAAGATGCTGCAACTGTTTTGCCAATCGGAGTAGCAACAGACATCCCATTTGACAATAGGTTGCCGTCCGTTGGTGGTAGACGGTTTACTGAGGCATTAACAGAAGTGAAAGCAGGGATTGAGAGCGGAATAGGCGATGGGTATTCAGTTGTCTCATTTGCCTATCCTGGTCAGGGACATGATATTACTGTTCGAAATGCTGTCGAGGATGCTGGTTATACTATAGCTAGGGGTGCTGCCAATATGGTGGAGTCAAGTTACTCAATGTCAAATATTAGTGATATTTTCATGTCGCCAATGTCTATTTCAACAGATGAAGTAAAAGGGGCGAGTGGATATGACGCACTCACTGATACTGAGAAGGAATTAAGAATTCGTCAGTTTGCAAGGTCATGGTCAATGTATGCCTTGCAAGGTGGCGTTTTAGGGGCCATCACAATCCATGGCGCTGACACGCTATCACCAACAGAAACGGGCTGGTTGGTCGACGAGTTGATTGATAACGGAGTGAATGTTGTTTCAATGCGAGAATTAATCACCGCCATTAAAGCAGGGTGGACAACTGGTGATAATCGCGCATATACAAAAACATTTACAAATGCCAATGATTACGATTTGTTAACCCAGTCGCCGGCAATAGACGCTGGGACAACGATTGACGGCTACACAACTGATCTTCTTGGAAATCCATTTTATGGCTCCCCTGATTTAGGTCCATATGAATATCAACCAAGTTTAATCATGGGAACAGATGAACCAAATATAACTGGTTCAATCAGAGTTTATAATGATGGTAAATATAGATACTCGACCACAACAAGTGGAGTTGCTACTGCTGATTTAACAATTTCTCCAAGTGGTGGCTGGGGGTCTTATGGTGCTGCTGAAACTAGACCATTTTTTATTGATACAACGATCACAACTTGGAATACATCTGGTGACTATTCCAAGCAATGGACAGAAAGCGGAACAGGCAGCACTGGTACAACTAGTCACACTGTCGGAGATTTTAATCCGGGGGATTATTATACGGTGAGTTATATTCATGCAACCGACCCACAGGCAACACTTGATACTTATTTGGCAGATGGAAGCGGACAGATTAGTTTTGACTATAGCGTCGGCTATTCAGATGTAATTTTTAATATTGATCCAGACACGGTCGGTCCAAATATTTTTAATATTATCTCTCCTTCAAACTATTTCGTGTCGACTGTTAACAGCCCAACATTTACTTGGTCAGCAGCCACGGATGACGAATCTGGACTGGCAAAATATCAACTTTTTGTCGACGGTTCTTTGGAACGAGATGATATATCTTCTTTAGCTACAACAACGACTGCTACTAGCACGCTAAATTGTGGAAGTCACACTTGGTATATTAGGGCGGTTGATAATGCCGGTAACACCACAAATTCCACTTCAACTTTTACTTATTATCGGACTTGCGGTAATAGTGTAATTAATTCAGAACAAGAGGATGTCGCCGCGGATTTAATAAAAATTATTCTACCAAACAGCGCGAGTGAAATTAAAGCCGGTAGCTCAACTTCTATTACCTGGGAATCAGATTCTAGTGCATATGTATCAATTTATTATAGTTTGGATGATCAAGTGACATTTGAGGTGATAAAAGAGTATGTTCAAAACAATGGCCAGTATAGCTGGAGAGTGCCGAGTGGAATTTCTGGCGCTGCCCATATTTTGCTTGAATTAACTGATTTGGCTTATACTTTTGATTCGGATGTATCAGATGAATTCCAAATTATCTCTGAGTCAGATAGTGCAACCACGACCGACTCAGATGTAGTTCATGCAAAGGTGGAAAGAGGCATTAATCCTTTTACTGGTATTGAAGAAGAAATCGATGTTGTAGAAACAGGGGATTACTTTACAAGTTCTGAAACAAGCACAGTTTATTACCTTGACACAGACGGAACTCGCCGACCATTCATGAACGGCGCAGCCTATTTCACTTGGGCGGATAGCTGGAATGAAGTTATGGAGGTAAGCGGTGCAACTCTTGCAGAATATACACTTGGAACTCCCATGCTTCCGCGAGAAGGAGTAACCATGGTTAAGATCCAGTCCGACGCCAAGACTTATGTTATCGAGGGTGATAACACTCTGCGTTGGGTAGTTTCAGAAGAAGTGGCAGAAGGTCTATATGGTGCAAACTGGAACGCTTATATAATTGACATTGAACCAACATTTTTTACCAAGTTCATTATTGGAGATGATATTAGCGACAGCTCTGAGATAATAATTGATCTTTCTAAAATAAAGAGCCGTGCTTTACTAAATGTTTAGTCTAAAGAACACAAGAAAAACTGCCAGGCGAGGACAGCTTGAACTGCCACACGGTGTTATAGAGACGCCGTTTTTCATGCCGATTGCCACCAAAGGGGCTGTTAAGACATTGTCGTCTGAAGATATTGTGGCGCTTGGCGCACAAATAGTTCTCTCAAATACTTATCATCTTTTACTCCGTCCTGGTGCGGACGGCATTAAAAAACTTGGTGGTTTGCATAAGTTCATGAATTGGCAAAAACCAATTTTAACAGATAGCGGAGGTTATCAGGTTTTCAGTTTGTCCAAAATAAATAAAACTGATGACGACGGCGTAGCGTTTCAGTCCCATATTGATGGAAAAAAAATTAAGATTTCTCCCGAGGGGTCAATGGCTATGCAGTCAGCAATTGGAGCGGACATTATAATGCAGTTTGACGATGTCACCGCTGGCGACTCAACGCGCGAGCGTTACCAAGACGCAATGGAAAGATCGCTCAAATGGGCACAGCGTTGTAAAGATTCATATAACAAAAATCAAAAGCTTTTCGGAATAGTTCAAGGTGGAACACACGAAGATTTACGCGAAATATCAGCCAAGGGTTTAATGGAGATTGGGTTTGATGGTTATGCAATCGGTGGGCTATCAGTTGGAGAATCGCGAGAATCTGCCTTTCGGATTGCAAAGCGTGTTTGTGAAATTTTACCCGTAAATCAACCGCGTTATTTTATGGGTGGCGGGATGCCTGAGGAAATAGTTTATTATGTTAGTGTTGGCGTTGATATGTTTGACTGCGTTTTGCCAACCCGAAACGCCAGACACGGTACAATGTTTTTGTGGAAAAAAGATCCGGCAGAGGCGGTTCGTGACGCCTTTGAACTTGCAGTTGATGGCGCGGCCGACACCAGAATAGCTGATGCTTTATATAGTAAGATTCAGATTACAAACGAAGCTTTTGAATTTGATCAACAATCAATTGATGAATATGGGCCTCAAAGTTCCGGGACCTATACTAAAGCTTATTTGCGCCATTTGTTTAAAACAGATGAAGCTTTGGGCTATAGACTGGCAACTATGCAAAATTTAGGCTTTTACTTGAGAATGATGAAAGAACTTCGGAAGATTCTTACTTGACTACCTGAATACCTGCATACTTGACCACCTCGTGTTATAATTGTCACATGCAAACCTTTGTATTGGGATTAAAATATTTTTTCATTGATTTGATTGGCGGAATAATTCGCTGGCCAATTTGGTGGTATACGCGTGGTTTGGTAATGGCGGGAAATTGGGGAATTAAAACAATTAAAATGTATGCCAGAATGTTGGCGCTCAGCGTTTGGATAAAAAATATCTTTGTGCCAATGTTTGGATTTTACGATTGGCAAAGTCGACTTATCAGTATTTTCATGCGCATTGTCAATATTATTGGTAGGAGTATCGGGATCATTATCTTGTCTATCGGTGTTTTAATCGCCGTTGTAATTTATGTTTTGATTTTGCCGGTTGCTGCGCTTGCATTTTTTTATCAATTTATTGGGGGGTTATAGGGGTAAAAAGAGTAATATAGGTAATAGTGATTTTACCCTTATTACCCCTGTTACCCTTATCACTCAATTAAATACATGCCTGATTTTTTAAAAGACAATCAAGCTACTGACAAAGTTCAGGAGCCGATAACGCAACCTGCTGATCTTGATGTTCAAATTGAAAAGTCAGATATTCAAATCCAGTCTGGCTATCCTGGACTATTGATAGACGGAACTTTTTGGCATTGGAGAGAAAAATTAACCGAGCCCTCAATTGCTCTTCGGAAAATTAGAGACAAAGTTAATAAAGCTATTAATGTTTTTACAAGTGTGCTTGTTTTGGCTGCAATTGCAGTTAGCGTTTTAAATATTGTGCTTGTTGAGCCGGCGCTGGCGCTGGAAGCTGACTTTTGGTTTGGCACCAATTTTACAATGTTGTCTTTGTGGTTTGCAGTTTTATGTTTACTATTTTTGTTCTTTAGAGTACAGGATAAAAAGATGAAGCAGAAAAAGATTCCTGTTTTAAAAGGCGAAAAAGTCAACGAAGTTCAGACAATACCATCACTTGAAGCAACCCAGAAAAAAGTTGACATTGGTTTGGTGATGACAAAAGAAGCGCGTGAAGCTGTGGAAAATGCTTATCATGTTGCCAGAAAAGGTGGCGTAGCCGAGGTAATGCCTTTGCATATATTTGTTGGAACATTATCAAGCCAACCGGTGGCAACACTATTCATGCGCTTGGGGATTTCGTTTGATCAAATAAAAGATGCTGTCAGGCGACGACTGACAACTTACGAAAAAGGAAATACGGTTTTTGGCGTTAAGGCACAGGAGATTATCGCCGGGGCAATGCGTAATTCTTATTTATATAAGCGACCTTATTTGGGAACTATTGAGATGTTTGTGGAGGCTTATAATGCTGACGAGTTTATTCAAGAACTTTTGTATTCGCTGGAAATTGAAAAAAAAGAATTGGAAAACGCGGCAATGTGGATTCGAATTAACGAACAATTAGTTGATCGTTATCAGGAATTTAGAAAAGCAGCCTCACTTAAACCAACCAGTAACATGAACCGGGCTTACACAGCAGTGGCAACTCCGTTTTTAGATCGTGTTTCCCAAGACTTAACAAAGTATGCAGTTTATGGTCGTCTCCCGATGCTGATTGGGCGCGACAAGGAAATGAATAACATTCTGCGCGCTATTGAAGGAGGAAATAAAAGCGTAGTTTTGGTGGGCGAGCCTGGTGTTGGAAAATCTGCCATAATTGCGGGAATTGCCGAAAAAATGGTAGAAGAATCAGTCCCTGAAATTCTTCAAGACAAACGACTTGTTAAAATTTCAATTCCACATATTGTTAGTTCAGAAGGTGGAGATGGCGCTCAGGAAAGACTGCTAGCTGCGCTTCAAGAAATCGGACGATCAGGAAACATTGTGACAGTAATTGAAAATATTGATCAACTTGTAGGCCGTGCTGGCGGAGTTGATTTAGCATCAGTTTTGTCCTCAGAGCTAGAGAAGGGTTATACATTTGTAATTGCAACTACTACGCCTCAGGGTTACACGGGCGTGATAGAGCGCTCAGTGCTTGGACAAAAGCTAGAAAAAATTGTTTTAAATGAACCAGAGCGCGATGACGCTATTCAGGTGCTCGAATCAAAAATAGGTGGAATCGAAAATAAAAATAAAGTTGTCTTTACTTACGAGGCTGTGGCAGCAATAATCGATTTTTCAAGTCGTTATATGCGCGAGGCTATGTTGCCGGAAAAAGCGATTGTGCTCGCAGAAGAAGTCGCTAACTCAGTTGGTCGTCGCGGTAAACAGTGGGCCAGGGTCTCAAAAGAAGATGTAGCTGGAATAATTTCAGAAAAAACTAATGTTCCAATTACACAAGTTGGCCAAGAAGAAGGGGAAAAGCTTTTGCATTTGGAAGACAGAATGCACGAAAGAATTATTGGCCAAGAAGAAGCGGTTAAAGCTGTGGCGGCATCGCTAAGACGAGCCAGAGTTGAGCTTCGCTCACAAGATAGGCCAATTGCTAACTTCCTATTTTTAGGACCAACCGGAGTTGGAAAAACAGAGCTTGCAAAAACAACGGCTGAAGTTTATTTTGGCGACGAAAACGCCATGTTGCGTTTTGATATGTCAGAATACCAAGATAAAGCATCCATTGCGCGTTTAATTGGCGGCACCGGTGAAAGTGGTCTTTTGACCGAGGCTGTCCGCCAAAAACCGTTTGCTTTATTACTTCTTGACGAGTTAGAAAAAGCTCACTCAGATATTCTAAACTTATTTTTGCAGGTAATGGACGATGGCCGGCTAACAGATGGCTCTGGTCGCACAATTGATTTTACAAATGTCATTTTGATTGCAACTTCAAATGCTGGTACGCAATACATTCAAGATGAAGTTGAAAAAGGCTCGTCGCTCGAGCAGATCAAACAGTATTTGATGGAAACAGAACTTAAAACTATTTATCGACCGGAGTTTTTGAACCGTTTTGATGGAGTGATGGTATTTAAGCCGTTAAGTCAGGAAGATGTAGTGGCGATTGCCTACTTGATGATCAAAAAGGTTGAGCAAAGATTGGAAGCTAAAGGAATTGTATTTAAAGCATCAGACGAAGCTGTTCATGATTTGGCAAAGAAGGGATATGATCCTAAATACGGCGCCCGACCACTTCGTCGTGTTATACAGGAAACTGTGGACAACTCAATCGCCGAGTTTTTGCTGCAAGGAAAAGTCAGTCGTCGCGATACACTGCTACTTGGTCCAAATGGTGACATTCAGGTTGAGAAAGCAGCCGAGCTCTGATAGGCTGTTGCTATATGCCTACTTGGTGGTTTTATCCAGTTATACTAAGTTTTCTACTGTCTTTGATTTTAAGTGATTTTGGCAAGGGAATCGGCCGGAGGTTTGGTTTTATCGATGAGCCAAAAAGCGACCGAAAGCGCCATAGGAGCGGCACTTCTACTTTGGGCGGCGCAGCTATTTATATTTCGGTCGCTTTAGTGACGATCGTCATTTTATGGTCAACTAATCATTTAACTGCAGGTGAAATAAATCTTTTGCATTTTGTCGGATTTCTTTTAGGCGGATTAGTACTAATAGTTGGGGGACTCATCGATGACAAACTTTGTCTTAGAGCAAGACATTCAATTATGTTCCCGATCACTGCCGCTTTAATTGCGGCTGGTTTTGGAATTGGAGTTTCAAAAATCACCAATCCTCTGGGTGGATATTTCGAGGTTGGAGAAATAATTTCTTTTATTGTAACTTTTGTTTGGCTGTTGGGCGTTACTTATACAACCAAGCTTTTAGATGGACTCGACGGCCTGGCAGCCGGTGTCAGCTCGGTAGGAGCTTTCATGATCGCTTTACTTGCGTTAAGCGTGGCTTATTTTCAACCCGATGTTGCTTTGTTGGCATTGGTTGTGCTCGGAGCTTTGATAGGATTTCTGGTTTGGAATACTCACCCGGCTTCAATTTTTCTTGGCGAAGGCGGAAGTACACTTGTCGGATACACGATTGGAGTTCTGGCGGTAATTGGTGGTTCAAAAATCGCAACTGCACTTTTAGTAGTCGCTATACCACTTTTTGACATTATATTTGTACTGATAGCTCGCTATCGCGCTGGAGTGCCATTATTTTCTGGTGATAGGCGTCATCTGCATCACAGGCTAGCTGACGTTGGACTAAAACCTCGCCAGATTGTCGCTGTTTATTATGTGGTTGCTTTGCTTTTTGGACTTTCTACTTTAGTTTTTGAAAGCTGGCAAAAGTTGTTGGCGCTTGCGATTTTATTCTTACTTAGTATTTTTTCGATTATATGGCTGTCTCAAAAAAACTCATCATCAGCGCCTCAGCTTTAGTGATTATTGCCTTTGTTTTGTGGATTTTTGGATCACGAAGTGTTGCAATCAATGTAGCCAAGCAAGATTGCCGGCAAGTAGAAATTGGAGAAAATGAATTTTGCCTTTGGGTAGCTGATAGTTTTGAAGAGCGCAAGCAGGGACTTTCTAACACTTATCTTGGAGATTTCCAAAGCTCAAGAGAAGCTGATGGAATGATATTCTTATTTGACGAACCGACTGTACAAAATTTTTGGATGAAGGAAATGTTATTTGATTTAGATGTTTTGTGGATTGCGGATAGTCAGGTAATAAAGATTGATACTGGAATTAAAGCTCCGGATTTTGCTGGGGAAGAACCGGAACGCATGAGCTCTGACCCATATGCGGTTAGTTGGGTGATTGAATTACCATCTGGATCAGTTAATCATTTTAATATTGAAGCAGGAGACAAAGCTTTGTTTTCAGAATAAAAGTAATGACCCAGTCGAGACTGGGTCGAGCGTGGCGCCGCAGGCACCACTAGTAGTTGGTGATTTGGGCCATGTGAAAGATGTGGCCGCCCTCGTTGTGGCTGAAGCCGACCGGAACCAGGCCGTGCTGGCCGAGGTAGGTCACCATCCCGATTAGCTGCGGTACCGTTTCCCACTTTTCACGCCTGACTCGCTCGATCAGCGCGACCAGAAGGTCACGGCTGCTTGTCAGGTTGAAGCCGCTCAGTCGCGCTTCATCTCGCAGGACCCGCTCGACTTCATCGTGGACATCATGGATGTCGTCGCAGTCGTCGAGCGAGACGCGGTTGAACGCGCCGGAGACCATCGGAGGGTTGGCTGTGGTCTGGATCTCGTATGCGAGATCGACCAACACCAGACGATCTGGCCTTGCCTGGAATTCTCTTCTTTTCAGACACTCGAGCGTTTCTTGTACGAACTCGGCAATCGATTTGGCACTATCGGCCGAATCTTGTCCACCAGCGGAGAGGTACTGGTTGATGAGTGTTGTGATCAATGGTTGTTGTATCTGTCCTCCTTGGCAACTGGCAATATAAGGCATAAGGTGCATATTTGGTGTGGTAAAAACTCAATTATTCCTCTAAGATAAGCGCTTAAAGCGTGTTTTATTAATTTCAAAATTAAGTAATCCTGTTTTTATGGTTAAAAAAAAGAGTCAGATGTCCTTCGTGTGAGTCGCTGAGAACCATTAAAAACGGAAACAGACGAGGGCTCCAAACGTATATTTGCAAAGAATGTTTTTATCGTTTTGACTCTGGCAAACGAACAAGAATCTTATGTATTAAAAAACTCTGGAAGCAATATGTTTTCAGAAAACAAACTGTCTCTGAATTAGCATTCGACAACAACACAAGCAAACGAGCTGTACGTTCGTTACTCAATAGCTATAAAGCTCCAGCTAAGATTCATAATCCTCGACCTATTTATCTAGTAGTAGATGCAACATACTTTGGAGAGCGAAAGGAAGGTTTATCTTGGTGCACGGTTGTTGCACGTGATCCTAAAGCACAAGAAGATCTTCTTTGGTCATTTGAAGAAACGGAAACAACTAGCGTTTATTTGTATCTCCGAGAACAGCATGAAGCTCTTGGATATACAATACTCTCAGTGACAGGAGATGGCTTTGGAGGAATAAAAACAGCCTTTTCCGGCATTCCTTACCAAATGTGCCATGTTCACATGGAGAGGATAATAATAAGAGGAACAACTCTTAATCCTCAAACAGAAGCAGGGCGAGTATTATTATTTATGGTTAGAACATTATTTCAAAATATAGACAGTAATACGTTTAGCGAAAGACTAGATAAGTACGTCGAAATATACAGAGACTTTCTTAATGAGAAAACAATTCATCCGGATAAGTTTAAAAATAAAAAGGTTGGAGTTGGACGCATGAAGATTTAAGACGAGCAATCAACTCATTGATTCACCACAGGTCATATTTATTCACTTTTAAACAAAACAGAAAGATCCCTAAAAATACAAACAGTCTTGAGGGTCATTTTAGTCATATTAAGAAAAAAGTAGCTGTCCATAATGGATTGTCTCGAAAACAAAAAGAACGTGTCTTACACACGATTTTACTTGCATCTGGTACCTCGCCGGAACCGGACAAACTAGATGAGATTTTATGAAAATATCACACCAAATATGCACCTTATTCTAAAAATCCGCTGTTCCTAGAGGAACAGCGGATTTCGTGCTAGCCGAGAGGCTGACAAAGGGCTAAGGATCCAAGAGAAGATCTCAAGATCCAAAGCCCAAGCGCTACGGCTTGCTGGGAAGGAGGAA
>Ga0210005_1000696_pt1 | contig 25381 bp, 41 predicted proteins | sample CryGey02umfilter_3_FD_183961 | JGI IMG/M metagenome (GOLD analysis project Ga0210005, IMG submission 183961) | Groundwater microbial communities from aquifer in Utah, USA - Crystal Geyser 4/9/14 0.2 um filter (SPAdes) (version 3) | ecosystem: Environmental > Aquatic > Deep subsurface >... | reverse complement strand
GGGCGTCGGCACGAAGGCCTCCGCGGTCTTCACCGGCATAAGGTTACGCTGCACCAGCTTCGCCGGCACGCCGTTCTTATACCCACCCTCGCTTCCGCCCTTGTTAAGCGGCACTGATTTCAACTGCTTGGACATTTACAACATCTCCTTGATGAGCCACGCGGACCCGTGATTGAAGTTCAATTAACCGATTAGCTAGCTGGGCCAGGTGGTCTCCTGGCGGGGCCTGGGCCGGAGCATTCCCCCCGACCCCGATCGCCTTCGCCCCGAGCTCCACCGCTTTCAGCACCACGTTGTCGGAGACCTGCGGCGCCTCGAGCTTCTGCTTCAGCCGTTCAAGCGACATAAGGGTAATTCCTTTAAACCGCTCCTCAATCGTCGCAACGAGGACTGGGTCACAGATCTCGGACCGCCGAGCCGCCATCGCGCTCTGCCACGCATCCGAGGCCATTACATTACTGACCCATCCCACCGAGTACCCATACCTGGCTGCAAGAGCATTCTGCGTAGTCCCCGGATTCGCGATGATAAAGTCAATCATGTCTGTGTGACTATAATTAACCTTCGCCACCACCCCCATCGTAGGCGCCTGGGACCTGCCCTCCTGCTGAAACTGGGGCAGATCCTTAAACTCTTCCACTTCCTTGTCCATTCCGTGTCTCCTTGCGCAGGGAGCCGAAACCCGGCCCAACCCATACCCACGTTGGACACACTCCCCCGCCAATAGTTCCCCCGTCCTGGCCCTGGGGAGTAATTCCCTTCGCGCCCCGGCGGTTGCTCGCGTGGATTATTGGAGGATAACTCGCGCGAATTTCCCTAAAAATAAAAAATCGCAGAGTGGATTTCTCCTTTTTACGCGTAGATTTATTTTGCCCCCCGGGGCCTTGATTCGGGCAGGGCGCACGGCTGGGGTGTGGGCGGGCTGTGGCGTGGAAGCAACAAGTGCGTGGCTGGGCGGGCATGGCGGGGGTATGCCAGCGTTTTTGTTTCCGGTCGGTGCAAAATAATTGGAACTAATCACGCGGGGCCGGGTCAAATACGTGTGGAGGCAATGATCACGTTGCGCCATGATACGGCAGGTTTATTTTATGAATGACCGTAAAATAAATGGAACTTTTCAATCCGTGCCGTGTCGAATACATACCAGCCAATTGTGGCTGGGTTAACCAAAGAGGCTCGATATGAAAAAAGTACTTAACGCGACAGCACAGACAGTAACCTTCACCTTTGACGGGCTGGAATCAGTCACGCTGAATATGCGCGACGTATCGCAAGAGAATGCTCGGTATGCAGCGCTGCATGGATTTGCCGCTAGGATAGGGGACAATGCAGCCATTGCAAAATCAGCGGAAAATGGCTTCAAGGTAACGGAAGCCATGCGCAGGGCGGAAGTGGAGAAGATGGTGGCGTTCTACGCCAACGCGGCTAACGTGGACTGGAACATGCGGGTAGCTGGGCCGAAGGCTGCGCCAATGAATCCGGCCATAGCGGCCATTGCGCAGAAGCTCGGCAAGACCTACGAGGAGGCAATGGCTTGGTACAATGCCAAGCTCATGGCCGAGCTGGAAGCCATGTAACAGGCTGGGTAGGTGGGCGTGACAGGCCCATCGTCCGAGCGATGTTGCTCGATTTGAAAGGGGCTTGAGATGAAAATCGAATTTTCGCCAGTGGGGAAACATCTGACCCTGCGCGTTTCCGCGAACGAGCTGGACCGGGCTACGCAAGTGGCCCTGTGGGTGGAGCTGTGCGAGCAGCTCGGCGTGACGGATGCAGCGATAGCTGCGCCAGACGCGAGCGAATGGTTTCAGCTGCAGTGGGTTAAGCTGCAAGCGGGTGTTGGGGGTGAGGGAATGATGCCATGATGGGGCGAGCGGCCATCAAATAGGCCCGTGGCGCCCATGATGGGGCGCGCGGGTATGGTAGCATGGGTATCGGGGATAATGGCGTATGGGGCGATTTATGCCCGCGCGAATTATCCCCACAGCAAGGAGCTAGTATGAACTCACAAGAGCGCATGGACAATCTACACTTCGAATGGCTCGAGCATCGAGCCCGGATGCGGCGGCTGGGGGCGTTCGGGCTGGAGTGGAAGCGATGGTTGCTCGTGAGGAGCTGGGCGCTAGGCGGTAGATGAGATGCTTCGGGAAAGGGCCTTCGGGCCTTTTCTTGCTTGCGGGCGGGCGGGCGGGGAAGGGAACTCAGGCGGGGGACTGTCTGGGTTCTTTCTGCTGTCTTTCTTCCATCTGTCTGTCTGCTAATGTCTAGCTTTCTTCTACCATCGGTATGGGGTTCCCACGGGGAAAAGGCTCTATATATAGGGTTATTATTTTAACTCTTTTTTTTTAGACTGAAAGCCCTTTTGACTGAGCACACGAGGGAATCGGGTACCGATGGTGGAAGACAGCTAGGAGCTAGGAGCTAGAAGAAGACTGGCAGGAGATGAGAATTTAATTAGCATTGCTTTGGAACTTTATTAGAAGTCCGGTGTCTAATGTACATCAACGGCAATAGGGCCGCTGAGATCTTAAGGAGCAGATATGGGAAAGAAAGCGATCTCGCCAGAGATGGCGGTGAGGATTTATGAGCTGAGGGAAGTGTTGGACGAGTGGGGAGATCATAAGTGGAGCTGCGGGGCTATTGCAAAGCAGCTCGGGGTGAGTGAGTCCACGATCTGGAGAGTCGTGGCGAAGCGAGCGGCTTATGTGGGGAGAAATGCTGTGATGGAGAAAAGGCAGGCGGAGGCGCAGTGGAAAGCGCTAGAGCAGGAGGCCTTTGGGCAGGTGGAGGCGCCGGAACTGGACGTGGCAGCCAGGGCGTCGGAGGAGAAAATGCTGAGGATGCTGCAGGGGAAGGAGGAAAGCTGGACGGAGAAGCAGATGAGCCCAGAGACAAAGGCACGGCTGGCGCTGTTCAGGGACGTGGCGCCGGAGCGACCTAGGGAGGCGGCAAGGGCCAGGGTGATTCCGCCCAGTCCCTTGGATGGCGGGGAGGGAGGGGAGGATGAGACGCAAGGCGTGGGAATGAAGGCGCTGGGGGATAATTTGAGCGCGTTATCGGGCAATAATGCAAACGAACTTTTAAAGGAGCTTTCATCATGAAAGAGGAGTCGTGGACAGTGGAGATGGTCGTGTTCTGGGTCGTGCTGGCGCTTTGGATGCTGGCAAGCGGCTCGGATGGATGTGCAGTGATCATGCGCGAGGTGATGTGTTGAGCGGGGCGCGAGAGGAGCTGCCGAAGGAGTTCCTGGCCGTGGCGCAGGAGCATGGGCAGGATATGGTGGAGACAGTGCTGGACGCGGGGCTCTGTTCCGAAGCCGTGGCGAAACTCGTGGCGGTGGGAAGGAGCACAGACAGGTCTGAGGTGCTGACTGCAGTGATGGTCCTGGCCCGGTCCTTTAATCGAGTGAGCTCAAAGTATTGTAAGGACAGGGGCTGGACGGAGGAGATGCTCGCCCTCTGTGACCGCGACCTGCAGCTGGCTTTCGCGGGCAAGGTCTGGACGCCGGAGGATGGGAAGTGAATTGTGCTGGATGCCTAGGCAAGACGGCTCTGCCGCACGAAGGCCAGGGACGGCTCGTGAACTGTGGAACTAATCCAGCCAGAGCGTGTCTAATATATAACGGCGATGAGTGGCCGCCGACCTTGCCACTCAGAACGAAAGGCTCAAGATGAATAACCCTACGAAGAATGGTGCGTGTAATTGGGAGAATCGAGTCCGTGCGGACTGGAAGACCTTCGACGGGCATGCGTGGGCGGAGAAGCTGGCCTAGCCTCCCGCTTCGAGTCGCGTGACAGGCGACTCCGAGCAGGCGACTTGACCTGTAGACTAAAAGAGGTTCAACATGAAAGAATTTATCAACATCGGCTCCTCCCCTCCAGAGGAGGATTGTTTCCAGACTGGCGACGCGAGGTGCCTGCGCGAGTGCCGGATATACAAGCGGCAACTGGAGCGAGAATTCCCCGGAGGCGACTTCCGAGTCAAGTCCTTCCCTCACGATTTCGGGGCCTATTGGGAAGTCGTCGCGTACTATAACCCAGAGGACGGAGGGAAAACCGACCTGGCTTTCCAAGCCGAGTCCGAAGCCTCCCCGAGCTGGGACGACCTTGCCTTGGCAGAGATGGCGGAGCTGCGCAAGGAGCTAGCATGAAACCGTTCTACATTGCCTACGGGTACCAGCTCGAAGAGCCTACTAACGTAGCTCCTTGTGGCATGGCCAGGATTGTCCACATGGACCGCAAAGCTCCTTCCCCGCGCCAGCAACGCTTTACTTGCGAGCTGGCCGCAAAGCGCGGATATGACACAGTCGTCTTCTTCAAAGACGATGTGCCTGTCCGCACAGTTGAACTTTGGTAAGGAGCTAGCATGAGCCTCCCTCCTTCATCAATTCCTGAGCAAGGCATCCTCTTCGACGCGGAGCTGCTCAAGTCCCTTCGCGCCGCTTACAAAGACGCGAAGGAGTCCGAGAGCGACTCCTTCTGGTTCTGCGGCAAGGAACTCTCCACCGGCTACGCGAAGTATCTCATCATCTATCTGGAGCAAACACTATGAACATCCCTTCCCACCTGCGCTACGCGCCAGCGATTTCTCTCACGCTGAAGCAGCACCACTACTCCAACGGGCGCCTGGCGATCAAGGCAGTTAACTGCGACACAGGCGAACCCGTCGCGTGCCTTACGGTCAACATACCCGAAGTCTTCCTCGCGCCTGATGAGGTTCTAATCAAGGACTATTCGGAAAACGAAGGGGCCCTGAAGTCCCTTCTCCTCGCCGCCGTGGTCGAGCCTCTGGCTGTAGTCCCCTGTGGCCACGCCGAGGCGATCAAGTGCCGCTTAATCAAGGACCTATCATGAACTGGCTCAAGTCCCTTTTCCTCCCTCGCTCAGCCCTGGAGCTGGCGACCATCGAACTCCTCGACGCGGAGCGCTCCCTGCTCGAGAGCGAATCCGCCTCGGAGTACGCTGAGGCGATGACCTTCTATCATAGGCAGAGAATCGCGCGTCTTCGCGCATACATTAACGAGGCCACAAAGAAGGCCACATGAAATAAATTTTATTCCTTGGGAACTAATGCGAGGAGCGCGGGTCAAATCCCCATGCGGCGAAAATCCGCGAGGCTCCTCCTCCCTGAACCTAGCGCAGAGACCCAGCGTCTCTCCAGTAGGCTCATCCTGCTAACGGAATACGCAGCCGCCGATACAAAGGGCTGCATTTTACTGGAGATTATCTCATGGCGACTGAAACCGAGACAAAGAGCAAGACCGAGTACCAAGAAGTTACCCTGACGGACGGCCGCAAGGTCTCCTTCCCTGGCAAGCGCAAGGTTTCGAAGGAAACCCTGATCGACGCAAACCTGATCACCGTCGAAGGCGACGCGATGCAGTTGCAAGCTGGCGCGGTCAGCATCCGCATGGACTTCCGCAATGGCGAAACCCGCACCATCCCGCTGCCGCTGAGCCTCCTGGCCCAGTTCGCAGGTCACGGCGCGGAGCAGAAGTTCGGCGACGAGCTAGCCACCACAGCGGACAAGCCCCTCAGCGAAGAAGACATGGTCTTGGCTATCGACGACCTGTCCGCACAAATCGCCGCAGGCAACTGGGGCAAAGCACGGGCCAGCGGCGGCGGCGGCGTCAGTGGCGCGAGCGTGGTCGTCCAGGCCATCTGCGAGGCCACTGGCAAGGACCTGGCTACGGTCAAGAATTACCTGCAGAAGAAGCTGGACAGCGACCCGGCACTCAGCCGTCGTGCTTTGTACGACAGCTTCCGCGTGGCTGGCACCAAGACCGGCGAGATCGTCGCGCGTCTCGAAGCTGCGAAGACTGCCAAGACCGCCAAGGTCGATGCGGACGCTGAGCTGGCTCTGGTCTAACTAGACCCCTCCGTGAAGGCCGTTATGAGCGGCCTTTGCAGAGGGTTCTTTAACCCTTTACCTCGCGTTTGATTGAGCCTCGGCGCGAGGGGCTGGACAGGGGAAGCTTCAATCCGCAGTTGCCGCTTCCCCTGGTTAGTTTATCTGAGGCTCACATAGAAGGCTCAACCATCATGAAAACTACCATTGCAGGCATCCCCTGCGAAGCACGCGCTACGAGAATCGTGAACGTGGCGGGGAACTATTCCTACAACGCCTCCTGCCCCGAGGAGTATCACGGCTACGTCGAAGTAGACTTCGACATTTTCGACCGGAAGGGCTATCCGGCAACTTGGCTGGAGAATAAGATGACGAAGGAGGAGCGGAGGAAGATCGAACGTGGGCTGCTCGAGGAAGCTCAAGCGGAAGCCGCGGAGAACTTTCCGGAGCCTGACCTAGAGGACTGACTAAAATGCGCCCGTATAAAAGTAACGAAGCGTCTTATATAAGGCGAGAGCTAGCATACTTAGTCGGCGTGCTGGCTGTGATAGGTGCAGCCGCGCTGCTGGGTTACTGGATGATGGAGGCACTATGAAAACAACACTGAACAAAATACGCGCCCACGGCCCCTGTGCGGAGGGTTGGGAAAAGCTACTTAAGCACCTTGGCAAAACCAAGGCTGATGACGAGCCGCTGTCGATATTGGCCATCCTAGATAGCAACGGGCTGGACGATGCAATCTGGTGCATGAAAGCTATCGAGGGACGAGATAAAGAGATTCGGCTATACGCAGTCTGGTGCGCAAGGCGAGTGCAACACTTGATAGAAGACCCACGTAGTCTGGCGGCGCTGGACGTGGCAGAAAGGTACGCCAACGGTGAAGCCACGGTAGAAGAACTGAATGCGGCGAGGGATGCAGCGCCGGGTGCGGCGTTAGGTGCGGCGTTAGGTGAGGCGTGGGGTGCAGCGTGGTGTGCGACGAGAAGTGCGGCGCGGAGTGCGGCTGAAGATGCAGTGAATGATGAGGCGTGGGATGCAGTGAATGATGAGGCTGAAGATGAGGCGTGGGACGAAGCGTGGGATGAGGCGTGGGCTGCCCAAGCAGACTATCTGAGAGTCGTCTGCGCAGAAATTGAACGAGGGGTGTGATATGACCATCATCGACTACATCATCGTCGCGGGAGCAGCACTAGTTGGCATTGTGGGCGTGGCTTGGGCGCTGGTTTTTTTGCTTGAGGATTGCGAGCATCTGCTTGAACGCGGAAAGGGGCAAGGACATGAGTAACAGCGTATTCACTGGGGCTGACCAAGCTTAAAAAATAAACCCGAACCCTCGGGAACTAATTTTCCGAGTCCGGGTCAAATATGGTGTGGATTATGATACGATAATCCGCACAAACATCAACTAAGCGAGGCTCAACTATGCAAGAACTAACTCTCGACGACCTCTTCCGCGAGGCCAAGGCAGCAATGCGCGGCCAGGCTGCGGGCAAGGCTCCCAAAGCTTTCCAGACTCCTGACGAGTCCGGCATCTATCGCAACCCAGATAGCTGGACCCGCGGCTCCATTGTCGTACTGATCCACCAAGAAACCGATTCTCTCCTCGGGTACTTCGTCGAGTGGAAGCACAAGAGCATCCCGGATGCTCGTCGCCTTGTACGAGAACCCCTGGCCTCCGCTCCTGAATCCGCTCGCGTTGAGTACGTCAGCGGCGACTGGTCCCCCAAGGCTGTGCCGGAAGTGCGCGCTCGCCTCCCTTGGCGCAAGACCCTGCCTGCCCGAGTAGATTGCCTCCTGCTCGACTTTGCTCTCGAAGCCCAGGAAGTCATCCTCGATTGCGTCTTCGGGGAAGGAACCCTTGACCGCGTGGAGTTAGTCGTCCCGACAGTCTTCGCTAACCAAGGCCAGTTCCTCGACCTGCCCGAGGCCACCAACATCCTTCCGCGGCTGTCTCCAAAGACAGTCGCAGCCATTCACCGTCAACTGGAACAATCATGATCTTAATCTACGCTCGCCCTAAAGCCCTGTGGCTGCCTCCTGCACTGTGGACTCGCCTGACCATTGAGGGCGATGATGAGGCAACCTTCGCTAATCTCGTCACGTCTCACTTGCTGAGCACTCGCAACGAAGTCTTGCTGGAGGACCCTGCCGCTTCCGAAGAGGCGAATGATCCGCTCGCTCCCTGGGGAGAAGAAGAATGACGTGCGCAGAGAAAATTATCCGCCGAGCTCTAGCTGAGGGGAAAGACCCCTTCAACGAACTAGCGGCGGAATTGTACGCCATCCCTGTCGCAGGGGTGACAAAGATGCAGCGGCAGTTGGCGAAGGCCTCCGCGTACCAGTTCCTGTTCTCCGCGGCCCCAGTGCCGTCAGATCTCAAGGAGATATTTCGCCGTGGCTAAAACCCCTAACCTCATCCCGTCGAAGCAGCTCAACGTAGCCTTGCCCCTTCCCTTGATGACGCGCCTCGCTGCGCATCTGTACTCCGACCTTGAAGGCCGCGTCCCTCATGGAGCGTACTCGCGCTTCCTGATCGACCTCCTTCAGGTCCATTTCGCAGAGCAAGCTCTTGACTTGGCCCCCTACGTCGGCAGTGAGCCGGGTACGCTCCAGGTCACTGGCACCCCCGAGGCGATCATCGCCCTGACGCGAAGGCTCGAAGCATGAAGGCCCTGATCGCTATCACCTGTGTCCTCGTCTGCTTCTGCGCAGGCACCTGGCTGGCTGAGCGCCTATACCGCGCCTTCAACCCCGTATCTATCACCCAACCAATGAGGCTAACATGAGCACTCCCGTACCTTTAGAACTTCAGTCCAAGATCGCTGGATGGCGACTCCGCGCGGCCGAGGGAACATTAACCCTCGACGAGATGAAGGAGGCGATCATATTCCTCCGGGCTGGTCGGATGACGGCTGCCGCAGCTGCTTCCGCCACCAAGCGCGCTTCCGCCGCAGGGAAAAAGAAGACCGTGATCGCTAACTCGGACGACCTGCTGAGCGAGCTTGAGGGTCTGTAACCAATACCTGTTGCTGGTGCAGTTCACCAGTGAGTAACCTAGGAGAGTGAGATGAAATTGAAATTATACCTGTCGCCGGAAGGCGCAGAATCCATTGCCCTTGGCAGGCCTCTTTACAGCTGGTACTACATCGTGCGGGAAGAGGACTCGGAGGCGCCGACCAATTCCTTGTTCCTGACTGAGGTAGAGTTCGACCTGCCTCCGCCCGCCAAGTGCATCCAGCCAGCCCTGGAAAAGCTCAAAACTCGCGAGGCCGAGATTCAGGCGGAGGCGTATAAGGAAGTCCGCGAAATCGAGCAACGCCGCGCGAACCTGCTGTCCCTTACCTACACAAGCTAATCGTGGCGAAGGTAATAATCACAGGCTGCGGCCTGTCCATCACCGCAGACTACCAATTTTGGGGCGACCTGTGGGAGGAGGGAGACTGTTGGGTCTTCAACGCTTGTGGAAGCGAGGAGGGTCTCGAGACTCCCCTTGCCCCTAGGCAAAGAATCCTCCACTGTTTCACGGACAGCTACTTCCAACGCCGCAACGTCTTTGTCATTGCCAAGCCCCTCGCCATGCTCAACAAGCCTGCGCGAGATTACATATCCAAGGAAATCGTATGACCCGCCCACCTTTCCCAAACGTCCTTGACGCGTCCCTCATGGCCACGTTCAAGTCCTGCCCTCGCAAGGCCCAGCTCGAGTACCTGGAGCACTGGAAACCGGGCGAGCAGTCCGTCCATCTTCACGCAGGCAAGGCCTACGCCTCCGGCATCGAAGCCGGGCGAATCGCTTACTACGTCGACGGCAAGTCGGAGCAAGACTCAGTCGCCATTGCCCTGCAGACCTTGCTTCAGGAATACGGCGACTTCCAATGCCCGCCGGAATCCGCCAAGTCCGCCGAGCGTACAGCCGGAGCGCTGGAGTTCTACTTCTCCCACTACCGCCTCGGGGAGGACAAGGCTATCCCCATGACCCTCCCTGGAGGCAAGCGCGGGATCGAGTTCAACTTCCTCGAGCCCCTTGATATCAAGCACCCAGAGACGGGGGACCCGATCTTGTACAGTGGCCGCATGGATATGATGTGTAACTATGAAGGGATGGCACTCGGTGAAGACGACAAAACTACTAGCCAACTTGGAGCAAGCTGGCCTCGTCAATGGGATCTACGTAGCCAATTCACTGGTTATGTCTGGGGTGCCGGAAGAGCTGGCATTAAGCTTGATGGATTCCTTGTCCGAGGAGTCTCCATTCTCAAAACCAAGTACGACACCCTCCAGGCCATCACCTATCGTCCCGCCTGGCTCGTCGAGCGCTGGTATGAGCAGCTCCTCCGAGACGCCAAGCGACTGATCGAGTCCTGGGAAAGCGGCTACTTCGACTACAACCTCGACCACGCTTGCGCGGAGTATGGCGGCTGCCCCTTCACTTCCGTGTGCCAGATGCGCGACCCTGCCTCTCTGCTCCGCTCCCGTTTCCAGCGCCGTGTTTGGGACCCTGTCTCGCGGACGGAGACTGTCCTAGGAGACATTGAATGAATCGCTGGTCATCTAAATTCTTCGTTCCCGATCTCACGGAGTCCCTATGCCCAACGGATACATCATCGCGGAAGACACCTACCTTGGCGAGTTCCGAAGCACAACTAGCTTCCGTTCCTGCTCCGACTGGTCATCCCGCGCCTACTTCTGCTGTCAGTGCGGAGAAGTCTGGGCTCGTCGCATCAGTCTCAACGAAGACGGGTCGCCGTGTCCTTTCCTTGCCCTCTACGCGACGTGTCGCAAGCACCGCGATGTCTGGTCCGTCCCCGGAGCACTGACCACCGTCGACTTCACGCCCGAACACAACGAGTTCTCTCCGGAGTTTATCCAGCGGGAGTTCGAAATTCTGATTAACCACTACGAAAGCAAGCAATGACAACGAAACAACGTATGATCCGTGTCCTTATTTATGAAGGTACAACAGAATGGATTCAAGATTGTATTATGCGCCGAAATGTTAAAGGCTCATACTCAGTGCCACAAGGTGTAATTAAAGAGGCTATTGTCGGGGATTTCCTTGAAGAAGTCTTGACGCGCGAAATTCAAAAGGAGTTATCAGATGACAACTAACCTCACCCCTGACACTGCGGTCACGAAAGACCAACAGAGCCTGTTCGGCCCTAAGATCTGCTTAATGGGACTTGGAGGTACGGGTAAAACGTACGCCTTAGGAACCTTGTGCGACTGGGCGGACAAGAACAACTTCGAAGTCGCGGTCCTGTTCACGGAGAACGGACTGGAGACCTTGCTCGGATACTACAGGGATCACAACAAGCCAGTTCCCTCGTGCGTCTACTGGCACCAGCAGGCCACTAAACCCATCTCCCTCAAGGCCCTCATCAACGCTGCAGATCTCGTCGGCAAGCTCTCCTACGAAGCCTTGGCCAAGTCTACGGACAGCAACCGAGGCGGGGAGAACAACGCGTTTTGGAAGATCTTGAACTCCTGCGCGAACTTCAAGGACGACCGGACAGGAAAGGAACTCGGCCCCGTAGACGCCTTCCCGCGCAACCGCATCTTCGCCATTGACTCCCTCACCGAGTTGAGCAATGCTGCGTTCAAGATGCAGATCGGCTCGCGCCCAATGGCTTCGCCGGGTGACTACGGCATCGCCCAGTCTAACCTGATGAACTTCCTCCGCCTCTGCACTCAGGGCCTCGAATGCCCCTTCGTCATGACTGCCCACGTAGACAGGGAGACTGACCCAGTCACCCAGTCCACCAAGGTCATGATCAAAGCGATCGGCAAGGCGCTGGCTACCGAGATCCCCACCTTGTTCTCCGACGTGATCTACACAGTTCGGGACGGTGACAAGTTCTTCTGGGACACCGCCGCTTATGGCGTGGACTGCAAGACTCGCTCCCTCGGGTATAAGAGTAAGATTACGCCAGACTTCTCCAGCATCATGGACGTCTGGTTAAAGCGGGGAGGTTAAGCATGAGCCGCAAGTCCTTCACCACCCTCTCCGTCGAGGTCAAGGTCCCTCAGGCTCCTGGCTACTCCCAGAAGCAAACGCTCGAGTGGATCAAGAACTCCATGCAGCAACTTGGCTCCCCGTTTCAGTCCTACGCGAATCAAGTTCAAGTCCGCCTGATCGGGAAGAAGACTACATACCTATAGGAGCCTCTCATGGCAAAAGAAATTATCGGCGATGCCTGTGCCTATATCCCCGGAGTCAACGGAGCTAAAAACCGTTACTTCAAGATCGGCACAGGTATGCGCGACGGAGATCGCATCTCTGTAAAGATCGACACCATCCCTCTCCCCGGCCTTGGCTGGGACGGTTGGGTGAATATCTTTCCGAGGCAAGACCCACTCGGGCCTGTACCTGCGTTTGCAGGACCACCTCCCGCTAGACAACGACGTCCTCCTGGTCCCTCCGGTTTCGACGACCTTGCTGACGACATTCCCTTTTAACCAAGCGTGTTCGGGGCGACGCTAACTGCCCCATTGTTAGTCCTTTAACCTTACCAGGAGTCATTATGACATCAGCATTCAACCCCGAGCAATTCCTTGACGCACAAGTCAACGAAGCGAACGAGAAGCGTCCTCCCCTCCCCACAGAGAATCCGGACAACCCCAACGGGCTCTACATGGCCGTGATCGGAGAGATCAAGACCGACTCAGGCACCATCGGCAAGGGCGACCGTCAGGGCCAACCGTGGATCTCCATGCTTATCCCCCTGCGCATCCAGGTCCCTCCGGCAGTGCAAGGCCTCGGCCTCCCGCCAGAGCTCACGCTCACTGACCGGGCCTTCCTCGACCTGAACGCAAGTGGTGGCCTCGACAACAGCAAGGGTAAAAACCGTCGCCAGAAAGACTACCGCGATGCGACTGGCACCAACGTCGCAGGTGTGCCGTGGTCCTGGCGCCAGCTGCAGGGGAAGATGGTCAGCGTGAAGATCAACCATGAGTTGTATCAGGACCAGATTCAAGAGCGCGTTGGCGCAGTCCTGCCGAGCTAACCACGGTGCAGTCGCGCCTCCAGTCCCTCATCGAAGCCTTGGTGAATGTTCTCCTCGGCTACGGCGTCGCTCTAGGGGCGCAACTCCTAATCTTCCCCCTCTTCGGTATCGAGATCCCTTTGTCAAGTAACATTGCCATAGGGGTCATTTTCACCCTAGTCTCCCTAGTCCGTTCCTACGCGCTGCGGAGACTGTTTAACTGGCTACACAGTGCGCGGATTATCCGCAAATAACTCGCGCTAACATGGACATCCCTTATGAAACTCATCCACATAGACGCAATCAAGGTAGCCCCCGATCGCCAACGTAAGACCTTTGACGCCGCCAAGCTCCACGAATTCGCTGACGGCATCCAGTCCAAAGGCCTCCTCCACCCCATTGTCCTGCGCGTCGTAGGAGATGACTACTACCTCGTCGCAGGCGAGCGCCGCCTCCGCGCCATCTCAGACATCTACGCCCTCGGAGGCGAGATCATGCACGACGGGGAGCTTGTCCGCAAGAACTCCATCCCCTACACGCTCCTCTCCGACCTCGACCCGCTTGCTGCGGAAGAGGCCGAGCTCGACGAAAACATCCAGCGAGTTGACTTAACCTGGCAAGAAAGAGCTGCAGCTCATGCGCGTCTACTCTCCCTCCGCGCGCGTCAGGCCGAAGCGCAAGGCCTCCCTCTTCCTACTGTTGCAGCAATCTCTTTTGAGGTTCGTGGCAGCGCCGAAGGCGTCAATCAAGAAAACACGCGGCGGGAACTTATCGTTGCGCGTCACCTGGACAATCCCGCAGTCCAAGCAGCGAAAACCGTCGATGAAGCATTTAAGATCCTCCGTAAGGAAGAAGCGCAGGTTAAGTCCAGGGACTTGGGCATCTCGGTTGGGAAGACCTTTAGCGCCTCCATGCACCGAGCGATTAACGAAGACTCCCTGGCTTGGATGCGAAGCGCTCCCGCTGAACAATTTGATTGTATCCTCACCGACCCCCCTTATGGTATGGGAGCGGACGAGTTCGGAGATTCTGGCGGAGTGGCAGCCGGAGCCCACGGATATAAGGACGACGCAGATAACTTCCTCTCTATCATCAAGACCCTTGCCCCCGAGTCCTTCCGCCTAGCCAAAGCGCAGGCTCATATGTACTGCTTCTGCGACATTGATTGGTTCTTCCATCTTCGAGATGAGTTCCGCGCAGCGGGCTGGCAGGTCTTCCGCACCCCCTGGATCTGGTACAAGCGAGCAGGTATGCGCGCTCCCTGGCCGGACAGTGGCCCGCAGCGCAAGTACGAAACGCTCCTCTACGCAGTCAAGGGCAAGTGTCCCGTCCTTCGCATGGGGCCGGATGTGCTCGACTTCGGTCCAGACGCGAACCTCGGCCACGCAGCGCAGAAGCCCGTCGCCTTGTTCCGGGACCTGCTCACCCGGACGTGCTTGCCCGGCAACACAGTCTTCGACCCTTTCATGGGGAGTGGCCCAATCTTCCCCGCTGCACACGGGCTCAAGCTTATCGCCACTGGCATCGAGATGGACCCAGCCAGCTACGGCATCGCAGTCAAGAGAATTCAGGATCTCGAAGCCTCCGCTCAGCTCGAGTTGGCACTGGGGCTGTAACATGAAAATACACGGCGAAGGCCCTATCCCTGCTCGGGTAATGATCGTGGGGGAGTTCCCCTCCGACCACGCCCGAGTCCCGTTCGACGGAGCATCCGGCATGGAATTAAACCGGATGCTCCATGAAGTCGACATCATGCGAAGCGACTGCTACACCACTCTCGCCTGCAAGGAGCGGCCTCCTCGGGGCCAGCTTTCCGAATGGATCGCGCTGAAGAAGAAAGACATTAGCCCCAACCACTCCTTGCTGCGCAATCTCTACTGCACCTATCAGATCCATGAGGGCTGGAAGGCCTTGCAGGAGGAGATCGAGATGGTCCAGCCGAACCTGATCATCGCCATGGGAAACTTGTCCTTGTGGCTCCTGTCCGGGCACTGGGGCGTGACCAAGTGGCGCGGATCCTTGCTTGAGTATAAAAACTCCAAGCTCATCCCCACCCTTACTCCTGGGACGGTCCTGCGTGACTGGCCCCAGCGCGCCGTGGTTCTCAACGACCTGCGCCGAGCTAAGCGCCACATGACCACGCGGGTCTACGACAATCGACCCAAGTGGAACTTCATCGTCCGCCCCTCTCTTGAGACTACGATCAACACTCTCCAGCACCTGCGTTGCGAAGCTGAGCGCTCCCTGAACGAGCTGTGGATTGACTTCGACATCGAGACTCGCTACGGTCACATCGACTGCATCGGTCTCAGCTGGTCCCGTACCGACGCCATCTGTATCCCCTTCGTCGCGCGCGGCAAGCCGGAAGGGTACTGGTCTGCCGAGGAAGAAGGCATCGTGGTCTATCACATCTACCGCCTCCTCTCCCACAAGAATGTCCGGGTTCGCTGGCAGAACGGCCTGTACGACGCCCAGTATGTCCAGCGCCATTGGCACTTCATCCCCCACGGCGGCCAGGATACGATGATCACGCAGCACTCCCTGTTCTGCGCTCTCCCCAAGGGCCTTGGCTTCATCGCCTCCATGTACGCTGACTGGTACGTCTACTGGAAGGACGAGGGGAAGATCGCCTCCGATGTCCCCGAGGAGCAACGCTGGACTTACAATCTCCAAGACTGCATCTACACACGCGAGTGCGGAGAGGTCCTCCTGCGCTCCGCCTCCCTCATGGGGCTTGGCGAAGTTGATAAAGTCCAGCAGTCCCTTTTCATGCCTGTGCTCAAGGCCATGATCACAGGCGTTCGCATAGATCCTGCCACCAAGAATCAAATGGCCCTCGACATCCAGGAAGAGCTATCTCACCGCGAAGCTTTCCTCTACAACATCCTCGGCCACACGGTCAACCCGGCCTCTCCGAAGCAAATGCAGGCCCTGTTCTACGACGACCTCAAGCAACCAGTTATCTACAAGCGCGTAGTCTCCAACGGTCACACCGCTATGAACCCGACCTGCGGCGACGAAGCCCTGTCCAAGCTCGCCGCCAAGGAGCCACTCATCCGCCCCATCTGCAACGCCATCGCAGACATCCGAACCCTTCATAAATTCTACGGCGACTTCGTCATGATGCCTCTTGATCAAGACGGCCGGATGCGCTGTTCCTTCAACATCGCGGGAGATGCCGCTGGAAAATCTGCCCCGTATTCATACAGACTCAGTTCATCTAAGAACCCTTTTGGCAGCGGTGGTAACTTACAGACAATCCCATCTGAAAAGTCCAAGTCCTCTGGCAAAGCTGCTGCGCGAGGCAGCATGGACTTCCGCCTGCCTAACATTAAATCTATGTACGTGCCTGATAAAGGTTTCACTTTCTTCGACATGGACTTGGATCGGGCGGACCTTCAGATCGTAGTGCGCGAATCCGGAGAGGCGGACTGGATCGAGGCCCTTAAGAAGGGCATTGATATGCACTTGCTTAATGCCTGCATCATTGCGAAGAGGGAGCCCCCTCCTCTTGACGAGCTGATCGAATCCCATCCTAAGTACAAAGAGCACCGCTACCCCTTGCGTCACGCCAGGGAGTTCGCCAAGGTGTTCTGTCACGCTACGAACTACGGAGGCGGGGCCAAGACCGTGGCGGCTCACACTGGCCGAACGGTGCAGGAAATAGACGCGGCTCAGAAGTACTGGTTCGGCGCCCACCCAGGCATTAAAAAGTGGCACGACCGCACCTTTGAGCAGATCAACCGCCATCGCTTCGTCGAGAATAAGTGGGGGTACAAATGGTTCATCTTCGATCGCCTCGAGGCCATGCTCCCGGAAGCCCTCGCTTGGGTCCCCCAATCCACCGTAGGTATCTTGATCAACAAGATCTGGGCATCCTTCTACAAGAACATTCCGGAGCTACAAGTGCTTCTTCAAGTCCACGACTCCCTCGCGGGGCAGTTTCCTACGCACAGGGCCGCGCACATCATCCCCTTGATGGAGAAGCACTCCCGCATTGAGATCCCTTATGACGATCCCTTGATAATCCCTACAGGCATCAAGACCTCGACCGTATCCTGGGGAGAATGCTGATGTCTCGCCATTTCCCTGAGTTCATCCCTGCGTACCTGACCTACGCAGCCGTGACGGAGGCGCCCAAGCGAATGCACTTCTGGTGCGCAGTGTCCGCCGTAGCTGGTTGCTTGCGCCGCCGAGTCTGGCTGGACATGAAACGCTTTACTTGGTACCCTTCCTTCTACATCATCCTCGTCGCGCCGCCTGGAGTCATCGCCAAGTCCACCTCCATCGACATCGCCACTGACCTGCTCAAGCAAGTCCCCGGCATAAAGTTCGGCCCCAACGCCATCACCTGGCAAGCGCTCGTCTCCGCCTTCGCCGCCTCGTCAGAGTCCTTCGAGTACCGAGGCGAGTGGGTGCCGATGTCTCCCCTGACCCTGGTCGCCTCCGAGCTCGGTTCCCTGCTCAACCTCCAGGACAAGGAGATGATCAACCTCTTGATCGAGCTCTGGGACGGAAAGCGCAGCTATGAAAAGATCACCAAGATGTCCGGCAACGACACGGTCGAAGCACCCTGGATTAACCTGATTGCTGGCACTACCCCCCACTGGGTAGCGGACAATATCCCCCAGGCTATGATCGGCGGGGGCCTGTCCTCCCGCTGCCTCTTCGTTTACGGAGACACCAAGGAACGCTACGTCGCCTACGTGGACGAGCAGATCTCCTCCGAGGACGCTTCTCTCCGCACCAAGCTAATCCAAGACCTCGAGCAGATCGCTGTGATGACAGGGGAATTTAGAATCTCTCCCGATGCCCGTGCCTGGGGGGAGGCATGGTACAAGTCCTTCTGGGAAACCGCCTCGACCCGGATGGATGATAAGATGATGGAGGGTTACGCTGCCCGGAAGCAGACTCATATGCACAAGGTGGCGATGATTATCTCCGCCTCCCGCTCCAACGACCTGCTCATTAGCTCCGAGGATCTCCAGCTCGCCAACACGATGCTGGAAGACCTGGAGTCCGACATGCCCCGTGTCTTCTCTCGGATTGGCAGGACTGAGGATTCGATGCAGGCAGAACGCTTCATCGACTTTGTAACTCGCAAGGGCTCCGTTCCCTACCATGAAGCTTACAAGATGATCCACTTGTACTTCCCAGACTTCCGGGACTTCGAGGGGATTCTCCAGGGGTGTCTGAATTCTGGCCAGCTCAAGATGGTATCGACCGCTCAAGGCATCATGCTCCAGGCAACGACGCCAGCAGCACCGGCTCGGGCGCCTCAGGTCCCCCCCAAGGGATTAATTATCACGCCGGATACAGTGCTATAGGGAAGATCGCGCGGGTTATTTTACGATAATCCGTGCGAACATCCCCCTTACTTAGCCGCCACGCCTTTCACCTTCTCCAGGGTGCGCAGTCCGCCAATACCGAGCATAGCGCCTAGCACGTACAATAGCGTATCAGTGTCAACTACAGGGGGCAGCGGCCACCCTCGCGCAGTGGAAAGCCAGCTAAGCAAGTTAACCCCGATAGTTGCATAAGCAAGCCCGATACCACAAGTCCAGCCTACAAACGGTCGCCAGCCAGCAACAAAAATCGAGGGACTTTCTGCTTCCTTCGCATTAATAGCAAGCTGGGCGAGGATCACTTGCAAGTCCCCCGCCTGTGTCATTTTCAGAAGTTCAAGCTCCGCTTCTGCTTTCTTAGCCGGGTCGGGGAACAGGCGATCAATAATCCCCTTGCCAAGTTCAAATAGTGGGCCAAGTAATAAAGGGTTCATGCTAGTGTTACTCCACTGGTTAATAGCTGTGCAATAGTGGTGCGCTCCGTGTAGCCTACAGATTTCAGCCCCTCGGCTACTGGCAGAGTAGCTACGTAGAAGACGAGAGGGTATCGAATCACAAGGGCACAGCACCAGTACTTGCCGGGATAAACTTAACTTGTGAACTATCTGGTTTTGTGTTGCTCATAATAAATCCTTAAAATTGTAGATAGAAATACAAACCGTAAGCGCGTAGTCGAGACAATTCATGCGTAGGCCCTTGACCCGTCTTGGTCGATGATCAGCACTTGCTTGCGCGGTGGGAGCATCGTAAAACTGATATGCACCCAGCCACGTCCTGGAAGGGTTGCAAACTCCCTTATAAGTTGGTCGTAGGGAATGTCGCTCTGCATGATTTTTTCGACGATGTCAGCGACAGAGCCAAAGCCTGGGCAGGTAAAGTCAGCCGCTTGGGCAAGCATGTGCTGGCTGCTCTTGCTGCCGCCCACCGCACGGTTAAGCTCGGGGGACCGATATCCGCTGCTGATCAAAATGGGCAAGTTACCCAGCAAGCTGCGCACTTGCTCAAGCCCATTGCATGTGTTTCTGGCGCTTGCTAGCAGGTTGCTTGTGAGTGAGTTGTCGATGTCTCGCCGGTCAGCCGTTTGGCTGGCGACAAATTCTTCGACCGAGAAATGTGTGGTGAGTCTCATTTGTGACCATTCTCGATCAGCCGGTCTAGCTTCGACTCAAGTCGCAGGTACTGGGAGGACACCATTTCAATCCCGTCGCGCAAGTCCTGCGTGTTTTTGTCATCGCGCTGGTGCAAAACGCTAACATCAGCTTGTATCAGGGCAATCTCTTTTTTGATGTCCGCGTAGCCGAGAACCATCGTAATTGCAATGCCGATCACGCTGATGATCAAGCTGATGTTGATCTCTTTCTTTAGATGCCAGCTTTGAGCTTGGCGGCGGTTTACGTATTGGTCACTCATGCGAGGAATTCCTTATTAGTTTCAAATTATTATAGACAGCCCAGCAGTACCCAGCGCACAGCAGATACAGCACCACTACTGGAACCAAGGGTGCAACCCAAAACAGCAGCCCAATGAATGCGCCTTTGGCTCCTAGCAGAGTAGGCAGCACACCAAACCTATCCATCAGTGGCTTCAGTAGGCCATTGCCCTCAGTGAGCTTTGGGTTACGCAGTGCCACGACTGTAGTTAGCAGGTCGAGGACTTGGAGAGCGATTAGAAGGTAGAGGGTCATGCGGCTATAGCCCCAAAAGTTTTAAACACTGGAGGAATTCCTGTAAAGTCCCCTGCAGTTACGCAAACCCACCCAATATTGCCGCCAGCCACAGGCGTTTTAGCATACGCAGTATCTCCAACATACCATCTACCAGATGTGGGAGCACCATTGCTGACGCTAGATCTATCCCAATAAATGTTACTCCCTGCAGGGCGAACGCTCGATTGAAAATTGACTAAATTAGCAAATCCCTCAGAACCGTTCACATTCATTGTGCCTAGTGCCGTAATATGCCCTTGTACAAACTCGGCACCTATTGCAGTGTGGATAGTAATCTTGTTATTATTGACCCCATTTGCGAACAAATTAACATCCAGTAAGTTAGCAGTAGCTGACATTTTTCCTAGATATATTACAGGAGATGTAGTTGTATATACGATATACCCGGCTTGATCTATTTTCTCCATATAGGTATTGTAGAACCGAGGCAACCAATCATTAGGCCGTATATCTATACCAAACCCATAATCAACTGCTTCAACTAAATTACTGTCGAAGTTCACGCCTGATTTAATATTTACAATACCACAATTTTTTTGTGCGAAATAGGAAGTACCTCCTGCAGCGATTTCTTGGTAAAACGGGCGAATAGCTACATCAGCCCACACAGTAGCTCTCTGCGCAACAGTTCTAGCGTAATAATTTTGCCTCACATATGAAGTTGTATTGCTCCAGAAAAATCCACCAATCCAGTAGGTTTCGTGTTTATTATGCACAATCTCATTCTGCCATCCACCTACAGCAGCGATGCCTTGGATTGTGTTTCTGGTGTAGATATTGCGGACAATGCTTCCGTTTGATCCACACAAATGAATAGCTTCAAATGCGCAGGTCGATACGTTGTAAGACGCGTCCGACTCAATCAAAAAGTTTTCTAGCGTCACATTGCCGCACGCCCTGTAATTCCCAGAGTCGTATATATTTCCAGCACTCTCGTACAACACTTGCTTACGGGTTGTATCAATATTGTAAGGGGCATTATCAATAATAGCTTTGGATGTAAAATTACCTACGGCATTAAAACCGTAACCTAATTCAGTAGAAGTTTGTACGTGATTTGCACCGCTACGGATCACAATAAATGGGCTAAGCAATATAGGCGAATGAATTTCATACATGCCTTGCAGTACTATGTCAAATAGTTCATGTACTGTTGTTTCAGCGAATGAGTAAGTGATTTGCACGTCCATCATTGCTTTAAAAATAGGTTGGTTATCTACGCCGGGGGCAGTGCTTGCGCCAAACGCCTCTGGAAACACACTCCCTTCATGTTGCCGACACCAGTATCCGGATAAATCAACCATAGGAACATACATCCCCATTAGGGGATCGTCTGTGGGAGGGGTGTAACCTACTTTTGCGACCCAAATTCCACCCCCTTTATCGCCAGCAGTGGTTCTGCCAGAGGTATAAATAAATTGACCATCATTCCCAGCCATTACTTGTAAGTTTGATAAAAGTAAATTACTTTGAATCATCGAGAAGGATACTTTTGTAAGAGACATGATATTTCCTTAAACCATATAAGTGATACTAAAATTCACACGCCTAGTTGACATGGTTGCATTAGTTACAGCCACTGTGCCAGGCGAATAAAGATTCATAACGGTTGCACCTACCCCGATATAGGCGTCAATTGCTGTACCTGCCACGCCCGTCACAACCCCTGCAGATGCATATGAACTAGAAGTTGCCGGTAACCCGCCAATAGCAGTGGCAGCCGTGTTTGCGGTACTCGGATACGTTATTCTTCCAGAAACTGTGACTAGCCTGCCAACCCTCGTATACTGGCAATTTGCTTCTGTAAGGGATAACCCAGCACCACTTGCATCTGTAGGCGTCCAAGTCCCCTCCTCATACCAGTTCAGTAGTTGACTCGTCATCCCTGCTGCGGGGGTGTTGGCGGTGAAGTCGATGCCTTTGGCTGGTGTGCCTTGAATTAGGTTGCCTGTTAATAGCCTAGCCGTACCGTCGTACTCAAAGGAAAACACGTCTGCAAGAACCCCCGCAGTTGCGCACCTAATCACATATGCTCCATAGTTACCCACACTAGGGTTTAAACTGACCCCTTCAGCCTGGGCGATATTTCCAGTAGAACTATTCCAAGCTACCGCGCCCATTCCAGTAGCGGCTGACACAGTGCCTACGCCAGTTGTGGTGTAGGTGATGCTGTGAATAGGAATACCAGTGGCTCCGTAATTAGCTCTAAAATCAGCTAACGACCCGGCCAACGCTACGTTCCGGCCTGCAGTTATATTAGCAATAGAAATTTTCTTTGTCCCATTGACCCACAGAGGCACAACCTCTGTTCCCGTTAATGGGATTGTCGCAGCAGGTAAGGCTGCTATGTTTTTACTAGTCATAATCTAATATACCCGAATATTTCCGATGTTCCATGTAAAATCCCCTGCGTACCCAGCAATAAATGAAAGTTGAATTTGTGCAGCGTTAACAGGGACGCTTAAGATTGTTCGCATCTCTCGATTTGCTTGTACTCCGGGGATCCCTTTAAGATTTGCAACACCACCATCAACACCACGTAACGACTGTGTAGCAAGACTGTTTCCAGCGTTGTCATAGTACGTGACTAGTATGGACGCATTGAATGCAGTTGCAGCCGCAGACACCCCCATGTTAACAGTGAGAATATGGAATCTCGTTTGGGAAAAAATTCCGTTATCTATTGCAATTTTAGTGGCTGCTTCCACAGTACCAGCAGCGACAGAAACTAAAGTTAACGCGGTTGTATACGTATCAGCAGAAACCGTGGTGATCGCAGCCGTGGCACCTGTCCCTGTGGTTGAAATCGTGAACTTAGCAATATCTGGTAATGCGTAGTAAGATGCCAAGTTATTTGACATGTCAATTGGCAGATATAAAGAATTCACACTATCATTGATAATGCAATTAGAAAAAGAAACATCGGCCTCAGACCACCCAGAGGACGCTGGGACATACTTTGCACTGGTCACAAATGTTTGAGCGGTGAAGTTATCAAATACACAATTTGAAAACTTTGCAGTGATGCCACCGCCATTGGTCAGTAGAACACCATTACCTGCGGCAGCTTGGGCTACATTTTTAGTAAATCTGCTGTTTGAAACTTGAAGGCGCAGGGTAGCATTTGTGTCCGTATTGAACAGCCATTGAGTTGCATTATTCCAAAAAACAGTTGTGTAATTACTAATCTGGGTAGAGCTAGCATCCCTTAGGAGGAAGTGCCGAGAGGGGCATTCAACACCGACATTGCTAAGGAGCAAATCGGATGAATTTTTAATTAAGTAGTCTGTTGTGCCCCACACATTCAAAAGTTCTGAATCGCTGATGAATAGCTCGGTGTTGATATTTTCTACCGCGCAAGCAGTTTCTACGGGGAATGCTGTACCTGTTGCATCTCCACAGACTAATGTGGAATGATTAATCATCAGCCACCCGTTGGTCTGATTTGCATATAAACATCTACCTACATTATATGTCCAGTATCCTGAAATGTAATTCTCCGAAATAGGGGCATCCACAGGGGCAGCCAACGAGCCATACAAAACCCCGATATGCGAGTCACTGATAAATAATCCGTTGATTTTAGTAAACTCTGCGTGAGTACCATCCACAGAGGCCATTTGTAAGGCAGCAGTGTAATTAACATTAAGTGCTGTACTTATATTCAAGCCGTGGAATGTTTGGTTAGTATTATTAATTACAACTACAGCCGTTGTAGGAGCTGCATACCCAACGACAGGCCCAAGTTGCGCAGCATGATCAAAGTAAACGGTCATCTGTGCTTTATTGAATTTAAGCGTAGATACCCCATAGTAACCTGCGGGAAAGTAAAGTACACTAACATCCCCAGTACCAAGGATTGCCATAGCGATTGCTGTAGTTACATCAAGCAAGCCAGTCCGCGCCTGTACATCTGCGATTTCTGCGGCGGTCATAAAGTCAAACACACTCACACTCTCACGCAGCTTAGCTTGAACAGTCGTGGCGACTGCTCCGGTGCCTGCAGGTTCGTAGATCACCACTGCAGCCGGGGTTGTAATGCCACTGGTTTGCAGCGTCGTAAACTTAACCAACGCCCCTAGATGCAGCGGGTCTGCGAAGGTCACGACGGAAGGGCTCGTCTCTTCGTAGCTCAGTCCCGCGATCTGATTTACCCCATCTAGGTACACGGACAAGGTATTCTCACCCGGCGCGTACATGAATGTAGTCAGGGTAAACACCGTCTGCCCGCTTGTGGCAGTCTGGACTTCCTCCACAATCTCCGTTGTGTCCATCACCTTCGTCAGCCCAGCAGCCGTTACGCGGATCTCGAACGTGGCGCCAGTCGTCCAGTCTTGCGGAGCCGTCCCCTCTGCTCCGCGTACACAGGTCAGAATATTTCCTGCAATACTCGTCACTTCTACGATCTCAATTGCGCCAAGGTTATTTGTCAGTGTCCCGTAGAAGTAATCTCCTAGGGCCAGTGTAGGAAAGCCTGCGACACTAGCCACCTCCATCGTAGTCTGGCCAACCAGAGCTGAATTCGCCAGCGTCGTGCTGACATTGTTAGCAAACTTAATAGTCATTAGTCGATCTCCGTAGTGTTAATTGGCGCGCCATTGATTGTCCGGCTAGGCCTCGTGCGAGGCGAGGTCGTGAAGGTATCCGACATTGGCTGCGCCCACGGCGGAGTGATCACATCGGGGACGCTGCGGACGAAGTCCTGCGGCTGCCGCGCCTCCCAATGTTCAGGGCAGACGTAGTACCCCTGCCAATGTTTCTTAAGCGTGGAGGCTTTCCGCTTCCTCCCACACTCAAAACACACGGCATTCCAGTCGCCTAGCTGAAAGTAATCAGCCCTTCCAGATCCGGGGAAGCTCATACATCCACCTCTGTATATTTCGCGTGATAGCTGTTAGACCCATAGTGCATAAATAAGTTCCATCTATTTTGAAAACTTTGCTGCTGCGGCCCTTTTTGCGGCGGCCTGTTTGCGCAGACGAGCTGCCTTGAGCGAGGGGTTACGCGCTTCTTTAGCGTCACGGAGGTCGAGGCGTTTCTGGAGCTGCTCGTTCCGCGCGGCTTTCTCATTCCCTCCGAACTCTCGATTGTAGGCTGCCCTGCCAACTAGAGGGATTAGAGGCACTAGCTCCTTCGGAGAGCTTGCCCCTTTCATCAGGGTCTTGGCAACGCTCAAGACAGGCGGCGTGAGCATATCCTGTCCTGCTTGCACCATCTCTGTGCCGGGCGTTTCACTCCGCATAACCTTGTTCATTGTGTAGCGACTGAGGCCGAAGTTACGGGTAAAATTCTCCACGTAGTCGATCTTGTCCAGGCGCAGGCCACGGCCATTCAGCCAGTTCTTAATCGCATCGGAAGGAATTGTGACGGTAGACAGGGCTGCTGCATACAGGGCTAGGTTCTTGAGCCCAACTGCGACTTGCTTTGGCTGGCCCGATGCGATCTTCTTTGCAGAGTCCCTGTACAGCACATCTGCTTGGGTAAG
>Ga0210005_1000691_pt1 | contig 25438 bp, 32 predicted proteins | sample CryGey02umfilter_3_FD_183961 | JGI IMG/M metagenome (GOLD analysis project Ga0210005, IMG submission 183961) | Groundwater microbial communities from aquifer in Utah, USA - Crystal Geyser 4/9/14 0.2 um filter (SPAdes) (version 3) | ecosystem: Environmental > Aquatic > Deep subsurface >... | reverse complement strand
GGGTATTTTGATTACATTAATTGAAACGCGTATTGCAAAGTGGAGATTATTTAGAGTTCCTGATTTAATTGCAATTTCAATTGCCAGTTCTATGATGGGAGTAATTTTCTTTTTCATATAGGTGTTGATGATTTGATCTTTCCAACAGAAATTAATTTACTTGATATATCAGCTGTAATTTTACTTATTGCAACTTTTGGGTTAATGGTAAGTAGAGGATTTTCAAATTGGGTTAATGCATATAGATATCAAACAATAGTTCTTGCAGGTATTGTTGCACTAATTGCATCTATTACAAACATATGGGAATTATACATAGTATCGGCATTAACTTTTGGAATCAAGGCAGTGATTATTCCAAAGATCCTATTTTATGTAACAAAGAAACTAGATTCGCCAATAAAATTAGAAATTTATCCGTATATCAGTATGAAATTATCTGTTATCATAGCTGCATTATTAGTTACAATGTCGTATTTTATTTTCTTATATTTAGATATAAAATCAAATGAAATAATACAAGTTTTCTTGCCAGTTTCATTTGCGTTATTTTTTATTGGACTATTTGTAATTGTAAGCCGAAGAAAAGCATTGAATCAAATGATGGGATTACTAACTATTGAAAATGGGTTGTTCTTATTTGCAGTATCTTTAACACATGGGTTTTCATTGATAATTGAAATTGGATTGATGGCAGATATTGTACTTGGTGTTATGATCTCTAGTATTTTATTATTTAGAATGAGTAGAACGTTTGATAGTATTGATATTAAAAACTTGGAAAGTTTGAGGGATGACTAGTGTTTTTAGAATTATTTTCATCATTGGAATCCATATTAATTACTGCTCTCATCATAACTCCAATAATTAGTGGCGTACTGGTAACTTTTCTAAAAAAGAAAAAAATAATTGAACTTGTCACAGTATTTTCATCTTTTTTAATTCTAATAGAAGGATTAATCTTGGTAAATTCTATTCTAAAATATAAAACAATATATGTATTTAATGGAATATTTTATGTTGATTCACTTAGTGGAATAATTATCATCACTATTTCACTTGTAGGATTTCTTTCATCTATTTATTCAGTAAGCTACATGGGAAAGCAATATGAAAAATTGATCATTGATGAGAAAAAACTTGTGAGATATTATCAAGGTTTCAACATGTTCTTGTTTACTATGTTACTAGTACCAATATCTAACAACATGGGAATAATGTGGATTGCAATTGAAGCTACAACACTAGTCTCTGTTTTGTTGATAATGTTGTATGTCAAACAAAGTTCAATTGAAGCATCATGGAAATATTTGCTCATTGCAACAGTAGGGTTGTCATTGGCATTATTTGGAACTATATTCTTTTACTATGTTAACACCGTGGATGTTCCTCTTGAAGAAGATGTTTTAGGTATGAATTGGACAAATTTGGTAGAAAACGCCTCTGGTTTTGATCCTAATCTTGTAAAACTAGCATTTATTTTCATAATTGTAGGGTTTGGAACAAAAGCCGGTCTTGCACCCATGCACACATGGTTGCCTGATGCCCATAGTGAAGCACCATCTCCGATAAGTGCTCTTTTATCAGGAGTTTTGTTAAACTGTGCGTTTTATGGAATTTTACGATTTCATATAATTACTAGTAATTCAATAGGATCTCATTTCTCAAATACACTTTTGATAATTCTTGGAGTAGTTTCAATAGGAATAGCTGCTGCATCAATTTATTTCCAAAAAGACTTGAAACGCATGTTAGCTTTTTCCAGTGTTGAACATATGGGAATAATTTCAGTAGCAATTGGATTTGGAAGTGTTATTGGTATTTTTGGAGCATTGTTACACATAATTAATCATGCCGTTGTAAAATCCCTATTATTTTTTACAAGCGGATCAATTTCTCAAAAATATGAAACTAAATTAATCTCAGATACAAGTGGAATTATACGAATAATGCCGATAACTGGATTTGCATTTTTAATTGGTGTATTGGCAATAATTGGGCTGCCTCCATTTAATATTTTCATGAGTGAGTTTTTAGTATTAAGTTCTGGATTTGAATCTGAAAACTTTCTTCCAAGTATGTTGGTAATTTTATTTCTTGTAATAATATTTGCAGGTTTTGGAAAGCATTTACTTAAAATGGTATTTGGAAATCCAAAACAAACAATAAAAAAAGGAGATCTTGGAATACTTTCAATAATCCCAATGCTGATTTTGATATCAATCATATTTGTTATGGGAATATATGTTCCAGAACCCTTGCAAACATTAATTGGCGATGCATCACAAATTTTATTGGTGGGTGATCTGCACAATTGATTATAACATATTGTGCTTTAGAGGTGATTATTTATGAATAATAAAATAATAGAACATTACCTGTCTAAACTAGAACAGCTAGAATTCAAATTTAAAAGACACGTCCAAAACAACAACGAGATACACATAGAATTGGAAGATTCATCTCAATTAATAGAATTTTGTAATATTTTGAAACTAGACATGAATCTCAGATTATTAACAATGATTTATTGTGATGAAAGAAAAATAAATCATGCATTTAGTTTACGATACCTGTTAGGCTCTGATACAGATGATGTATTTCTTTTTGTAATCCTATTTATTGATAAAAAACATGCCTATTTTCCTAGTTTATCTGATGTATTTCCATCCTCGATAAAATATGAAAGAGAAATCAATGATATGTTTGGAATCCAAACACAAGGGGACACAACTCTTAAACCCTTACTTTTACATGATTTTCAGAAAAATATTTTCCCATTACGAAAAGATTTTCATGCAAATACCGAATTGAATTACACTCCTAGAAAATTTAAATTCACGCCAATCACAGGAGATGGGATTTGTGAAATACCTGTAGGACCAATACATGCAGGAATAATAGAGCCGGGTCATTTTAGATTTAGTGTTATTGGTGAAAATATAGTAAACATGGAAACACGTCTTGGATATGCCCATAAAGGAATTGAAAAAATTGCAGAAAATATGTCAATCAATAACGTTGTATTTTTATCCGAACGAATTTCTGGTGATGAGAGTGTTGCAAATTCCATGGCATTTTGCCAAGCCATAGAAAAAATTTCCCAATTAGAAATTCCCGAAAAAGCTAAACAGATAAGATTGTTGTTTGCAGAACTAGAACGAATTTACAATCATTTTGGAACCTTGAGTGGTATTTTAAATGATATTGGATTTTCATATGGTGCTTCAAGATTAGAAATATTAAAAGAATACGTGATGCAGTTAAATGAAAAATTATCTGGAAGTAGATTGTTATTTGGAGTCAATCAAATAGGTGGAGTAAAAATAGATATTTCAAATACATCATTAGTAGACATTCATTCAATGTTAGATAACATATTTCAAAATTTTGAAAAGATTCTGGAACACATACAATCAAATTCATCAGTAATTGACAGATTAAGAAACACAGGTATTATTGAAAAGCAAACAGCAAATGATTTAGGAGTTGTCGGACTTTCTTCGATCTGTACTGGTATAGATACAGATACTAGAAAAAATCATCCCTATGGATATTACTCGTCAATTAATTTTGAACAAACACCTAGAACATACATGGAACACCAAGTAAAATTACAAAAACGAATCGGGGATGTACTATCTAGATTTATGAGCCGAGTAGATGAATTAAGATATTCAAAAAAACTGATAAAATCTATATCTAATTTAGAGACTGGAGAAATTAATGTTCCACTTGAGTCTAAATTAACTCCTTTTTCTTCTGGTTTGGGATATGCTGAATCCCATAGGGGGGAAACATTACATTGGATTATGATTGGCGAAGATAATTCTATTTTTAGGTATAAAATCAGGACTGCTTCTTTTGCAAACTGGTCTATAATTGAACATGCAGTTTTAAACAATATTGTTGCTGATTTTCCAGTAATTAACAAGAGTTTTGATTTTTCTTATTCAGGGAATGACTTATGACAGAAAATAATCAAAATAAAATTAAAAAAAGTGACATCCTATCATGGAACAAAGTAACATTTGACAAAATATTACAATCTAATGATATGATTCCAGAAAATTTCAGAGGAAAAATTTCTTTAGATCCTGATAAGGATTTTGTGTTAAATTCACAAATTGGGCAGAATTTAGAAAACATTTGTCCTACAAATGCTATTTCGTACAAAAATACCCTCGAATCAATTTCTTTAGATGTGGGAAAATGTATTTTCTGTGGAAATTGTCAGCAAGATATGCCAAAATTAATTAAAATATCCAATAATTTTGACATGGCAAAGAAAAGAAAAACTCATCTCCTTGAAGTATTTCCTGAATCTGTTCCGTTTGGAAAAACATATGAGGAAATAGGAGATGAATTAAAAAATAAAATTAACAAAACATTTGGACGATCTTTGGCAATTAGGGAAATTGATGCAGGTTCATGTAATGGCTGTGAAATTGAAATTTCTGCGTTAACCAACCCAATTTATGACATAGAGCAATTTGGAATGCATTTTGTAGCTTCTCCAAGACACGCTGATCTTCTATTAGTTACTGGTCCTGCATCAAAAAATATGGAAAAGGCATTAAAAATTGCATATGAATCTACTCCAGAACCTAAGTTGGTAATTGCAGTTGGTGCATGTGCATGTAGTGGTGGAATATTTGGAAAAAATTATGCAACGACAGGGGGTATTGATAGCATCGTTCCTGTTGATGTATTCATACCAGGATGTCCTCCACGACCTCAGGCCATACTTTATGGCATCATGTTGGCATTAGATAAAATATAATTTGTATTCCCTTCCCTATATGATTCTTGTATGTTTAGGCGGTACAGTGTAACACAAATTAAATAATCTTTAATTTCAGATTACTGAAATCTTTTATCTTACAACCACTAACTTGTAATGATGTTTCAGAAGATAATCCTGCTTGTATGGGGTGATCAGTAGTGGCAAGAGCTTATGTTTTAATGAATTGTAATCTTGGTTCTGAAAAAGAAGTAATATCATCATTGAAAAAAGTAGAAGGTGTGAGGTAGGCACATGGTGCGCTTGGCCTTATGATATTATTGTACAAATTGAGTTAGATACTGAAGAAAAAATTCAACAAACAGTAACGGGAACTATTCGCAGGATCCAAAAATTCACTCCACTATGACTTTGACCCGCTCAGAATCCAGGGAATTGTTCCAAACCTCTGAGAAATTGATTGGAGTAATGCTTGGACAAAACATCATTCAAGCTTATGCTGTGATTCATTGCATCAAAGGTGAAGAATATGCCGTTTTGAAGAATCTCAGTTACATTCCAGAAGTCAAAGAGACTGATGTTATTTTTGGATTGTATGATGTAATTTGTAAGGTAGAGACATCAAATAGTACGATATTGGATCATGTCATTACAAATGCAATCAGAAAAATACCTGACATCATTTCAAGTATCCCATTGCATGTTGTCAAGGAACAAGAGTCTTAAATATCAAGTAAACAAAACATGCATCTTGAACCCTTTTTGGAATCTGAATAGAACCTTACAAGCCTGAATCCTGTAGGTTCAAATATTTTCATGCCTAACCCTAATTAGAGCGTCAATGTAATTTGACAAATCGCCATCATGATAAAAAGCGCCGGGATCTTTACAGATCTAATTTTTCTATAATTTCTGAAAATTTCCAGGGACCGCATTGCGTATCTTGCTCTTCACTTCTGAACAACCCTGTTTTGTTTAGGTGATTTACAATGTATGCTGAAAATGGTAACGCACCTGTAGCTCCTGGTGAATTGTAATTTAGAATATGAAGTGACATCACATCATCTATTAAAATCACATCTGGTACGAACTTTCCATTCTCATCGATGACTGATGATCTTATGCCTGCAGTACCTTTTTGTGTGAATTTATCCGCATCGATTTTTGGTAAGAATTTTTTTACTCTGTCAATCATTACTGATTTTGACATTGATGAATGTATCTCGCTAATTGCAATCTCTTGAAATTGTTTATCAAAAATTGTTTTTCGTGCACCTGAACCCAGCATTTCAAGCATTTTTGGAATGAATTCTTTGATGTTCTCTGATTTACTATACCCATGTGGACTAAATACTGGAACTGCATTTGGCCCAATTTCACAACTCCCATCTACTCTAATTATCCAATGAGGATCTAAAAATGGATATTCTGGAAATTCTGGTACCGAATACACGCTTGATTTTGTCAAATTGTTGTATTCACTCGGTGCTTTCCAATACTCTCCTCTAAAATGCACATCTGTAAATTTTGTTGCAATGCCTATCTCATGGGCGATATCTATTGCTTCCCCTCCTGCCGCATTGATTAAATATTTTGTATTAATTTTATTTTCACCATTTAGTGTTATTGTCCACGTATCGTTTTCTTTTTTTATGTTGGTGACTCTAGCATTCAACAAAAATTTTGTACCGTTTTTTTGACTGTCTCTCATTAACGAATTGGTAAATGCAAAATAGTCTGCTGAAGCATCTCTGTAAACATATAAAGCTGCTTTACATTTTATTTCAGGTTCTATTTTTCCTAATTCGTCATCACTCATTAATTTTATCTCGTTTTCATTTAATCCATTTTGTTTTCCCCATTTAAGATATTTTTCAAGAACTTTGATTCCTCTTTCATCTGATGCAACTTCAATCACTCCGTCTTTTTTGAATGGCAATTCTTTTTTGTTTGCATATTTTTCCCACATCTCATAACCATGAAATGCAGATTTTGCAAATAGTTTCTTCTTTTCAGGATTGTATAGATATGGAGCATGTACTTTTCCTGTGTTTCTTCCGCTTGTGTGAAAAGCAACACCATGCGCTTGTTCTATTACTGCAATTTTTTTTGATTCATTTAGAAATGATAAAAAATATGAAATTGAAGTTCCAAGAATTCCGCCTCCAATAATTACAATATCAAAATTCTGTGTCATAAGATATCAATGTTAATTCCGTTTGGTTGATAATAAATTGAATCTAAAGTAATCAAGGTTAATATCCAATAAAACATACTTCAACATATGCTACCTGATAAATGCTCAGTTACTGAAGAGGGAAAACAATGTGTAAATCCTCCTGAATTCATTGTGTCTGTTATTTCAGGTAATGATGAATATATGGTGGGGTTGACATGCCAAAAACATAAACAAATTGTATCTGGTAAAATAAGGATTCTTCAAAATGAAGATAAACTGTATGATGGAAAAATCAGTTTTTCACCTGTAAAAGCAGTTGGAACTGATTGTATTCATGGGGACACAGATGATTTTGTCCAAATTGACATGAATCGCTCAAAAAACTGAAATAATTTTGATTTCAATGCTAATCATTGCTTTTAGAATTACTATTTGATCTAATCAGGATTGATGATGTTTTACTTATTATAAAAAATAATGGAGCCGTAAGTGAGATTAAAAGTAATTCTCTTGGTATTAGACAAAAAGAAAAATGGATAACTATTGGTGACAATGACGGTCCTGCACACATGCATGTTGATTCTACTTTGATAAATTCTGCAGAATTCACACAAGAGGAAAAACCTGAGAGAACCAGTTTCAGTGTGCGTTTTTATGATAAAAATGGAGATCGAATTCTTGCAGCATTTTTTACAAAAATGTATGATGATTCTAAAATTATTATTTCAGAAAGAAAAAAAGTCTATGATGAATTAAACCAAAAATATGGCTCTAAAATTCAGTTTTAAAAAAAACCTTGTCTGAAAAAGACAAGGAGAAAAAATATTATTCTTGAGATTCTTTCTTCTTCTTCTCTTTTTCAGATTGTTGTTTAGCTAATTCTAATTCTTCGTTTGTATGTTTGAATTTTTTCAATCTAAAATTAATTTGTAATTTAGATATAAAAACTGCACATTTTATGGAGAATGAACTTGGGCGTGAAAATCAATACCCTACTGAATAAGTTGGCTTTTTTTGATTCATTCCTAAAATCAAATTCTTTACAGTGATCTTTGCCATCTTGATCCTTGTCTCTTTTGTTGAACTTCCTATGTGTGGGGCAAGAACTACGTTTTGTAAATTCGTTAGCGGATTGCTTTTTTTTATTGGTTCTGATTCAAATACATCCAAGCCTGCTCCTGAAATAATTTTTTTATTTAATGCGATTATTAGATCTTTTTCATTAACTATTTTCCCTCTTGATGTGTTGATTAAAAATGCTGATTTTTTCATTTTTTTAAAAATTTTCATATTAAACAAGTGATCTGTTTCTTTTGTATGAGGCACATGAATTGAAATAAAATCACTTTGACTGATAAGTTTCTCAAACGATACGTATTTTACATTTAATGATTTTTCTTTTGATTTTGAAACACGTTTTCTGTTGTGATATAAGATTTTCATATCGAATGCTTTTGCCCTTTTGGCAAGTGTTCCTCCAATTCTTCCCAATCCAAAAATTCCAATTGTTTTACCTTGAAGATCATTTCCTACATAATCTGATGCTCCAAAGATCTCTTTCCACCTTCCATCTCGAATAATTCTATCTCCTTCTGAAACTCTTCTTGATATGTCAAGTAGTAATGAAAATGCTAAATCTGCTGTTGCATCTGTTAATACTTCTGGTGTGTACCCAACACGAATTTTCTTTTTCTTAGCATGTTCTGTATCTATATGATCAAAACCTACACTATACGTGCTAATGACCTTTAGATTTTTTGCACATTCCATTGTATCTTTATTGATTATGTCATATGGGAAACAAATGAGCCCTTCAACATCTCTAATTTTTGATCGCAGTTTCGTTAGCGGTATTGGAATTTTTCCAGAATGAATCTCAATTTGATATTTTTCTTTTAATGTTTTTAGTGCAAAACCATGTAAAGTCCTTGTAAGAAACACTTTCTTTTTCATCATTATTGAAATTCATCTCAAACCATTTATACGATTTCTTTGTAAACCCTTCAGTGTCTTCAAAAGTCAAGGAGGAAGAAGAGTTTGCAATTTGTGTAGAATGTGGAAATTCCATTGAAAAGTGTGGTTGTGTATGTCCTTATTGTGGTGAACGTGATAAATGTGAATGTGCATTGTTTGATGCAGCTACTGGTGGTTAGGATAAATACACCATCATACTATTAAAATTCAAGAAATGAGTGATTGCCTATGAGTTTTGTGGATTTTTCTTGGTTAATTGGTGGTCCTCAAGGAAGTGGTATTGAATCTGGTGCGAACATATTTTCAAAAGTTTGTGCAGAAATGGGATATCAAATATTTGGTAAAAGAGAATTCTATTCTAATATCAAGGGTGAGCATAGTTACTTCACTGTACGAGTTGCTGATAAAAAAATTCATTCAAATGTAAACGATGTGACATTAATGGCGGCATTTGATGCAGAAACAATCTTTCGTCATTTTAATGAGGTGATATCTGGTGGGGGAATAATATATGATTCTGATTTAGGGGACACCCCAACAGATTCTGTTCATACTCTTGATGCTCCATTCAAAGAAAGATTACATAAAGAGTTAGAATCAAAAAATAAATCATTCACTATATCTGGTGTGCTGGAAATTGCAAAAGATAATGGCGTCAAATTATTTCCTGTATCTTTTAAATCTCTTCTTGAATCTCTTTCAGAAGAAACTGAAAATCCTAGATTAAAGGGATTAATCAGAATGTTCAATGTTATTGGCGTGTCGTTATCTTTAGGATTAGTTAAGATGCCTCCTGACTCTTTACAAAAAACAATAGAAACTATTTTTTCAAAAAAACCAGAAATAGCAAAAATCAATCAACAAACTGCAAATTATTCCTATAACTACGCATCTGCAAAGTTTGAAAACTTTGATCACACATTGCCTGGAGTTCAAAAAGAACCTGGAACTATTTTGATTCAAGGATTTCAAGGAACAGCTTTAGGAAAAATGGCGTGTGGCTGCAGACTACAACCCTATTACCCGATCACCCCTGCTTCTGATGAATCCGTATACTTGGAGTCAAATGAAATTTTAGAAATAATTGATGAAAGACCTGGGTCTACTGCTGTAATTCAAACCGAAGATGAAATCTGTGCGATGGGGATGACCATTGGTGGTGCATTGACTGGAACACGTTCTGCGACATGTACTTCTGGTCCTGGATTTGCATTGATGACTGAAATGCTGGGTTGGGCTGGAATGAATGAAGTACCTGTTGTTATTACAAATTATCAAAGAAGTGGGCCTTCTACTGGACTTCCAACTAGACATGGTCAAGATGATTTACTTTTTGCAGTATATGCAGGCCATGGAGACTTTCCAAAAATTGTTTATGCTTCAGGTGATGTTGAAGAGAGTTTCTATGATACTGGAAACTGTTTTAATTATGCAGATGTCTTTCAGGTTCCAGTAATTCACATGATGGACAAGTTCCATGCAAGTTCTGTAATCACGTGCAAAAGGTTTGATCCTCAAAAAATAATAATTAACAGAGGCAAACTCTTAGAAAAAGTAGATGATGGTTATAGAAGATTTGAGTTTACTGACGATGGTGTGTCACCTCGTTCTAGATTGGGACTAGATAATGGGATTTTTTGGAATACTGGTGATGAATCTGATGAATTTGGTCATATTAGTGAAGATCCAATTTTACGTGTAAAAATGATGGATAAGAGAATGTCTCGCCTAGATTTAATTCTTAAAAATATCCCTGTTGAAGAACAGGTTGTATCTTTTGGTGTTGAAGAATATACTATAATTTCATGGGGATCAACAATTGGTCCAGTTCGAGATGCACTTGACTTGCTGAAAAAAGAAGGGATCTCTATTGGTTTAATCCAATTAAAGTTGCTGAATCCATTTCCTGGTGACTATGTTAATTCTTTGTTAAAAAATAACAAAACCATAATTGATGTCGAAGCAAATCATTCTGGTCAACTAGGAAAACTATTCAAACAAAACACCGGTCGTGATGTTGACTACTTTATATTAAAATACACTGGACGTGCTATGACTAGTACTGAAGTTTATGATTCACTTAAGAAAATTATTCAGAATAAAGCAAACAAACGGGAGATTTTAATGCATGGCGCTTAAACTATCTGACTACAAAACAGATGTTCATAATGATTGGTGTCCTGGATGTGGGGATTTTGGAATAGTCAATGCCATTCAAATGGCGCTAGCTGAGATGGGAATAGAGCGGGACAAGGCTGTAATGTTTTCAGGAATTGGATGTTCTGGTAAAACATCGCATTTTATCAATACTTATGGTGTTCATACACTACATGGACGAGTTTTAACATTTGCACAAGGTGCAAAGATTGCAAATCCCGAGTTGACAGTTGTTGCCGTAGGTGGTGACGGTGATGGTTTGGGAATTGGTGCAGGTCATTTTGTCGCTGCTGGAAGACGAAATGTGGATATGACTTACATAATTTTTGATAATGGTGTTTACGGTTTAACAAAAGGACAAGCATCTCCAACTCTAAAGCTTGGAGAAAAAACAAAATCATTACCTTCTCCAAATACGAACTCCAATGTCAATCCAATTGGTTTGGCAATTGCAAGTGGTTTTACATTTGTCGCTCGTGGATATTCTTATGATGTAAGGCATCTCAAAGATTTGATAATTCAAGCAGTTCGACACAAAGGTCTCTCATTTCTTGATGTTTTACAGCCTTGTCCTACATACAATGATCTTAATACTAGAGATTGGTATGCTGGAACTGATTTAGTTGATGAAGCTCAAAAGAGACATTCTAGAATCTATAAACTAGAAGAGCAAGGATTTGAACCAGTAGTTCATTATGATTCCGAACCTGAAGTAAACGAGAAGCTATCTCAGGCATTGATTAAATCTCTTGAATGGGGAGCCAAAATACCAATAGGGGTCTTTTACAAAAATCCATTAGTTTCTACTTATACTCAACGATTACAAGACAAGATTCCAAATTATTTAGAAAACCCTCCCGCAAAACAAAACATATCCAAAAATGGTCATTCAAACACTGACATTTCGATGATATTGGATTCTTTAGAAGTGTAAATTACGGTCTTGAACCTAACAAGTTATAGGCAAGTTTCGTAGAATGTTATTTTGCATTTGAATATTAACGACGCAAATAAAATATTTAGAAAATCAATAATCAAAGGTTTCTTTGAGCCTCAACTTGTTAATCTGGATTTTAAAAAATCTCCTGTAAAACACCCATCAATCACTGATGATGGGCTTATGCAATCTGATTTGCTTCATATCTTTTTTGATGTAGAAACTGGTTCTGATTATCCTGATGGTGATGAGTGGTTTATTGTGGAATTATTATTCCCTCATGATGTAAAACTTCCTGATAATTTGAAAGGAACAGACTATTTCACCACTCTTTCTGTTGATGAAAATACTACTTACTGGCATCATCGTGAATTGATTCGCTACAAATATGGAAAATCAAAAAAACTTGTTGACGCTTTAGAATTTTTAGAAACAAAATACAAAGAACTTCATGGATTATTGGAACCGTTACAGAAAGATCTCAAGTAACTTGATTCCATGAATCTCCGCTGAAATTATATTTTTTATTTTCAGATGAAGCCGTATTAAGACGCCATCTGATTGTTTCTGGATCAAATTTGTATGTTAGTTCTGAAATGTCTGATGGTATTTTTTCAGGATCTAAATGGTATGGCAGTAATTCTAACACAAAATCCATTTTTTCCAATGCGTTATCAAACCATTGCTTATCTTCTATGTCTACAGTGAAGATAATTTTTGGTTTTCCTAAAAAATTAATTTTAATTTTTAATGCATTTCCATTACCTCTTCTTCGTTTCATCTCTTTGAAAACTGATTTGATTTTTTCCCAACGCTTAAAATCAAACCATTGGAAAAACTCTTCATTGAATTGAAGCGGAATTTCGATATCTAAAGAACTGACAAAATTTTCATCATCCATCTCTATTTCATCTTGAATAATGGTAAAGTGGGAATTTAGAAATCCATAAAGAACTTCAATCTCCCATGGTGAAATTCCATAATATCGTAATGTTGTTTCCAAACTTTCTGGCAATGATTTAAAATCTTGAAAATTGTAATTAAAGCTTCAAATCAGCAAAACTAGTACAAATTAACCTTAAAACTAAAATTATATGGCTATTCATATTACTTTAGACATGAAGAAAGAATTTGTTGTAAAAAGTATTGATTCAGCTCCTGACGGTGCCCCATATGTCATAGTCTCGTTGTCATCTCTTAAGGATCTCAAAGAAGGGACTCAGAATCCACAATCTCCTTTTGGAAGTCCAAAAGTTATGGGATTTTCAAACATGAATGATATGATGAAAGATCTAAACAAATTGATGTCTGGGATGGGTGGCGGTATGGGAATGCAGTCTGGTGTTACTCAACTAAAACTTGAAATGCATGAATACAAAGAGATGGGTCTTTCAGTTGGAGATAAGGTCTTTTTGGAATTAAGTAAAGACGAACCACTCGGTGTTTAGATTACCAAACTGTATTGAAATATTTCCAACCATAAAAAGCTGCAATTGTGCCAATCACAAATAGCATTGGTTTCCAAGCAAATACTGGTATGCTTGGTGTTGCAAGTTTAACTTTGTAATTATCTGCAATTGCATTAACGTATTTTTTGATTTTATCGTGCCAAATGGTATAATCGATTTGATATTTTTTCAAAATCTCTTCTACTTCATAAACTACTGGTGTTCTTTGAGAAAACAAATGCTGAAGATAGTCTCTTGAAACTTCTACTTCTGCATGAATTCCAATTAACCCTTTTTTTAGATCAACCATTCTGATGTGCATTTCCCATGGTTTTTTTAATTTTAGATTCAAACCATTTCCTATCTGTCCTGGTTGTTTGTGTTCAAATTTTACTTTGGTAAATCCTTCTGCTGCAAAAATCTTTGTTAGTTCTTCAAAGCTTTTCTTTACAACAATATGAAGTTGTTCTACACCATCTTTACTGTCCACATTAATTTTGTGTTTTATTCCATCCAGAAATGAAACTGTTTTAGGATATGTGGTGAGATATTCCATTATTTTTTTCAGTAAATTCCTCTATTTAAAGCAGAATAATATTTCAGGCTAATTTTTTGGAGGATTTGACAGTCCTCTTACGTAAACACACTGATCTGGCGATATTGCCATTTCTGATGGATTGATTTTTCTGTCAGTGAGTTTCGCGTCTGAGTTTCTTATTATTGCAAATGGTTTTGATTCTGCACCTTCGCCCATTTTGTGGTTTGCTATGGTTGCAAGATTGTCTACAACTGCTTGAAATGTAACTTTTAATGGATTGCCATCTAGATCTTTTTTTGCTCTCATATCTAAGACAGGTTCAATCCCTGCACAAGATATTGCAACTCCTGATGTGCCGATTCTTGCTGGCATTAATCTACTATCTACAAGGATAACTCCTACATGGATGAAGAATTTTAAGAAAATTTTTCTACGAATTTCTTCTGCTACGAGATATGGGTTGACTGGATATAGTATAGCCTTCCCTTTTTTTGCGTTTGATTTATCAATTCCTGCATTTGGTGCCATAATGTTGTCTGCAGATGTAATGACAAATCCTCCGATTCCCCCAAAAATTTTATCTGATTCTCTGATGATAATCTCTGCAATTTCAGCTTTTAGTTGATATATCTTTGAAACTTTCCTACCTTCTTCAGATGGTATGATTTTGTCTAAATCCACAATTCTTCCTTGTGAGTTTGAAACGTATTTCGTAGAAATTACTAAAACATCTCCTTCTTCCAAAACTATGTCGTTTTTTCCTAATGTTTTCAGCAATGTTTCAAAAATATCAAATTTTGTCTCCATTTTCTCTGCTACAAGTGGAAAAACCGTTAATTGCACAATGTTTTGATATTTCTTTTCTTTTTTATTGTTGTGAATAATTAGAATTGCTGTAGGTATGGCACATGCAACAAAATGAAATAGATGAAATTTTAGATTACATCAATAGCAAAGTTGCTGAAGATGTGCCTAGTCTTGTAAAAATGATTGTTAGAAAAAAGATATCAAATTTTCAATCTTTTGAGGTTGAATCTCTGCCCGAGTCTTTGAGATCTTGCACTGTCGAAGAATTAATTTCTATCGTAAAACATGGTTTGGATACCAGAAAATTAAAAATCTAACTTTGGTCTAGATTATGAAATAATTCAATATCGTTTGAAATGTGATTTTATGGACAAATCATTCATTATGGTTTTAAGTAAATTTCACCATATACTATCATGTCAAAGAATAATGAGTCTGAATCTTGGGAACAACTCTATGGTTTATCTTGGACAATACTTGACGAAGAATAATACTTCAGGTTTCACCAGATAAGCTCGGAGAAATCGGTAAAAATCACAAACTCTGTGATATAATAAGACAAAAAGAAAGCAAAAAATAATTTTAAATGTTAATTAGCATACTCAAATCCAAAATATAATAAAAAGAAGGTCATACTGAATTTTTTTGGCCTTTTTTGTAAAAAATCCATAGATATGCAATTTCCATATCTGACATTCAAACAGATTCTGAAAAGCTTTTAATCTGTAGGACAAGCTTTTCCGATTATGAACATTGTTGAGAAGATCCTTGCACGTGCCTCTGGAAAGTCTTCAGTATCCCCTGATGATGTAATTTTTGCTAATGTTGATAAAGTAATGATTCATGATGTGTCAGGACCTGGAGTAATCAAGGTATTTGATAAACTAAAGAAACAGGGAATCTCAGTTGACAAGTTATGGGATCCTACAAAGGTCTGGGTTGCTGAGGATCACTTTGTACCTTCAGCTGAAAAAGTTTCAGCTGAGAATATTGTAAAACTATCTAATTTTACTAAACAATACGGAATTGAAAAACACTTCAAGTATGGAATGGGCCAGTATGGGATTTGTCATACTTTGTCTCATGAAGAAGCAATGGTCATGCCAGGCGATGTATATGTAGGTGGAGACTCTCATACAAACACTACCGGTGCATTAGGTGCATTTGCATGTGGATTGGGTCATACTGATGTTGCGTATGTCTTATTGAATGGAAAGATTTGGTTTAAGATTCCTGAAACTATGTACTTTAAGATTAATGGAAAGTTACCTGATCATGTGATGGCAAAAGATTTGATTCTCAAAATTATTGGTGATATTGGAACCGATGGTGGTGCATACAGAACAATGCAGTTTGGAGGAAGTGGAATCGATGAGATGTCTGTTGAGAGCAGATTGACCATGTGTAATATGACCACTGAGGCTGGTGCAAAAAACGGAATAGTGGAATCTGATCAAAAGGTGGTTGATTATCTTACAAGCAGGGGTGCTACAAATGTTAATTTAGTAAAAGGTGATGATGATGCAGAATATTCTCAAATCTTTGAATATGAAGCATCTGAGATGGAACCAATTATTGCAAAACCATTTTCTCCTGAAAATATTTGCATTGTAAGAGAAGCTCCAAATGTTGAATTAGATAAATCATACATTGGCTCTTGTACTGGTGCAAAATATGAAGACTTGGAAGCTGTCGCAAGAATTCTCAAAGGAAGAACTGTAAAAATCAGAACCGAAATTTTACCTGCCGCAATATCAATTTACAAACGGGCCATGGAAAATGGTTTGTTGAAAATATTCTTAGATGCCGGCGTAACAGTTGGACCACCTACATGTGGAGCATGTTGTGGTGCACACATGGGCGTCTTGGCAAAAGATGAAATCTGTATTAGTACTACTAATAGGAATTTTCCAGGAAGGATGGGACATGTTGAATCACAAACATATCTTGCTTCTCCTCAAGTTGCAGCAGCTTCTGCAGTTACAGGTAAAATCACTGATCCGAGGGATTTGATATGAAAGGGAATGTCGTAAAATACGCACAAGATAATATCGACACTGACGTGATCATTCCAGGTCAATATCTAAAAGTACATGATTATGCAGAACTTGCAACACATGCAATGGAGGGATTGGATCCTGATTTCCATTCCAAAGTAAAGGAAGGTGATTTTATTTTATCTGGGAAGAATTTTGGATGTGGTTCAAGTCGAGAACATGCACCAATTGCCTTGTCTCATTCTGGAATAAAGGCAGTACTTGCATTATCTTTTGCAAGAATTTTTTACAGAAATGCTGTTGACGGCGCATTTTTGCTACCCATTGAAATTGAACAAGATGCATATGATGGAATCTCTGAAGGAGATGAAATTGAAATTAAACTATCTGTAAATGAAATTAAAAATATCACAAAAAACCAGACCTATAAAATGAAACCGTTCTCAGAAATTATTGGAAAAATTATCTCTGCAGGTGGTCTATTCAAATACAAGCCAGACCAAGATTGAAATGGGAAAAACACTTTTTGAAAAAATCTGGGAATCTCATGTTGTAGTTGAAAAGTCAAACAGCCCTTCTCTTATTTACATTGACCGACATTTGGTGCATGAGGTAACTTCTCCACAAGCTTTTGATGGACTAAGGATGAATAACCGTAAGGTTCGAAGGCCCGATCTTACCATAGCTACAATGGATCACAACGTTCCTACAAATGACAGATCTCTTCCAATATTGGACCAAACATCTGCAATCCAAATTCAAGCATTGGAAAAAAATTGTAAAGATTTTGGAATCACATTATTTGATATCAGCAGCCCTAATCAGGGCATAGTTCATGTAATTGGTCCTCAGTTGGGAATTACTTTGCCTGGTTCCACAATTGTTTGTGGGGATAGTCACACCTCTACACATGGTGCATTTGGCGCATTGGCCCTAGGAATTGGAACAAGCGATGTAGAACATGTCTTGGCATCTCAAACTATGTGGTTAGAAAAACCAATACCATTTGAAATCAGAGTAGAAGGAAAACGAAAAAATCCTCATGCAGTTACTGCAAAAGATATCATTCTATCAATTATCAAAAATATTGGAACTGGTGGTGGTACTGGTACTGTAATTGAGTATAGGGGGGAGGGAATAGAAGATCTTTCTATGGAGCAGAGAATGACCATTTGCAATATGTCCATTGAAGCCGGAGCCAGAGCTGGCTTGATTGCACCTGATGAAAAAACATTTGAATATCTTAGAGGCAGAAAATATACTCCCAAAAATTATGAATCTCTAGTTGATACTTGGAAAGATCATCTAAAGACTGACGATGATGCAACCTTTGAGAAAGAATTTACTTTGCACATTGATGATATTGCTCCTCAGGTTAGCTGGGGAACAAATCCCGGAATGACCTGTGATGTAACTGAATCAATTCCATCTCCTGATGATTTTTCAAAAGGTGATCTTAATCAAAAGAAAGGCGCACAAAAAGCACTTGATTACATGGATCTTAAACCCGGAACTCCAATTGAAGAAATCAAAATTGATAGAGTGTTTATTGGATCATGTACTAATGCTAGATTGGAAGATCTCATAGAAGCATCAAAAGTTGTAAAGGGACAAAAAATTTCATCAACTGTTAGAGCCATGGTAGTTCCTGGTTCTCAAATGGTAAAAAAACAAGCAGAAGAAATGGGTCTTGATAAAATTTTCACTGATGCTAACTTTGAATGGAGAGAATCTGGATGCAGTATGTGTTTAGGAATGAATCCTGATATATTGTCTCCTGGTGAACGCTGTGCAAGTACATCTAACAGAAACTTTGAGGGAAGACAAGGAACAGGCGGACGAACTCATTTGGTAAGTCCTGTAATGGCAGCTGCTGCAGCAATTGCAGGTCATTTTGTGGATGTTCGAAAAATGGATTTGAATTAAAATGCAATCTTTCCATAAAGTAACAAGTATTGTCACACCGTTAGACAAAGTTAATGTGGATACTGATCAAATTATCCCTAAACAATTCTTAAAATTAGTTCAAAAATCTGGTTTTGGAAAATTTTTATTTTTTAATTGGAGATATGATGAAAATGAGAACAAAAAATCTGAATTTATCTTAAATGACTCCAAATATGATGATTCTCATATTCTTGTGACTGGAGATAATTTTGGTTGTGGTTCTAGTCGAGAACATGCCGTATGGGCATTGCTCGATTATGGTTTTTCTGTAATAATCGCTCCTTCATTTGCAGATATTTTCTTTAGTAATTGTTTCAAAAATGGGATTTTGCCAATTTCATTAGATCAAAAGATGGTTGAAAAATTGCAACAAGAATCAGATCCAGTTGAAATAGATTTGGAAAAACAAACCGTCAAAACCTCTTCTGAAGAAATATTTTTTGAAATAGATCCTTATCAGAAAAAAATTCTCTTAGAGGGTTTAGATGACATTGCTCAAACTTTTCAATATGAGGATAAAATTTCTGAATTTGAACAAAGGTCTAAAATCCCATCTGTTTTATGATTGTCTTTACTGTTTTTTCGTTTCTTTCTAAAATAGTCGGAGATTCTACATCGATCCACTCTGTGTCCTCTATGTCAAATGCGCTTATCTTTCCCTCCTTTGACAATTCCTGCAAAATATCATATGAGAGATTGATTTCTTTTTGTTTTCGTTTTGTTTTTATTCGTTTTATGATATTTTTTCCAAGTATGTAAATGCCAAGACATTCTGACAATTGTAATTTCATTACCGGTTTCTCTCTGAATTCCTTTATGATTCCATTTTCAACTGTTGCAAAACCTGTCTCTTCTTTTCTTTTTGTTCGTATTGCAATGCATGCAGAACTATTTTTTTCTTTGAAAAACTCTTTCATCTTTTTTAGATCTATTGCACACAAATTATCTACAAACCATAGTACAAATTCTGATTCATCTTTGACTTCTCTTTCGATATATAACAAGTCTCCTCCTGTTCCACTTTGTGAGTCTTGAACAAAAGTAATGTTTTTTTGATTTCCATAATAGTTTTTTATCTGACCGCCTAACCCATTGAAATCTGATATTATGATAATTTCTTTTATGAAACTAAATGACTTTAAGTATTTTACAATATAATCGATCAGTGGTTTTCCATTGATTGGAATCATTGCTTTGGGAAAATATTCTGTGTATGGTTTACCTCTGGTTCCTTTGCCGCCTGCAAGAATTACAGCCTTCACAGCCTAACGGTATGATTTTTGTTTTCTTCTTCTTGCACCAGGTCCGCCAAATTTCTTTGGTTCTTTCTGTCTGGCGTCTCCGCTTACTAGGTATTTGTCAAAATCAGTAATTCTCTTTCTAAGATCTTCTCTAGTTGATTTTGGAAATGGATGGTCTTTTGGTTCTTTTTTAGATTTTGTCCATCCGGTAAGTGCTCTTGAAATTCCTGTTGCAATGGCACTGGCTTGACCCATGTATCCTCCACCTCTAACTCTTACAGATATGTCTATTTTGTCTCTCAAATCTCCTGATATTTCTAGAGGTGCCAAAATAACTTCACGAGCAGTTTCTTGTGGAATCATTTCAACTGGAACATTGTTGATTCTAATTTTACCTTTACCTTTAGTAATGTAAACGTGAGCACTGGCAGTTTTTCTTGTTGCAAAATAAATTTCAGTTTTTGGAGTTGTCATTCAGTCCACCCTATTATTCTGCATAATTCCCCTATTGATGTATAGTTTGATGCAGTTTTTTTAATTATTGCTTTTTCAAATTGAATTTTTGTAAGTGACTTGATTTCCTTTGGGGATCCAATATATGTTCTGAGTCTTTTGTGTGATTCTATTCCTGATGGTTTTTTACCATATGGTAGCATTCCACGAATCATTTTTGCCATGATTGTGTCTGGTCTTCTGTAGTGAACTGGTCCATGTCTTGGATGGATTACACTGTTAATCTTCAAAAAATCTCTAGACTCTTTAATGTGATTGGCTCTTGTTCCACTCAGCATAATTTTTTCACAATTCACTACTGATACTCTATTTCCCTGTGTTAGTAATTTTGCAACATTTGATGCTAATCGTCCGGCAATGTGATTTGTTGCATCTACAACTATTGGCACGTCAGTTCTTATCACTGTTTCTTGTTTAGCCAAGTAATACGACTCCTTTCCCAGTTGGGTTCTGTTCAATCAAATCTAAATGTGTGATTAATTTTCCACCTTTTTCTAAGATTTTGTTAGCTGCAGAAACTGAAATTGAAAATGAAAATAATGTTATTTTGTGAGAAATACTTCCTGTGCCAAGAACTTTGCCTGGAAATACTACGATGTCGTTTTCTTTTGTTAGTTGACCAATTCGATTCAAGTTTAGATCTCTTCTTGCTACAGATGGTTTTAATGCGTATTCTGCTAATTTTGCCCAAATTGGAGCGTCATTTTTAGTAGATGCTTTTTTTAGATCTTTGGCCATGCGTATAACTACTTGATTAGTCATGTGAATAATCCGGTTTGAAACCCAAATATAATGTCTATGCTTATTTTATTCTTCAATATGGTCAATCATATCTTTAAACTGACCTAGTCTGCTACTAACTTCATCTACTCCTGAAATAATGATTTGCTCAGGGTTAAGTGAACCCGTAGATTCTACTGTTAATACTTTGACATCTTCTTTATCGGTATCTGTAAGTGTTGATATGGTTGCAGAATTCCATTTGGCATGTTCTGTTCCGCGTCCTAGTCTTGCATAACACTCAATCTTGATTCTTTGACCTGGTGCTAATTGAACAATTGGAATTTTATCTGATACTGGTTTTATTGAATCATCCTCTGAGGATAACTCATTTGAAAGAATTGTTCTTGTTACGTCTGAGTCCCCTGAATCTAAAACTAGCATTACTTTACAATTTGAACATCCAGCTTCACTTTGACATTGACATTTGGATGGTTCATTAAATCGACCCAAATCTGTTGTTATTGGAATTAATCCTAATCTATGTGCCAAGCCTTCATCTGGAAGTACCGAAGAATTTTCTATGATGTCTACTGTGTCAATTGCAAATACTGGAACACCATTAAGACATACTCGTCTCAGTGCATTTGCGTATTGCAATGGCACCCCACTCAGCTTTACAGCTATTTTTTGATTATCTTTACTAATTACCTCTAAGGATGACAAATCTTGAACAAAATCCTCAAAGTCCACATAAAAATCTAGCTGGGTTTACGTATAGATAAATACCAAATCTTCCTAATTATTTTGAAAATGACTGATGTCACATTGGTACGATATTCCTTTGAAGGGGAAAAATTTGAGATTATGGTAAAGCCAGATCCAGCCCTTGATTACAAGCTTGGAAAGAAAAAAGATATCTCTGCAGTATTGGTATCCGATGAGATTTACACAGATTCTGGAAAAGGTACAAGACCTTCGTCAGAAAAACTGCTCAAGGCCTTCAAAACTGAAGATCCAACTGAGATTGCAGAAATTATAATGCAAAAAGGTGATCTAAATCTCACTACTGATCAAAGACGAAAAATGATAGAAGATAAGAAAAAACAGATTGTACACTTTATCGCAAAGACATACGTTGATCCTAAAACTCACTTGCCTCACCCTCCATTGAGAATTGAACAAGCTATGAAAGATGGTCGCGTTTCAATTGATCCTCAAAAAAGTGTAGATGAGCAGGTAAAAGATATTGTCGAACAACTACGTTCTATAATTGCTCTGAAGTCTGAGAATCTGCAATTAGAAATTGTAATTCCAGCACAGTTCGCATCCCAATCATATGCTGTTCTGAAATCGGTAGGTTCTCTAAAATCTGAACAATGGCAAAATAATGGATCTTTAAAAGCAATACTTGAAATACCCGCTGCAGCAAGGCCCAATGTGATAGACAGATTAGGTTCTATAACCAAGGGTTCTGCTTCAGTTGAGGTAATGCAGTAATGGATAACAAAAGAAAATACGTTATTCCTGGCGATGTAGTAACAACTGGACCTTTTAGACCTGAACAAAACGTATTCCTTCAAGGAAATAAAATAATCTCTACTACTATTGGAATTTCTGAAATCTATGACGATTCTGTTAAAGTGATTCCGTTAACTGGAAAATACATTCCTAAAATCAATGATCTTGTAATTGGCAAAGTTGTTTCCCATACTTCATTATCTTGGGAATTAGATATCAACTCCTGTTATGTTGGATTTCTGCCTGCACAAGATGTGTTTGGACGAGATTTTTCTGCTCATGCCGATGAACTCACATCTAAACTGAAATCAGGTGATCTAGTTGCTGCAAGAATAGCTAATTTTGATAGAACTAGAGATCCTCTAGTTACAATTGCTGATAGGGATTTAGGCAAAATCGATTCTGGCGATTTGATAAAAATATCTCCAAGCAAAGTCCCACGCTTGATAGGAAAACGTGGTAGCATGATTCAGATGATCGAAATGGCTACTAACGCAGCAGTTACAATTGGACAGAATGGATGGGTAGTCGTCTCGTGTGAAACTCCCGAGGGATTATTAAAGGCTAAAAAGGCAATTGAAATGGTTAATGAAAAAGCACATGTTGCTAATTTGACTGATCAAGTGAAAGAAATGTTAGAAATAAAGGATGATGAATCATAATGGGCGGAAGAGACGCAACAATGGTCCTATTGGATGAGAATGGTATTCGTTGTGATGGACGCAAAGTTGACGAACCAAGACGAATAATGATCAAAGCTGGTGGACTAAAGAACGCTGATGGTTCTGCATATATTGAATTTGGTGATAACAAAATTCTTGTTGGTGTATTTGGTCCAAGAGATGTTCATCCAAAACACATGTCAGATACTGATACTGGAATTTTAAGAGTTAGATATCACATGGAACCATTTTCAGTTGGTGAGAGAAAAAACCCAGCACCCTCAAGAAGAGAAATTGAAATTTCCAAAGTGATCAAAGAAGCATTAGAACCTGCTGTCATGTTGGATAAATTCCCAAGAACTGCTGTTGATGTATTTATTGAAGTATTGCAAGCAGATGGTGGAACTAGATGCGCTGCGCTTACTGCAGCTTCTGTTGCATTAGCTGATGCTGGTATTCCTATGAGGGATATGGTATCTGCAATAGCTGCAGGTAAAGTTGCTGACACTGTAATTCTTGATGTTAACAACGAAGAAGATCAAGCAGGTCAAGCCGATATGCCAATTGGATATATGCCAAATCTTGAACAAATTACATTATTGCAATTAGATGGTATTCTAACTCCTGAAGAATACAAGAAATGTGTTGAAGTTGGAGTTAATGGCTGTAAACTTGTTTATGAATTACAAAAGAAAGCACTTAATGACAAATACTTTGGAAATGGAGGGGATTAAAAATTGACATCCACTTCTGTTATTGATGAACTAAAGAAATCACAAATCCTAGAACTATTAGAACAAGGAAAACGAGTTGATGGACGTGCACTTGATGAACCACGTAAAATTATAATTGAAACTAATGCAATTCCTAAAGCAAACGGCTCTGCAAGAATTCGTCTTGGTGATACTGAAGTTGTTTGTGGAGTAAAAATACAACCAGATAGACCATTTCCTGACACTGGTGATAAAGGACTTTTCATTTGTACTGCTGAACTTTTACCTCTATCTCATCCAACGGTAGAAACCGGACCACCACAACCTCCTGTTATTGAATTAGCAAGAGTTGTTGATAGAGGAATTCGAGAGAGTCACATGGTTGATGTTTCACAATTGGTTATAGAGAAAGACAAGTCTGTAATTGGTGTGTTTGCTGATAACGTTGTTGTTGATTATGATGGAAACTTGTTTGACGCATGCTCTTATGCTACAACTGCTGCTTTACTATCTTCAAAAACTCCAAAGTGGAATTGGGTTGATGATCAACCTTCGCTTGTTGAAGGGGAATCTGTTGACTTGCCTATCTCAACAATTCCTGTATCTGTAACCATGGGAAAGATTGGAAATCACATTATTGTTGATCCAAACGGAGACGAGTGGGAAAGCATGGATGCACGTATTACAATTACCACTGATTCTAATGGCAATATTTGCGCACTCCAAAAAGGCGGCAGTGGCGGATTTACACAAGATGAAATTAATCAATGTGGAGATGTATCAATTAGAGTAGGCGCAAAAATAAGAGAAAAATTAAAAGAGGTTCAAAAAGGTAGTCAATAAAATGGCAAAAGCAAAGAAATCTCTTAAAGGATTAGGCGCTAGATACGGAATTAAACTTAGAAAACAATATACAAAAATCCACTTTCAATTAAAAGAAAAAAGGTCTTGTCCTGAATGTGGCTCTGTATCTTTTGGACGAGATGCCGTGGGTATCTGGTCTTGTAAAAAATGCAGCTATAAAGTAGCCGGAACTGCATATGACGTCAAACTTTAGTGCAAAAATCACTGTAAATGCTAAAGAAAAATCAAACGCAATTTATGATTCTATAAACACTGACAATGAATTTTATCCTGAAAATCCAGTGAAAACTAAGATTCGTCTTGACAAACAAATTGTTATTTCTGTAGAGTCTGATCATCTAACACATTTGAGAGCTAACTTGAATTCCACACTTCGATTAATTCAGGCCAGCTATGATTCAATTGAATCGGTAAAGATATAATGAAACAGATTTTTTGATTAAATATGTCAACAGGACAAATGCCACCATGGCTTC
>Ga0210005_1000673_pt1 | contig 25938 bp, 38 predicted proteins | sample CryGey02umfilter_3_FD_183961 | JGI IMG/M metagenome (GOLD analysis project Ga0210005, IMG submission 183961) | Groundwater microbial communities from aquifer in Utah, USA - Crystal Geyser 4/9/14 0.2 um filter (SPAdes) (version 3) | ecosystem: Environmental > Aquatic > Deep subsurface >... | reverse complement strand
ACCGTGCCGGAGCAAGTTTGAACACGATGGAGATTACCTATGAGCACGAGGTCTGAACCACTGGGGGGTGTGGTAGCCCAGATCGCCCAAGAGGCCGTCGAGCTTGTGACCGGCGCACGCCGTGAACGCTATGGCCCGGCTGAAAAGAACTTCGAGCGCACGGCGCGCTTCTGGACGGCCTATTTGCAGAACGTCGGCAAGGACGTGACCATCACGGCGCGCGACATTTCGCCCATGATGCGGCTTTTGAAGGAAGCCCGACTGTGCAAGACTCCGGGCGACTACGACAGCTTGGTGGATCTTATTGGCTACACCCTGACAGGTGCTGAAAGAGAGGGGGCAAAGAAATGAGCGACGTTTTCTACATCACCGGGAACGGCGATCCACGCGACTGGCAACTGCACGATACATGGGGCGACGCCTACGAGGCGATCCGCCCCGATCTTGAAGCGGGCGGGCGGTCGAAGCCTGTATGCGTCTTGCGCGTCTTGCAAGGTGTGTCTGGCACTAAACCGACGGTGACAGATTTCACTGAAGAAATCCTGCGCCTCGCCGCAATCGAGGCTTCATGCATCATCAACGACGATGGGGGGACCATTACTGTTGATTTCCCGTATCACCTGATTGACTACGCCCCGCAGGAAATCCAGCAGATGGCTGAAACGCGGTGGGCGAAAGAGGCGCGCGCCGATGATGAATGACGGGGACTGCACAATGCCCATATCAGATGCACAACGCAATCGCCTGGGTGATTTCGCTTTGGATTACCTCAAACACATCTCGACCAAGGACGCCAAACCCGACTTCCGGCTATGCGCCCGCGCCACCTTTGCGGCTGCGTATGCCCACGGCTGGCGCGGGCCGGTGCAGATCAAGGAATACACAGTGCAATGCCTGATCGGGGCCGGGGTTGCATCTGATGACGCCCGCCGCATCGTGACTGAGGAATGGATCGAATGGGAGACAGTGAAATGACAAACTTGCCGATCCTTTATCAGAACTGCCTTTTGCAGTATTCGTCAGAGATAACCAAGAAGGCATGGCTCTGGTTCGCCGACCGGCACGACAAGACGAGCATGAAATACCCCTCCGACCGATACGCTGCCGAGGTGGACAAGCTGGTGCGCTTTCTGAGGCCCGCGCTGCACATGGCACAGGATATCCATGCCGCGCAGGGAACCCCGCGCCTCAGCGGCGAAGGGATGGACGATCTTCTGCGGTTCATTCTCAAGCGCCATGCGAACTGGCGCTTGGGCGGCAACACTACCACGTGGTGGGAATGACCGCGCTCAGCGTCCTGATTGGCTGTGAAGAGTCGGGTGCGGTGGCTGCACACCCCGCCCCCAGGCAAGACCAAAGGCCAGATGCAGGCCGAACTGGCCGAGGGGGCGGTGAAATGATTGCACAGGAGGCTAGAAATGACTGACAACATCCACAAATCGACCGACGCACTCCCACGCGGCGCTGACCTGACCGAGGCCGACCTGCGCCTGATCGTCGATGACTTTGTCACGGTGCGCAACTGGGCCGCGCTGGCGATGCACATGAGCGTGCCCGACATGAAAGAGCAGCTCTACCAAGCCCTGCGCGTCCGCCTCGGGCGCAGGCCGATAGCGACTGAAAAAATGGAGTAAAACCAATGACCACAAAAGCAATCACCTGGATCGTTGATACACCAGAATCTGCATCGGTAGGTGATGATCCGCTCAAACGCCTGCAAGCGGCAGAGTGGCAAGTTGAAACCCTGCGGGCGCAACTTGACGCGATGCGCGAGGCGCTCCGACCGTTTGCGGTGTGGGCAGATCGCCTGCCAAGCGACGGCCCAGATAGCCGGGAGATTGCGGCGTATGACAGCCACCTGACCTATGGTGACGTGCGACGTGCGCGGGCGGCACTGAAAGGCACCATCGAATGACTTACCTTTTCATCCTGTTCATCTGGTCCGGCGGTGTGGCCTACCCAGCCTTGCCTTACTCCGACAGCGAGAAATGTTGGGCCGATGCCACTTCTCTGCATGATGAAGGCTACAGTGTCGAATGCCGCGCGGCTACCCTTGCCAGCCCGATCATGGGGTTGGCCCCAACTACATCACCGAGGCCAAGGGCGCGGCCAGTTATCCCGGCACTCCCGGAATGATCGCCTTGTGAACATCCTCAAGGTTTGTTCCCGTCGCGATAATGCAGGATTGTCCATCCAGCCCAACTGTCGTGAGCGTCCAGGTGCCCGCCGGTGATGCATAAAGCTCAAGCGCTGCATTACGATTGATCAGTCCACGCACCATCGGCGTTTCGGCATACTGTTCCGCCAGCGCCATTAGCAGGGATTCCCGAGGTGCGCAGTTCGGCCCGGCCTGCACCGCGCTGGCGGCAAACAGTGTCGCGGCGATCGTCATGGTTCTAGCCCGGCTCACCTCCAGCACTCCCGCGATTGCCCGAATTGATGGTTCCCGATGATCGCCCGCAACGCGTCCTGATCATTCGCAGCGAGGTAAACAGCAGATGGCTCGAGCAGATAGACAGGCGACCACCCGGCGCAGCTAGCGCTTGGACTTGGGCTTGCGCACGACGCCAGAACTGTTGGCAAGAGCAGCAAGGTCAGCATCAGCATTGATCGCATCGTCAATTTCCTTTCTGTCGTTGTCAGCCTCGATTGCGGCCCGCAGACTTTTGACCTCGGCCTTCTGTTGTGCCGCCCGCTTGCCGGTGAAAAACACCGCCAGCACGGCCACCAGCCCGCCAACAGCCCAGCCTGCCCATTTGCCCACAAATGCCATGATGACTGCGGTCATTTGGTCCCCACTGGAGTCGTTGTGATTACACGCAGCGCCATGTTGGCCAGCACTACGGACAGCGCATACCACGGCAGCCACTCTGACGGTAGCACGTCGCGAAACTCGGTCAGTTCAAGCACCGGCACAACAGCGAACAGGATATTCGCAACGATAGTCCGAAAGCCCTTCATGGCTTACCCTTTCCTGAACATGGCCAAGAAGGCCGCAAAGAGTGCGCCCCACGTCGGTGGCTGCGCTGGCGCGGGGGTTGGTGCCAGTTGAGCGACTTGGGGCGCTGGCGGGGCGCTGGTGGCCCCTGCCAACAGACGCCGCAACTCATCAGGGGTGTAGGACCGCACCGGCTTCCACGTGATCCGGCCCTTTTTATCCACCGGCCAGACACTGGCGCGCCCGGTCGGGTAGACGCCTTTCAGGAACAACGTGCTTTCCGCTTGACGACGGCTCCGCAACTCCGGGTTTTTGGCCCAGCCCATGAATGCCAGCCCGGCCCCGTGTCGATCACCCGCGTTGAGCTTTTTGGTCAGGGCAGCTCGAGCGATGGCCCCGGTGTTGAAGTGGAAACTGACCAGCGCATCGAATTCGTATTGCGCCAGCGAGACCTTGACCGCGCGCAGCACCTCGGCCTCGTATTTTTTTCGGTCATGGTCGAACAGCCGCAGCACCGTGGTGATCGTGCCGTCCAGATCGGCAGGCATTCCGCGCGGCATGGTCTTGGGGTCTGGCGCGCCTGCCGCCTTGGTATGCCCGACGCCGAAAGTCCAAATGCCGCTGCTATCCGTGTAGGGCGCGGGCACAATGCCCTCGAACCCGATCAGTGCGGCCATGCCTTGCGACGATAGTTCCATCATTCATCCTTCCCGTGAATTGTGCCGCGCATTGTCGAGCCGCACGTCATTGATCAGCACAATGATCGTCTCCAGTTTCGTATTCATCGCGGTCAGGTGGGCGTTAACAAGCACAGTCAAATCTTTCAGATATTCCATATTGCGTTCATAGGTTGTCGTTTGCGTTCCAGATTGCCGTTCAACCTTTTCCAGCAATCTGATCAGCGCGGCTATTGGATCGGGCTTGCCGGGCGAAAACAACTTGTTCCCCGCGAATGCGACCAGCACTGCCACCATGATCCCGCCAATTGCAGTCACCAGTTCAGGATTCAGCATGCCACCACCTCGCCCATGCCCTACCGCAATCCCATGCCGCAGCCATTGCCGCAGCCGTTGCCCCGAGGCTGATGAAAGTATAATTGGCCGTCGCAGTTGATCCAGCGTTGATCTCGCCAAATTCAACTGCAATCGCCGCCGTAAACAGGGCGATCATCGCCGCTGTCACTACCCGGATGAATGGCGTCCACCACCGCGATCCGTTGATGGCCATTGCCAACATGTGCGCGAGTGCGACCTCGATCATCCATATGCCCCAGGAGTTTTCCGGTGCTATCCGCAACAATCCATCATAAGCCCTTGTCGCCATGGCGTGGTCATGGATCAGAATGTTAGCTCCGATCCACAGCAGATAGAGCACTAGTAGCCCCTCGCCGACAACTCGGTATGGGTTTTTGGCCCACGGCATGTAGAATCTCATTTTATCTGCCTGAAATTATCTAACACGATCCAGACATAGAGCGCACACCCGACCCCGAGCAAGGCCGATGCGTAGCCGCCTCCGAGATGGTAGATCATCGCTGCAACGCCTGCCGCGAAGACCTTGACCAGCGCCAGCCCGGCAACAACGCCAAGCCGCTGCATGATCCACGCCACCACAGGGTTGTTTTCATGCCCGCCTTGCCGCAGGACCTTCATGGTGGTCCAGTAGTCTGCGATCTGCAAGACGATCAAAGTGCCGAGCAGGATTTCTGTCATGGTGCAATAACCCCAAAAGTTTTCCACGTTCCGGGAGTTCCCCCAGCCGTGCAAATCCACCCTTCATACCCGCCAGCAACGGGCGCACGTGCATACAATTTGTAACCCGTTGGCCACGTTCCACTAATCGGGGCTGTTGTTACGCGTTGAACTTTTGTCTCCGGGATAAACACACGAACTGGGTTACCAATATTGCCTCTACCTGGAATTGAAGTCCCCATATCCCACAGCGCATATCCGCTTATACGGCACACCAATCCGGCAGCAGGATTAACACCGAATGGATACATAAAAAGTTGGAAACTTGTAACTGGCGCAAGCGCTTTTACAATTCCGAAATATAGAACAGTGCGCCCTTTAAGACTAGTTGTTGCTCTATGAAAACTATAAAATTGTGGGTTAATAAATCCTTGTGATGATAGGCTATTCACTCGCAGATCAAATTCTGGCTGAATTACCGGAACATCTACGTATGTAATTGCAAAGCAAGCCGCAATGTAACTGTCTTGCGCAATTGACAATCCCGTTTTTGTGTTGGAAACAACACCGCTTCCCGTGCTGGTATAGCTCTTTCCCGCAGAATTCGGTATGCCATAAAGCGTCCCAGCCGGGGCTGTGACGTAATTACTTCCGAATTCCGTGAACCCAAGTGGGTTGTTGTTTGTAATCATTGCCGGTTCAAGGAACACCGCTACGGACGCATTTCCAGTAGGAACCGGATCAATAGCCATTTCCGAACTACGAAGGTCGAAAGACCCTAGGCAAGACGGGATTATCCGATCGTTGACGGTGGTTCCGATGTCATGAATCAACCTAAGTGGTTCCGTCGATAGGATATTCTGCCAAAAGTTGCCTTCAACAACAGCATTCAATGTGTTTTCAAGTTGCACACAATATGCGCCGTTATTTGCTTCAAAGTAATTTTCCGCTACCACTACTCCACGATAGTTGCCGATGATCCTTACTGGGTTCGGTTGATCTTCTAATGAGTTTTGTCGAATTGAAGCTGCATGCGCCGCGATATCTATGCCACCTTTAAGGTTCTGCCCCGCTTCGTTTTTTTCAAAAACAAAACCGTTCCAAGTGCCGGTAAGAGTCCTGGCAATATATTTGTTCAGATTGATCGCGCAGTTAATGATTTTAATCAAGCCCTTTGATGTGACGCCACCAGTGCCGTAAGTGTCAAAAGCCGATGTAAACCCATGAATTCCCACACGATTGAAAGTATAATCCCGGTGGAAATTGCCCGATCCGTCGAAGCCGAAACAACACGTCGGCATACTACCCGCTTGCAGAGTGGCAAAATTAATACCCTCAGCCGAAAATGTGCTGGCCGTATTGATCGTATTGCTGAAGAAACGAACCGCTGCCGTGCCCGAGTGGACCGGCATGATCGTGGGAGGCCCATCAGTGGACGGCACAAACAATTTTGGATACACCTTGCGCCGCCCAGTCCCCGTGAATCGAACGCTAGGGCTGTCAATCAGGATTTCTCCAGTTACTTTATATGTTCCGTTCGGGAAGTGAATTTCCCCGCCCTTAGCAGCCCTGACCGCTGCGACTGCCGCCAATATAGCGGGCAAATCGTCAGCTACGCTATCGCCTACCGCTCCAAAGGCCTTAATGTTATAACCATTTGCACCTTGCTGCACATACAGCTTGACCCCGCCCGCCGTGATGGCATGATAATCTACTGCCGCCGATGCGGCCACCTTGTAACTGAAACCTTCCTCAAGTGTGGTGAAGTAATCCCCCTCAACTACCGTTTCGGCCATGCCCTCGGTGTAGGTTTTTTCAATATCCGCCAGCACCGCCGCAGCGGTTTCAAACGTCCCAACGGGGCGTTCTGTCACAACAACATCCGATTTAACCGTAACGTTCCGCGTAGCATCAAAATAAAGATACGAATTGGCCCGCACGTAGGGAATGTTGGTTGTGGCTGAATCGTTGACCGGAATTGTAAGCGTCCTGTCTGCCCGCTCATTACTTTGTTGTGACAAGCGTGTCAGTTTGTCCAGTGCTGCCTCGTGCGTTTCTGCCGGGAATGCGTCGGTTGCGGTGTAATCAGTTTCTTGCGTCTGCGGGATTTCACTGTTGATCGCGATCGTCGATCCGATTGCCAATGGCACCGGCAGCGTTACCGTTCCACCAGTTTCATCCCCGTTATTGATCACTGTGTAATCTGTGATCAGAACCTTTTTAATCAGTGTGGCCCCATCCCACACATATACACCAAGATCAGTATCATCGAAAAAACGATACTCGAACGCGAATGCTGTTGATACACCGTCTCCAATGTATGAAACACGGTTCCCGGTTTTTGCGATTGTCATATTACCACCAGAGAATGAGGGAAATTGTCACGGCGTCGCCAGCGCCAGAGCCAATCGTTGGCTTGAATGCCACTGCAACTTGAGCCACCCCGGCAAGAAAGGCCGCAGTCTTGCCAGTCAACGCCGTGCCAAAAAGATCGGTCAAGGCAATGTAGTTGGTGCCGTCAATCGAACCTGTCAGCCCAACCACCGTGCCAACGGCAAAGGTGCCACTTGCTTGCACCGCAGCACGTGATGGTCTCGTTGCCGAGTATCCCGTGATCGTGTCCCCAGTAACCATTCCGGCCCATGTAATCCGCTCGGCATTTGGGGCCACGTTTTCAACCGTCGGCGTAACAGTCGCCATTGCAGTATCTCCTTACTTGAAGCCGCCGCCGCGCTGCACAACGCTGGATGGGCGGACTATGAAGTCCTGGTTGAGTTGTTTCTTAACACGCCGTTCCATGCGCCCAAGATAGCCCGGATTGAGCATTTCCTGTAGCTGATACCATATCATATAGTCCATTGCCCCTTTTGCATAGAACAGATTAGCGAAGGGCAAATTGCTTTTAACCAGCCTGATCGCATCACCCGCAAAGTTGACGTTTTTACCCGTGGCAATAGCCCGCGCCGAATTCATCAATTGCACAAAGTCTGCGATCGTTCCAAGGCCCGGTCCCGCCAGTGTCTCAAGCGGCCCGCCAAAGTTGCGGTTGGCCTCGGCAAACAGGAAATCTCCATAAATTCCGAGCGCACCACCCTGCATCATTGATGCCAGCACCAGATTTGCGCTCATCTGGCGCGGCTCTTTACCCGCCGCGATTTGTTTGGCCTGATATGACACATAGCCAAGCACCGTTGACGCCGCGATAAACGATGCCAGATCAGCATTAGCGCTCACGCCCTTGCCAAGTTGCGCCATAATCGAGGGAGCCCCGGTGCCGTAAATCTGCCGCCCAAGGCTTTTGGTTATCACTGTAACCGGGAAACCTTTGAATTGCGCCATGAACCGTAATGCCTCGCCCTCCGGTGTGCCCGGCTTGAACCCACGCCGCAGAATGGCCCGCTCGCGCGCTCCAGGAACCGGCACCGCAAAATCGCTTTCATGTGTGAACATGGCGAATATTTTTTCGCGCACACCATCCCGCAGTCTCTGTTGTTGCGGCTCACTCAATCCATCAAACATCGCCCCCCGCACCGCGTCCACCTCGCCAGGCATCAAGTATTTATTTCCGTCACTCACTTCCTTGACCGCCTGCCGCGCCACTTCCCATTCGCGCGCATCAATGCCATAGATTTCCAGCAAGCGCCTTCCTTCTGGCGGCAGATCGCCAAACGAATGCACCGACAGCCGCGCCAGATGGTTTGCCATGATGGCAGTCTGGCCACGCTTTACCGCCTCGGTCCATTGCGTTAGGAAATTCAATTTGAAAAACTTATCCATGATTTGCGCCCGAGCGCGCGACATGGTTTCCGCAGGATTCATTCGCGCATGAATTGCACCCAGCATCCCGTCAATGCCGATGCCCATGCTTTCCGCCACGATCCGAGTAGCAGCACCGCCGAACCCTTTGATCGGCGAAAGTAACGCATCCCCAAGCGACTCCAACGCAGTGCGACCTTGATAACGACTCGTTGCCATGACGTGTGCCAAATCCGACGGAACTGACAAAATCGCGCTGCCCAGCTTTGCCAGTGTTTGAATAGCCCGAATATTGGCACCGATCTCTGCTACTCGTGTGCCTGACCCGAAGTTTACCGACCCGTCCAATTCCGCCAAAAGCGCTTCAAATGTCTCACCTTTGGTGTCGAACCCCGCTAATTTCGCCGCGTCGTCGCGATACGTGCGCCGTCCGATCTCGCGCACTCGTTCCAACATCGCGCCAGGGTTTGTGCCAAACCTGTCCATGAGACCAACCGCTCGCGCACTGCGGTCAATGTTCGCCATGAAGTTACTTGTCAACGACCCAGACCCGAATTGGTTGTTGTAGGCCAGCCAATCGTCCGGCGTCTTGAACTCAATGGCGCGATGAACGCTTAACTTCTTGGCAAGATTGCCAGGCCCCTTGAAAGCGCCAGCAATCGGGGCGATTTCGTCGGTAAGCCGAATGCCGCTTTCAGCCGCAACATACGCACTTTCAAGATAATCGTCGATCTTGCTTACTGGAATACGCATCCTTTCAAAATCAAACCGCTTGCGCGCCTCTGCAATCCATGCAGCCTTGCCCGCCAACCGCATCGCCCTAGGGTCGTGACGCGTTGACCCGATCCAGCCGTCCTTGTCACGAATGAACGCCCCCGCATTATTCAGCCGAGCCTTCATTGTTTCGTTGTATTTGTGCATGACCTTGGCGATTGCCTTGGCAGTTGGCTTTGTGTCAAGTTTCTGCGGTGTGCGGCTGGTCAGGTTTGCCAATTCTCGCGCAACGTCCTTTTCCATATCGCTGTTGCGCCGCATCTTGCGAAACAAATCCCAGACTTCGGCTTGCTTCAAGTCATGGACTAGCCCGCCCGTCCACTCCGCGATAATGCCAACGCCCATTGCATCGGCGGATTGCTGTGCACCTTTAATAGATGCGTTTACACCCCCGAGAGATGCCTTGATCCCCAGTGACGGATTACCGGTTAAAGCATTAGCTTCCGTCATCGCTTTGACAAAGCCGTTTTCGATCAATATATTACGAAGCAATTCCCGTTTGGCGTTCATTGCCTCAATCATCGCGTCACTGGCAATTACTCGGCCTCGCTCAAGCAACTTGGCATCTATGCCATCAATCCCAGCGAGCAATTCCTTTTCCATTTCCAGTTGCGCCATCAGATCGTCGATATCTTCTTTCGACAGCCGACCCTTGGCAACCTCTTCTGCAATGTTTCGACAAACGTTCATCAGGTCCTCGCCATACAAGCCGCAGTCGCATTGGCAACTTCTGCCCGTGCCGCGCCGATTTCATCCATCGCATTAGCAGCTTTCAAGTCAGCGGCCTGCGTCGGGCTTAGGTCCATTTGATTAACAATCATTTGCAGATCATCAATATCATCAGGAACACCACTCGGCACCCCGTCAACGCTCTGATATTTCTTCGCCGCAATCGTTTCGTCCGCTACCCGACTGGCAGCAGCCTCATGCGGAATTGGCGCCGTTGATCGTGCCACAGTATTTTCAATCATGTCGCTTTCCGTCAAGATCGCTAACCGCTCGAATGCTTCATCTATTGATTTCCCCTCAAAAACCTGGCCTGCCAAAAATTCCAACTCAGCGTCAGAGCGAACAGCAAACTTTTGCCCATCCGCCTCGCCCATAATACGCTCGTAAACTTTAATGTTGCGCGTAACATCGTCTATTTCTGCTGTTACCTTTCCACGCCCCAATGCCCCCCTGCCGTTCAACTCATCAACCAATGCGTCAATTAGCCCCTGCCGAGAAATGTAACCATTTTCCACGCCCGTAATTTTAGAGATTCCAGGGATACTGTCCTCGAATTCATCCGCTGGCAAATTGTCAAGATCAGTCGCGCCACCGCGCCTGAATAATCCTGGGTAATCTTTGGCCCCAATTCCTTGCGCTGCCAACTCTTCCGCAACGCGCCCCCTCGGATCAATACCACGACTGCGCCGAAGGGTTTCCGCGATTGGTTTTATGGGTTCAAGTTTGGCTTCCTTGGCAAGCCTCTTATATTCTGCCGTAACCCCCTGCCGCGCATAAAATCCATCGAGGTCTATTTTTTGGTCAGTGACAAACTGGCGTAACGATATTTCGGCTGGCGCGCGTTGTGCTTCAATGGCTCGGTAATCAGATACTACTTCATCCGGTGCACGTTGCAGCACGGATTCAACGCGGCCTTCCGGTGCAAAATTGGTCGCATCGCTGGGCGCGCTTGGAACCGCGCCGCGCCGTGCCAACGCTCCAGCAACTGCGCCAACGCCGCCGCCGAACACAAAACCAACTCCGATGTTCAGAAGGCTGTCGCTCATCTCGTAGTCGAGTTGCATCTGCCGTGACAGGCCATAATAGAGCGGCTCAGTGAGCGCCTGCCCAACCCCGCCCTCTACAGCCCCGACGGCGACCCTGCCGCCCACGCGGCCAAATCTTGCTATGGCAGCGGCCTTTCCAGCCTGCCCTACTACCGGGATGAACATCGTTGCCAATTCCAGCGGGTCAGTAGCCATTGCCAACAGGTTTGCGCCAAACATCACCCCAGCCGCAACTACCCCCGATGGTGCACGAGCTGTAACCGCTTGCCGCACTAATTCAGCCCTTTTCGTGTCGATCACCACCTTCGCTTGATCCGGCGTCAAGGCGTAGTCGAACACCAGCCCGAGGTGTTCATTTTGTGCAGTCAGGTCTTCTGCCGATATCATCGTGCCAGCCGCAATGGCCTGCCGCGTCGCTACCGTAACCGTGCCAGTCGGTTGCGCCAAACTCTGCAACTCGGCAAAGGCGGCATCCTTTTCCCCCTTGTCAGTAAGTGTGCCCGCCATTTCTGCCAGCACCGCAATCCGCGCCTGCCGCTGGAATTCCTCGACGCCAATATCGGCCTGCCGCGCGTTGAACAATTGCCCGCCGCGTATTGCGTCAAGAAATGTCCGCCCTAGTGTTGGCAGTGTATGTTTGGCCGCTTCGCCAAGCGGAACCTGCAATTGGCTGGCCGCAGTCAGCCTCAGCATTCGGTTATCAACCAATGGGCGAGTTAGTGGCTCAATCATGGTGCGGTTTGTCCTGTCGCCCGTCTGAATTGGCCTACGGTAAATGACCAACCATGCCCAGGCACAGCCTTCATATCCGCGAACGGGATTTCCAACAGCGCCCCGTCTGTCTTTTGAACCGGCAAATAATATCCGCCAATGTTGTAATGCAATACAGCGCCGGTGCTGCTGCCATTCATCAGCCATACCCCACCAGACGCGGCAACAAGGGCCACCTCAATATCCTGAAAGTCTTGAAATGCCGGATTGTCCAGCGGCTTTATACCGACTTTCCGCAACGCCTCGATGGTCTTTGCGCCATCCAAAGCTGACAACACAATGTCTTCGCTTGGCCCACCGTCAGGAATGATAACCTTCACTTCGGACGTGTTGATTACAGCATTGGCCGGAAACATCTGATCCATGACACGACTAGCTGCAGATGCGGCGTCCTCGCCATTCGCCGTTCTCTGCATGGCAAGTTTTCTGACAATTGCAGCCTGCGATGCCATCATGCCAGGGACAACACCCGTCGTATCACCAGCGCCAAGAACGGCAACGTAGTCGCTCATACCATCAACCACCACCTGGTCTATGTCTGTCTTTGCAGTCGAATATGGCAACAGCTTTACCAAGTCGGTTTCCGGTATCTTGGCCGTTGCAATAATCGCCGTTGCGAGACCGGGATTATCAGCGTATCGCATTGCCGCCGCGTATTCTGGCGCAAGGCCCGCCGCTTCCAATTCGGAAACCAGCCTCGGGTCATTCCACTCCGACTTCATTTGCCTCAACACTTGAGGCGAAATATCGCTACCTGTGCCAACCAGTTGCTGAACCATGGCTGTTGCCGCACTCTTTGGCAATAGAGGCGGATCATACACGCCAATCTGATCCGCTGATGCCGCTTGCAATGATTTATATGCGTCAATCCCAGACGCCCGGATTGCCGGGTCTTGTGATGTAGTCATATCAAGAGCAGTCGCAACGTCGGAATTGTATTTGACAATGTGCCCAGCCGGGTCTTTGTTGATGGATTCAATACGGGCGTTATAGGCCGCAACCATGGTGTCACGAATCGCCACGTCCGCTGGTGTGTTGCCCGGTTTTTCCACAGATTGTTGAGCGCTGAACAGTGCTGAGTTTGCTTCATCCTCACTCATTCCGCCCATGCTATGAATGCGAATGCCAGCCGTCACCATTTGTTGATACTGATCGCTCGCCGCGCTTGCCTCATCAGCAGATGCACCAAGATCGACAAACAGTTGTTCAGCCGCCTCAGCCGGAATTGCGGTTGACGGCAATTTGCCGTTTGCTTCGACAAAGGCTGCATCTTCTGCCAGCTTGTTCGCCAGTGTTTGTCGCGCTGCCGTGTTCTGAACTTCTTGATCACGTGCAATCTTTGCTTCAGCAGTTTTGCCAGACTCCATCAAGCTAAGCATTTGTGATGGGCTTAGTGCATCCGTCCACGCTCCCGCACGAACTTCATTGGCAATCTCTACGTCTGCTTCTGGCCCACCATTGGTTGACCGCACCGACAAGGCAAGCCGTTGCAACGATCCCGCCTCTTCCGGGTGTGCCGCCACCATTTCCGACAGCAAATCAGGGTTGAGAACAAGCGCCTTTTCGCGTTGCGATCTCGCCTCGCTTGCCGCAGCATTGATCGCCCGCGCTCGCGCAACAGATTCCGCTGCGGTCACACGATCCGCCAGACCAAGCCGATATTTGTCCAAGGCAAGCTGCACTCGATCATGCGTTCTCTTGGGCGCGGTTGCCGACAAATCCGCCCGGTAGGCGTCGAATTCGGCTAACGTTCGTTTTGCATACCCCGGCCCCGGCTGGCCCTCTTTCAGCCGCTTTTCCCAATCGTGCTGCATGGTCGCCAGCAACAGGTCACTTTTGATAGCCGCCTCTTTTTCATAAAAGGCGCTGAACGTATTTGCGGCTTGTTGTGACGCTTGCCCCAACTCACCAAGAGCCGTGCTGGCCGCATGACTGACTTGCGCCGCCGGTCGTGCCGTCGGCAGCATTTGCGGTGTGCGGATTTCCACCATCAGACCTGGCCCCCGATATTCAGCGGGTCAACCTGTGAAAACGATTGCACCGCCGCCGAAAATATCTTGAGCGGTGAAACCTTTGATGCTTGCGCTTGAGCCTCCGAACCACGCGCTGCCTGTTCACCCTGGAAAATGATTGTTGCCGCGTCCAACTCATCAACCGCCTGGTTACTGCTTAAAACATCAAACGCCGTGCCTGAAAACGACCCGCCTTGCAGCATCGCCACCCGGTCCCTCGATTGTCTCACACGCGCGTCCCTTAGCGCCCGCGCTGCCTGCACACTTGCACTGACCCTTTGTTCTTGCGCTTGCCGATCAAATTCCGCCGATTGCGCCTTGCCCTCTGCCACACTCGCGACTGCTCCCAAAACCGGGATGACTGCACCTCCGATTGTCGCAATGGTTGACAGCGTGGCAGTAGTTTCAGCGCTAAGCCCCAACAGTGGAATCAATCCTGCCATTATTTCACCCTGACCCATATCGAGTAATCGGAACCATCATTCCCCCATTTTGACGCTACTGGAGTTTCAACGACGAACCCTAGATTTCTTGCCCACGCCTCACCGCGTAAATACCCCAGCTTGATACCAATCTCCACCCGATGCCAGGGCCCGGCGTCCAGTGTTCTTTTTATCTCAGTCGTAATCGCTTTTGCATGTTTGCGCCAACGTCGCCCAAGCCATACCCACGCCATACCTACGCCTTCCCACCGAGGAAGAACGCCACCGATTGCCAACACTTCATCACCATCGATCGCCGCCATGCCGCCGATTGCTTCCAATTCAACCGCGATTTCAGGCGTGATCTCAAATCCGGCATGGATTGATTCTAGCAATTTCACCCCCATCGCCAATTCCGCAGTGAGTGGTCGAAACTCTAGCATCATCTCCCTTCCTGAACTACAACCTGCGGCATTATAGCGATAATCGTAGCCGGAAACAAACCATTCACCGAAAACCACAACCTGCCATCGGTCTCATACCCCGAAGGCCATGACAGCAATGCATCCCCGGAAAACAGAACAAGCGCCCCGCCCATCGGAGTTGACGGCGATCTATACGTCAAATCTGGAATGTCATCCATGTTTGCCAAGGAAGGCCCAGCCGCCCCGCCGAGCGTATTTGAAACCCGGAATGCGCAATCTGTAATCCGCTTGGTCTTACCCTGTGCAGTGCCATCCGCCGCACCGGCATCAAGTCTGCTGGTGGCGTAATAGGACTGATACGCAACTCCTACCTGCGCGGTGCTTGCGGCATATGGCAAGGTTACTTCCCCGTTCGACACCACAGTTGTCGGCGCAGTGGCACCGTCCAACAACAACACCACACTCTCGCCATCGAGGTGGTCAAAGCCATATAGTTTCGTTACCGCTGTTCCATCATACCTCAAGCCACTGTCGCAATAGGTGGCATCTGCAACATTGTCACCATCTTCAAATTCCGGCCTCAGATATTCAATATACGAGCGCGGTGCACCGTTAATTATGCGCGACGTGATGATCCAAACGTCATCCCTCGACCCATCCGGGGCCGGAATAACAGCAACATCCTTAACCTTGCCCATAGTATGTCGCGCCCACGCCCGCGCCTGCTGTGTCGGATCGAACGTAAACGACAGCAATTCACCATCGGCTCGCACAGCCCAAACGATTGCATAAGGCGTTTCCTGGCGCACCAACCTGCTTACCCCGCCGGTCGCAATATGCGTAGCCCGAACCGTCATATCCGGGGCAATGAAACTATCCGTTTCCCACGAGAATTGCATGGATCGAATATTGCGGCCCGATGCTTGCACATAAAGCGCCTCCGACCCAACCTTCACTGGCGCTATTGGTCTGGCACCGTATGCTGTGTGCCCCACCGCTTTGACATTGTTCGGCCCGAATACGGCATTCGCTGACTGTGGCCCGACCGCAAATTCGCCGCCTTCCGTCATAACCAGCAACGCCGTTCCATTCTGCATTCCGACAATATCATTTGCGGTGCCCGGCATATCCAAAGAGATCGCCGTTTCCGCCAATACCTCACCAAAATAATCCACCGCGAAATTTTCATAGTCGCCTGCAACCGACATATCGAGCCTGAGGCCACCGCCAAGACAAAGGCGCTCGCCAAAGAATGTCACTGTCGCCGGATATTCACCCTCCCCCCATGATCCGCGACGCCACAACAGCGACGCGTTACCAGCTCCTACCAGTGTTTGCGGGAAATCAATCAGCACATCCGCTGTTGCGGTGGCCCCAGCCTGCGCTGTAATCCGCACAACGCCATAACCCGAACTGGTATAAGTCCATTCTACCTTGCCGTCAGTCACCGTTCCACTTGTATGGCTGGGGATCGTCGTGCCGGTTGTCGCCGTTGTCGCGGCCAGGTATTCCTTTCCTTCCGATCTGCGATAATCCCCCGCCGTAATCGCGCTGGCTGTTTCCCATGGAACTGTCGAGGTGATAATCTGTTGATCAATTCTAACGATCCGGCCAACATCGCTGGCGCTGAAAATTGCAGCGCTCGCTGTAACCGTAATGCCGATCCCGGTTGCCGCCGAAACATACATAGTCGTGTCGGTGCTGTTCATCGCCTGCCATGGCCCTGCATCCGGTGCCAATGTGGTAAATGCCCAGCTTGTCGCCCCGGATCGCGTCAGTATCCTCGGGGCCAGCACCCGGCTGCGATCCGTGATGTAAATCAAATCCCCGCGTTGCGCGAAGTCGATCCCCAACTCTCCCCGCGAATTGGTCAACGCCGCAGCGCTGTAAGGCGATGCAATCTCATAAGGAATATCCACCGCACCGCCCGACGCATAAGCGCTGTAGCCCGTTCCGTCTACGTTGTCCCCATGTATCGTCGTGAGTGCGAATGTGTTTGCGGCAGCACTTGCCACCTTGAACCACCGCCCATTAACCTGCACTTCCCCGGCCACGCCGGAAATGAATACATCGTCCCCATTGTTCAGACCATGCGCCGCCGACGTGACAACCACCGGATTGGCTGATGTCATTCCCGTTATCGTCAATGGCGATCCAGTCACCACTGGCGATCTGTCGACATAGAACCGGCAATACAAATCTCCGAATTCGATCATTACCGCATCATCGCGAGATAACACGAACGGCACCAGCCGCGCTTGTCCGCCAGATTGCCGAATAAAACCGGTGCCAGCCCGGCGCAGAATCGGCCCCTGAATCGTCGGAATGAAATTGACACACCGAAAGGCCGATGCAGAATACCCCTCCATATCGGTCCGCCCGTCAAGCAGTGGACCCCACTCCCCACCGTTCAACGCTGCAATCAATGGGCTTGCCTTTGCCACCTACCAAGCCCTCGATTGCAGGAAACTACCGCTTCCCTTGACTGTTGGCGGCGTCCATAGCGCATGAGTGCGCCGTGCTTCCCGGAGCGCCTTCTGATACTGGAACAACGCGGCTTGCTGTTTCTGATTGCTTTGCGTCAATTCCTCAGCCGCATCAGCCGCAAGTCGGCAGGCAAAAACCTCCACAAACAGCGAATTGAACAAGCCAGAATTTGTCACCCTCGCGACGTATTCGTATTCCAATGGCGCTGACATATCTGTCTGGATTTTACCGTCCACAATGGAATACCCGCCATATGCTCTGGTTGACGGCCCGGTTACATAAACCCCGACCGTCCGATAATTGACATAATACCCATTGATCGTCAACGGGCGCAGATCATCAGAAGGGCGAGCGAAGATTTTAGAATACCCCCATTCGGGGACTTCGGCAGTGGCGGGAAGGTTCACCCTCTTGATTGCAAAACGCCATGCCCCAGCTTCCACTTCCGCATCACGCAACATCTCAAAGCGCGAGTTCATCGCCCTCGCGCCCTTGTTGTTGTCTGTGAGGCTGGTTATCCGGGCTTCTCCGAGTTTGCTCAGCGCCCGGTTGGCAATATCAACATCAGACGCCATGGTTCACCCCCGGAAATATAAAGCCCGCCCCCGAGGGGGCGGGTCTGTTTTCAAATGTCATCTTCCATCACGGCGAGCCGGATCGCATCCAGTGCAGAAAGCACCTTCAACTTCTTGCCGATGTCGCCCGCAGGAAGATTCGTGTCAACCACCGCCAACTCAACGTCCTTCGACGTGGTTGAACTGCCGATGGTTACATCGGGGGCATTGTGGCCCCCAACTGCTACGCCATAAAATCGGGTTGCCATCACGCACCCGCATCAACGTAGGTGACTTCCACACAGAGCGTTCCAGCACCGCCCATGTCAGTCGTCACAGTCCCCGCCACATCATACCAAATGCCGGGATCGCTTGGCAGACCAAGGGCTTCCCACAGCGGTTTGTCCTTGCCCTCGATCCCGTATACCGCGCTTTCGTGCGCCACATTGGTATCAACTAGCGCGGAGGTCACAACCTGCGCAGACGCAAAGTGGTCCGCGTCAACTACCGCGCTGCCGTTGTCAACAGTCTGGTAAAGTCCCAGGTCCATCGCGCCACTAACGGCGACAGCATCACAAGACAAAAGAACCTGCTTGATTACCGCGTTACTGGCGACTTGGCAGAATCGCAAAATATGCCCGACATCACTCGCCGTTGAAACCTCGATGATCCCAACGCCGGTCGTTTTGATCCGCGCGTTGTTGTAGGGTTGATTCGCAACGCGCGGCGTAAGCGCACGGTTGCTGATCAGTTCAGAAGAAGCATTCGCCATTTCATGTCACTCCGTGCATTCGATTTGGATAACACGGCCCTCTTCTAGCCGCGTCGCGCCGATAGTCGTAGTGGTTGAAAGCTGGTAAGGAACGCCAGAAATGTCAGGCCGTTCGTCCACACGGGCGGAAACATCACTCCAGACACCAAGGTGCATACCACTTGCGACCCACATTGGACACAGCCGGTAGGTGGCATTACTTGGCACCATCTCCGACACCACAATGTTAATACCGGCAAACCTGACAATGCGCCCATCAACCAGAACAGGCATGGTGTTCTGGGTAAAATAGTCAGTGTTGACCACTTGGGATTGCCGCAAAAGGTCTTCCTCTTGTTGCCCTGTGATCGCCATGTAAACCTTTTCGGTCGCAAGGTTTACATTCGCTTGCCGCAACAGCCTGCGCCCACGGATGATCTTGTCAACATTCAGGCCGCTGTCTGCCGCTGCGCCAATCGCGGCGTCAACACGATGATTAGTCGTATCGAACGCGGTCGTAGTGGCACCAGATCGCCCGGTTTTGGCATCAGCAAAGAATGCGTTGAAGATCGTTTCATCAAAGCGCCGGGCAGACGCCATAACCGCCGCTTGCGCCAAAACGCTTTGCGGGTCGATCATCATTCGCAGTTTGTCAAACGTGCTGATCATCTGCGGCAGTTCATAATCAACGGGGAATACCCATCGCCGATCCGTTGCAGCGTCAACTCGCCCCATCGGCGCGAATCGCGATGTGACTTCCAGCATCTCGACAGACCCATACTGATCAACAGCAACACCGCTGTCTCCAGTATACGGAGCCTCAGTAACAAGTCCGCGCATTGCACCGCCCTGAATTTGCAGCAGGTGCGCAACGTTGGTCGTGAATTGCTCCACGAAATGGGTGGGAACGTTAATGGTCATAGCCATCTCCTTGATTGCGTTTCAACAATCGAGAGTGGCTTATCCTGAACGGGGCCGTCTCTGTCGCTTTAGGCCCGGTCGGCCCCGTTCTTTGTCACGGCGTCAAGCGGGGGCGCTGCCCTTATCCGCATTACGCGGGCGACCAACTCGGGGGGCTTCCGCCTTTTCCCCTACGCTAGCTACCCATTCGGCCAATCGTGCGGCGTCTTGAATAAGTCGTGCCGGTTCTCGGACACCACCGCCGCTCGCTACAGCCTCAATGCACCGCATCCTAATCTCTTGATCATCCATAGTCAATTCCCCCCCGATACCATCTTGTTGAGTCTTTCCATCCTGTCAATGAATGGCTTGCGCAAATTCGCGTTGGAACTGGTATAACCAGCCATGAACTCTTTATCTGCAAACAATTCAGCGACTTTGAGTTTTGCGGCACTCGGCGACAATTGAAATTCGGCGCGTGGCTGATCGCCTTGAATGACCGGGTCTTCGTTCATTCCAGCGCCGACCTTGGCAAGAAAATCATAAAGCGCCTTCTTGTCGCCGGTCAACACATTGGCGAGCTGATCCTCTTGCATTCCGACACGGGCCATCACGCGAGCCGCAGAATTAAAGCCAGCCTCGTTCGTTTTCTTCCACTCATCAAATTCTGCCGCCGCCGCCACGTCCTGAGCTTCCTGCAATTTTTCCGCGATTGTGCCAGTGGTCTTTTGCAGTCCGGCAAATTGATCGTTGCTAAGCCCCAACTTGTGAGCATCCGCAGCAATGGCCTTGAATACCGCATCGTCGATACCGACCGCTTGCGTGTATTTGTCAGGTGATTCAGGTCTACCCAGCCGGTCATAAACTGCGGCCATCGCATCAGCGTCGTTAATCTTTTCCGGCAGCCTCAACAATTGCGATTCTGGCACGCCACGCAGCTTTTCGAGTTGCTGGTAGCTGGTCAGCACGGCACCAGGGTCTTTGAACCCCTTGGCCTCAGCGTATCCTTTCATCTCTGCGGGCAGGCTGTCCACCCACGATGCTTGCGCTTGTTCGCCTTGGCCCTCAACGGGGGGCGCGGTTTCTTCGGTCATTGGTCGCCGTCTCCTTTGGCATCGGCCCAAACAGCCGCGTTTTGACGTGGGAATAAACCCCGCGCCGCTCCACTGTTGCCGCCGTGGCTAGCGGGTCAACCATACCATAGTCATTCCTCGGTAGGCTAACCGTATCCCACCCACAGCGGGCTTTCAAATCCTGCAACACGATCTCTGCATCTGGACTCAGCACATCGTCATCCCGGAGGAACAACCGCCGCCATGCCAGCGCTACACTGTGTTCGCTCACTCACCTGCCCTCATACATTAATGCCACCGCGCCCAACCATTGTCATTGCAGCCTCGGGTTGTTGCCGCTGATTTGTTGCACCTCAGCCAATGTCTTGGCCGTCTCTGCCGCAATCGGAGCCGCCTGCAACAGCGCCCCCATTTCAGCTTGTGCAGCCTTTTGCTCATTCTCAGCCGCCAGTGCTTCATCCGACTTGATCACAGACGGCGGCGCACCGCTCGCCTCCAGGATGACCTTGCCGGTCTCACGAATATCATAAGCCTGCATGATGCTGGGATCAATCTGCGCAAACGCTGCCATTGCCTGAAACCCGCGCATGATTGCAACCACATCTTCTGTTCTTGCCGCTTTCGTCATTGGGCTTTCATACCTGATTTCCAAAGGCCGACCCGTCTGCCTTAGATAATCAGATAACTCAGGCGGCATTGGCGGGTGTTTGCCCTGCCTGAAAAGAATCCCGCTTTCGCGCTTGATCATCGGCCCCAACCATTCCGATTGCAGTCTGCCGACCATCGGCATAGTCATTTGCCCCTGTTGCTGCGCAATGAGCATTGATTGCGTTGCAGTCATGTTCGGGTTTTCTAGTAATACCCTGAACCACAAGCCGAGAAAACCGTCATCAATCTGGTTGCGCACGTCGGACATCAGGTCGCGTGTGATATCCGTCCGAACGCCAGTGTTAAATGGCACCACCATTGGACGCCCGTTATCATCCAGCGTCCCCGGATTGTGTGTTCCGGGTGACAGGTCATACTCGCTAATGTTGTCGGCAGACATGGTGGGCGGGTCAATCGTCATGTTCGCCGCATTGATAACTACGCGCTTCATCTCATTGAGCATCGCGATATCGGGCAGCAACTTGATTGCCGGACCACGCCCATACCGTTCCCGCGTCGATACACCATCGCGGCTTACAATATAAGGCTGCTCATTGTAGCCATCTTCCTTGACGATTTCCTTGCCGTCTGGGAACAGGTAATACCCGGCAAATGGCATCCCCGTTTCATCCATCCGGCCCGGCGCGAAATCATCGCGAGGCGAAACACAGTGCAAAAACTCAAACCGATCGCCGATCTTACCGGCATTGTATTTTTTTAACACCCTGTCAGGCGTCCGCTTCCCGAACATTTGCACGGCTTGCCGTGCTGTCAACTCAAACTTGCGGTGCACCGTGTCGATTTGACCGTCGCTGTTTTCATCAATGTAAATCTCTGACAGGTGGATTGCACGATACCGCGCGCCCCCAGCCTTGGACGGCTCGACAAGCATTGCGCCGGTTCCAAACAAGCCAAGTGATTGCCGCACCTCATGCGCTTGACTGGCGAAAAACGATGACGGCGAATACCTCATACGCCACAGGGAGCGATTCAATTCATCCAGGTAAATCTTGACGTTGTGATTTTCATCAATTTTATTGTCCCCGGTTTGCAAGAAATGCCATAGCGTGGTGCGCGGCATCAATCCGGCCTCGATTGCCGCCGTGTATTTGTCCAGCGCGCTCATGGGGAAACTGTCGTGCTGCTCCAGATTTAGCCGCCCGCCAGCCGTTTGATTCCCAAATTGATTAATCGCTGGCATGACCAGCTTTTCAACCGAACGCCACAACGATTCAAACGGCGCACGGATAGCCACCAAATCATCATGTCGTTGCAGCAGGTCTTGCGCATCCATGTCAATTTCCCAGCACTTGGCGTTGCGCCGTCGGTGCCGCGCCCCCCGCCGACAGCATTGTTACCGCGCGGCCTTTCATCATACGCGTCCGCAATTGACCCTCAATCGAGGCCCGTTCCTGGTCAACCTCGGGCAACGGTGTAGGGGGTTTTGTCTTCGGTGCAAACAGGTTCATGCGAAAAAACTCCTCTTTTCACGCCGAATTGGCCGAATCGGTATTGCATTCGTTTTGGATAGCGGCGGGAATAACTCTGTCATTGCCCATACTAGCGCATCTACACGGTCAGGGGAATACCCCTGCGCGCGTCTGTCAAACCCGGTCGTTATCGAACACATCTGGTCCTCCAATTCTGGGAACTCATCCAGATGATACACCAATTTGCGCTCATACAATCCGGCAATCGGCTCCGCCCGTATCACCTTGCCACGCGATGCATGAACCAGTTTAATGTGTGCCGATCTGGCTCCAGAATTAGCTTCAATCGACCGAATGACGCTTTCGACCATATCGCCGCCTTGGTTAGCCTCAGCCACAATACAATCCGCCTGTGTCTCATGATACAAGCTAAGCGCCACCCGCGCCCATTCCTCGGGCCTAAACTTTCCACTGGCGTCGTCAATTACATAGCCCTTGGTCTGGCTGCCAATGCCTTTGATGCCCGCGACCACAATCCCCGTCTCATCGCTACCGGCGTTACTCGTAGTCGCAGGATCAACTGCCACCACGATGCGTTGCATATCACCCGGCGGCTCAGCGCGCAAAATCATTGACCGCCGCCAAATCGCTTCTTCAACATCAGCCGAATACTCACCGAGCAAAAACCTCCGCCGATTGCGCTCACCCATGTCTCGCAGGGTATCGAACATGCTGGCAGGTAAATTAGCCACGTTGTCATACGGATTGACAAACAGGTGCTTGTAGCGCGTCCGGTCGATAGCCTTCCCGCTTTCTGGGTGAGCCCCTACCACCCAGGTTTTATATGTCCAATGCGATGTCGTGGTAGGATTTAGGTCAAGATATTCTTTGAGCGCCAGATCGGACCCGTCAACCTTCTTCACCGATTGCGCCAGACGGGTCAACACCTGCTCACGAATTGCAAACGCAAATTCCGATGCCTCATTGCCGTAGACCGTGGCATATTCACGGCCCAAAACCTTATCCACGTTGCTATCGTCGAGGCCTGCCAGCCACACTTGTGAACCATTGGCATACTCAAAATAGCCGTCTTGCGCGTGAAATTTAGGCAGAGGGTCGCCAGTCAGCGCGTGGACTTTCGGAAATGTATCAATGCCAATCGACTGTCGAGCCGATACCGCGTGTTTGCGATAGACCAAATGACGCGAACCGGGCGCGGCCCATGCACGTCGATCAATGAAATAACACAGCGCAAACGTTTTACCTGATCGCGACCCACCGACTGCCAGAATATGCTTCGCCTCGCCCGAAGCAAGCGCGCGCAACTCAACTTGTTTTTCTGTGAGCTCGATCACAAGCCAGCGTCATCTTTTGAAATCACAACATTGACAGTGCCGTCTACGCTCACCGGCTGACTTGGCAATCCAAATGCCCGGTCTTGTGCGTTGCTGATCAATCGCAAAATATCAGAGCCAGTCAAACCGGCCAGCAATTCCTCAGTGGTTTTTGTAGCCTGCGCCGCCGTAAGCGCCTTGAGAATACGATTGGCAGCCGCCTGCGCGAGCCTGGCGTTCTCATTCTCCATCAGCTTTTGCGCTGATGTTTTACCGCATGGGTTATTTATTGCGCCCTTTTTGAATTGGTGCTCCTTGGGGGGCTTACGCCAACCCACCTCATATTTATCTGTCCCCTTCATACGTGAATGATACTCTAACCTAATCATAAATTCAATACCAGGCATTCTACTGCGCCGCACCAGGGCGCGCCCGTTCGCGCTGTCGCATTTTGTGCTTGACAGTGGCGCACATTGCGCCTATTGTTGGGGCATAGAGAGAGAGGAACACACCATGGCAACCAGCAGCAAATCCTACACCGTCACGAAAGCCACTGCCGATGCATTCGTCGCGCGTTATGGCACCAGCTATGATGGCTACCAGATGGCGCGCGAAAGCGACACCACGTTGGTTCTGAGCGCATCCGGCAATGGGCACTCAAAATTCGCCAATGCAATCTGGTCGTTTCGCCCCACAGCACCCGTCGCGGAAACCGTCCGCGCAGGGTGCGAACCCGCCACCGGCCAGCAAATAGCGTATCTGCGGCGGTTGATCGCAGATGATTACGGCACCGCAACAACCATCGGCGCGCGCATCACCCCCGATCTGACCAAACAGGCGGCATCACGGTTTATCTCAATGCTGCGCAATGGGGTTTGACCAGCGCCCTGCGGGGGCGCGCCGCCAACTGAAACCAAACCAAGGAGAAACTGAAATGAACGTTGTGTTCTTCACGGACGGCTACGCGATCTGCGCCATCAATGGTCGGCTGTTTGAGACCTCTCGGTTGCACGAGGGGAAATATATCCGCATTGACGACACGCCCGCCCGTGGGCTGAACGCACGATACCCTCAACTGTGCAAACACGGATTACGCACCGGGGCAACGCTGACCTACTACAGCGACAAAGTGCTCGCAGCGGCTCTTGATGCACAAATCTGTGACGAATGGGAGCAGTTCGTTCGATATGCAGACGTGTATGAGGGCGAGTGGAACAACATCCGCGCGCCACTGGCAGCGACTAACGCCTGACCCCGGCGCCCCTTTGGGTGCGCGCCACCCGCAAACACAGGAGACACACAATGACCACTTTTCACGCCATTCTGATCGATGAAACCGGATGCGAGTTTAGCGCGTATATCGAATCCTGCAACGCGTCCGAGGCCTACGACGAGCTGCAAGACGCCTACCCCGAGTCAAGTGTGGTGCGAGTTGAAATTCTGGGCGATGCTGCGCCGATTGTTGGGATTCTGAGCGATGCTGCACCGATTGACGAGCGCGACCACCTGCGCAATCTGATCGCCGAAATCAGAGGGCGGCTGCTTTGTATGGCCGAAATGCTTGACGCCGCACACAGAGAGGACGGGAGCATTGATGTTGCCCCCATGCTGCGCGATTTGGCTGATCATGCGGCGGCGGTGATGAAGGGCAACGACTAGATCAGGTGCCGACCGCCCTGAGTTCCCAAATCTGGTCCTTCCCGATCATCTCAGCGCGGTAGACGATCCCCATTTCCTCAAGCGCTTTCAGTTGCGCGATCACTTCAATCCGCTTGACCCCCAGAGCCTCAGCTAGCTCGGCAGTTATCCTCGGGCGGCGCAACAACCTGACAATGGCCTCGCGCCGCATCCGGCCCACTATGTCAGCAGTGCCCTCAACTCTGTATTTCGCTGCCATACAATCGCCTCCGCCCCCCGTGAAATGTGCGCGGCCTCAGGGGGAGGAACCCTTTCCCGATCGGTGATCAGGCCGATGGTGGCCGCGCACCGCCAGACTATCACGCCAGGCACAGATCGCAAGCGTTATTCACTGCGGATCTGCTGCATTTTGCGCTTGACGGTGGCACATATTGCGCCTATTGTTGAAGCATAGAAGGAGAGGAATACACCATGACCAATATCCGAAAACTGCTCGCAACATGCACCCCGAACCAAAAGGTGCGATTTGCAATCCTCTGCGCTAAGCAGGTCTGCAACG
>Ga0210005_1000670_pt1 | contig 25950 bp, 23 predicted proteins | sample CryGey02umfilter_3_FD_183961 | JGI IMG/M metagenome (GOLD analysis project Ga0210005, IMG submission 183961) | Groundwater microbial communities from aquifer in Utah, USA - Crystal Geyser 4/9/14 0.2 um filter (SPAdes) (version 3) | ecosystem: Environmental > Aquatic > Deep subsurface >... | reverse complement strand
TCCATCACCGTCGGTGTCTGGGAATTGGTATTGTGGGTTAACTGAATCAGTAGAGTCAGGACATCCATCATCATCTTGGAATCTGTTGTAAGTCTCAGGGTCTAATGGACATGCATCCAAAGTATCTGGAATTCCATCCATATCAGCGTCAAGTTTGGAGGATTGTTTATCTGGGCAACCGTCTTTGTCTTGGAATCCGTTGAATGTTTCAGGTTGGTTAGGACACGAATCTATAACATCTGGAATACCGTCACCGTCAGTATCAGATGTAGATCTATCATCTGCAACATAATCGGGGCAACCGTCACCGTCTAGGTATCGGTTGTAAGTCTCTTTAGATAATGGGCATTGATCAACATCATCATAAATTCCATCACCGTCAGTGTCTCCAACTGCCTTGTAATCAACACTATCAGGACAGCCGTCATCATCTTGGAATCCGTTGTATCTTTCAGCAACTGTTGGACACTGATCTAAATGATCTGCAAGACCATCAAAATCAGCGTCAAGCATGTCACCTGCTGTTGTACCAGGAACGTCTGGGCAACCGTCTTTGTCTAGATAATTGTTATAGTTTTCTGGTTCATTAATACAAGAGTCCCATCTATCTTCAATTCCATCACCGTCGGTGTCTGGGAATTGGTATTGTGGGTTAACTGAATCAGTAGAGTCAGGACAGCCGTCATCGTCTTGGAATCGGTTGTAAGTCTCAGGGTCTAATGGACATGCATCCAAAGTATCAGAGATACCATCACGATCAGAATCTCTTATAGCCATAGCATTATCAGGACAGCCATCTTTGTCATCAATACCGTTGAATGTTTCAGGTTGGTTAGGACACGAATCCATAAAGTCAGGATATCCGTCACCATCAGAATCAGCGATACCTTTTACATTATCTGGAGACAAATCAGGACAGCCGTCATCGTCTTGGAATCTGTTGTAAGTCTCTTTTACAGTAGGACAATTATCAATATGATCTTCTATGCCATCATAATCAGCATCATACCATGGAACAAAGTCTGCAGGACAGCCGTCAATGTTGTTGCCATATTGTGGGTCATGGTCTTCTAAAAGATGAGGACACTGATCTAAATTGTTTGGAACACCATCTCCGTCAGTATCAATTTCATTGGCAAAAGCACCACTTGGCATCATACCAATGGTGGATGTAAGTAAAAGTAAAAAGCCCAAAAGATAGTATTTTTTCATTGCGATTAATTCCTATGGATCTGGACATCCATCGTGATCGTTATCTCCGTCATAATCTTCTGGTTCTAGCGGGCAGAGGTCCAAGTCGTTGATGATGCCATCAAGATCAGCATCATGCTTGTATCTTGATTGTTCAGGAGCAATGTCAGGGCAACCGTCATGATCTTGGAACTTGTTGTATGTTTCCTTCAAGTTGGGGCATTGATCAACATCATCAGTAATGCCGTCTCCATCAGTATCAACTCTCATGTTACCAGTTGGCACAGTATCAGGACAGCCGTCATAATCAACATACCTGTTCCAAATTTCATTTTGAGTTGGACACATATCCATTACATCTGGGACTCCATCACCGTCGGTGTCTGGTTGTTTATTATCACTGTCAGGACAGCCGTCGTCGTCTTGGAATCCGTTGTAAGTTTCAGCAACTAGAGGGCAATCATCAATAACATCATTGATTCCGTCATTGTCTGAATCAACTACAAATGATTGAGAAACAGAGTCCGGACAGCCGTCATCGTCTTGGAATCTATTGTAAACTTCTTTTGCAGTTGGACATGCATCAATTGCATCTGGAATTCCGTCCATATCTCTGTCATTCTTTATTATATATTCATCAGGACAACCGTCTAAATCTAAAATGCCATTATATGTTTCAGGTTGGTTAGGACAGTGATCCCTGAAATCATTGATTCCATCATTGTCTGAATCAGCAGTAGATTTGTCATCTCCTACATAATCAGGGCAACCGTCTAAATCTTGGAATCTATTGTAAGTTTCAGGAACAAGTGGACATTCATCAAGATTGTCAACTATTCCATCAAAGTCAGTATCCAAACTAGTGATAAAGTCAGGATAATCAGGGCAACCGTCATCGTCTTGGAATCCATTGTATCGTTCTCTATCAAGAGGACATTGATCAGTAGAATCTAAAATGCCGTCAAAATCTGAATCAGCGCCAGTTGGGTTATCTGGACATCCATCAAAGTCTTGGTAACGATTCCATGTTTCTGGAGTTGAAGGACATTGATCCAAAGAATCCCTAATACCGTCACCGTCAGAATCTAGCACGCTATCATCAGGACAGCCGTCTTGATCAAGATAGCCATTTACAGTTTCAGCAACAAGAGGACATTTATCATTTAAGTCAAGAATTCCATCACCATCAAAATCTGATCCTAATGTTCCAGATACGCCATCTGGACATCCATCATAATCATCAATACCATTGTAGGTTTCTTTTGCAATTGGACATTTATCTAAATCATCTGGAACACCATCCATATCTCTATCAGATGAAGAATTAGTATCAGGGCAACCGTCTCTATCAAAGACACCATTGAATGTTTCAGGTTGGTTAGGACACAAATCAGAGAAGTCATTTATTCCATCACCATCAGAATCTGGAATTCCTTTATCAGATCCTACAAAGTCAGGGCAACCGTCATCGTCTAGGTATCTGTTGTAAGTTTCTTTTACTTCAGGACATTGATCAATGCTATTAGGAATTCCATCTAAATCAGTGTCTTTATCACTAGAATAAGGAGGAATATCAGGGCAACCGTCATCGTCTTGGAATCCATTGTATCTTTCTGGATCTAGAGGACATGTATCGTTAACATCCATAATTCGATCACCGTCTGCATCATTTAATGTTCCGTCAGAAGATGGTGTTGAATCAGGGCAACCGTCATAATCTGCAAATCTGTTAAAAGTTTCTGGTTGGTTAGGACAAATATCAAATTGATCAGCAATACCGTCACCGTCTTTGTCATTAAATGAAGTATCTAATGCAATATCAGGGCAACCGTCTGTATCCCTGTAACCATTATACACTTCAGGTTCAGTTGGACACAAGTCAATTTTATCTTGAATACCATCATTGTCAGTATCAATAAAACTAGAATCATTTACAGAGTCAGGACAACCGTCGGAATCTTGGAATCTGTTGTAAGTTTCAGCACTTAGTGGACATTCATCAACATGGTCAGGAATTCCATCCAAGTCTCTATCACCAGAACCATAAGTATCAGGACAACCATCTATGTCATCAATGCCGTTGAATGTTTCAGGTTGATTAGGACACTTGTCTATTAAATCAATAATACTGTCACCATCAGAATCGGATGCACCTCCAGATCCACTACCAGGTAGTGTATCAGGACAGCCGTCTTCGTCTTGGAATTTGTTATAAGTTTCTTTTAAATTTGGGCATTGATCAATATGATCTTCTATTCCATCATAATCTTCATCATACCATGGAACGAAATTTGACGGACATCCGTCTATAGTTCCTTCAAAATCTTCTTGTAAATTTGGACATTGATCAACTGAATCATCTACGCCGTCTTTATCCAAGTCATCAGCTGCAAAGACAGGATTTAGTGGCATGCTAGTTAATGTGGTTACAAGTAACAATAGGAATGAGATCGCGTGAATTTTTTTCAATGCCTAAAAATACCCCGAGGATCCAGTTATTAAACCTCACTCTAGAATCGACTAAAAAAATCAATGGTTTTAAGAAAATTTTCCATACTAGACAAAAACACGATTAATTTAAGTAAACCAAAACACGATCTGAGATCATGAGTTGCTCAGGAGAAACTGTAGAAGAAGATCATTTGATTCAGATCAGGCCTGCTATATCTGAGCAATTAAAAAAAGCAAAGTATGGTGTATCAGATCATTCTACAGTGGAACTTTGTCATTGGACAAAAAAATCTTTCAAGCATGAAGGTAGTTGCTACAAACACAAGTTTTATGGAATTTCAACTCACAGATGTATGGAATTTTCTCCAGCTGGAATGCATTGTGAAAATAGATGTGTGTATTGTTGGAGGCCAATGGAATTTTATGACTCGATGAAAATGGAACCAGAACATGTTGCAGAACCTGAAGAAATTTTAACAAAGTTGATGGCTGAAAGAAAAAAATTGATCAACGGGTATTATGGTGATTCAAGAAACGATAAACAGAGATTAGATGAATCGCTATTGCCAAGTCATTATGCAATTTCGCTTTCAGGAGAACCAACAATGTATCCTAAACTGCCAAAACTAATCAAATATCTAAATTCACTAGAAGCAACAAAATCAATTTTTCTTGTAACAAATGGACAAGAACCGGACATGATTCAAAGACTACAAGATGAAGACGCATTACCAACACAATTGTATTTATCAACAAATGCTGCAGATTATGAATCATTTATGAGAATAAACAAGCCAAAATACAATGATTCATGGGAAAGGTGGAATAGAACACTTGACATGTTAAAAGATTTGAATACAAGAACAGTGTTGAGAATTACTTTGATAAGAAATTACAATGATCAAAAAGAAGGAATTCCGGCATTTGCAGAAATGTTTAGAAAAGCAAGTCCACATTTTATTGAGATTAAATCATACATGCACATTGGACGTTCAACTAATCGATTAGAACATGCAAATATGCTGGAGATGGAAGAAGTGAGGAAATTTAGTGAACAAGTGTCAAGACAAAGTAAAATATTTTTAATAATGGATGAAAGTGTTGTTTCAAGAATTTCAATTTTACAAAACAACGAACGGTTTATTGATCGTTTTATCCCTACTTATGCAAATACCATTTAGAAAATTTCTTTAGTGCTTTGTATCTGTGAGACAATTCATTTTTGTTATTTATTTCAGCAAATGTCTTCACTGAATTATTTGGAACAAAAATAGGATCATAACCCCAACCTTTTCCTTTTTGTGATTTCGATATTTTACCATTTAGATTTCCTTCAAATGATTGCAGAGTAGTCTTATCGCAATAAGTTATGATTGAAACAAATTTTGCTTTTCTATTATTTTTTAAAAGACTAAGAATTCCTCTGTTTCCAATTGTTTTAAAAACATATGAAGAATAAGGACCTGGAAAGCCGCCAATAGAATCAATGAACAATCCATCATCCTCAATTATCAGAGGTTTTTTGAATTGAGAAAATGCATAACTTGCTTTTGCCATAGCAATATCACAAAGGGAGTTTGATTGGATTTCTTCTAATCTGGATTTTATGAATCCAAGACGAATTCCAAATGAATCTAAAATATTTTTAGCCTCATGATATTTGTGATTGTTTGAAGATACAAAAAATAGATCAAACGACTTGTGCATACCTACCACGACTTTCTATATCTGAAACTAGTTTAGTTATTTTGGTATAATAGGCATGACCAACTATAGATTTGTATCCATTTAGGAAATTTTTCCAAGAAGATACCATGATTTTGGCATGAGCGCTGTTGAGAATTTCTTTAATTAATCTCAAGTCAACAGCGTGATCTTCAGGTTTTATTGAAGTTTGAGACAATCCAAAATCAATTACGAACACAGTATTACGATGTAGAATAAAATTTGAAGTTGTTAAATCGCCATGCATGACTCCGTTCTTGTGTAAAGTACCAACTAATTTTCCAATATCGTTGGATAGTTTGGTAATTTTTGATTCAGGTAAATCATGAACTGGTTTTCCAGGAATTTCTTGCATGGTTATTGAAGTTTGATCTAAATTTACAAAATAAACAAGAGGAGTCGGGATTCCAAAGGATTTTACAAGAGAGAGCATTTGAGATTCTTTAATTGTTCTGTGTTTACGAATTTTCAAATCTAGAGAAGAATTTCTATAGGTTCTGATTTTTCTAATTTTTAGTATTGCGTTAGAATTTTGCCATTTAGTTTGATAAAGATCTGCTTCAGCTCCTTTTTTGATTAGTTTCATTAACATTATATCCAGAGGAATTCAATAAAAATTAATCATGGATGAAGGAGAAAAACGAGTTAAACAAGAAGACTGCAGTGAAGATGAGATAGGTGCAGGAATTCTAACATTAACAAATAAAAGATTAGCATTTGATAAAACTAATGCAAGAATAATGGACTTTTCTAAGCGTTTTGGAGATACAGTGTTAGATATTCCATTAGATAAAATAACAAAAACATGGAAAGAGGGATTACTAATGAAAAAAGTATGTTTCACAGCAAAAACAGACAAAGGCGAACAAACTTTCAAGTTTGGAGTTTTCAATACTAAGAGTTGGGTTAAAGTTATTGAACAGGCAATTAATGAATACAAAAATCAATAATCAACTTTAACAGAATCCAATCTCCAAGATTGTGTAACAAATGTATCTTTTAAGGCAGTACCTGGTTTTATTTGAGATTCTAATAAACCAGTCCAGCAAATTTGACTTCCACAATCTCCGGCATACTGTAACGGAACTACAAAAAAATTACAACCATGTCGCTTACATACATCTTGTAGCATTTCAGACAGTCGTTTGTTAGCTGCAACCCCTCCTACTACCATCAATTCTTTTTTTCTTGTAAATGATAAAGCACGCTCTACTGCTTCACTTATCATAGCAAATGCAGTTTCTTGAAGTGAATAGCATGCATCAACTTTGCTTTTCATCGCAATTGACTTGGTTGCAGATAACAATCCAGAGAATGACACATCATTTCCCTTCACAGAATAAGGCAAAGTAACATAGTTTGAAGAAGCATTTGCCAACTCTTCAATATTTTTTCCACATGGAGATGCAAAACCAATTGATCGTCCAAATTGATCTAGTAATTGACCAAGAGTAATATCCAAAGTTTCACCAAAGACTCTCCATTGCTTATTGAGAAATGCCAAAAGCATGGTATGTCCTCCAGAGACCAAAAGTACAAGAGGGTTAGTTGCACCAGTGAGTAATTTTCCTAACTCAATGTGTCCTATTGCATGATTCACTGGATATATGGGAATTTTGTAAAAAGATGCCAAAGATCTTGCGACTACAGCGCCTACACGTAAACATGGTCCTAAACCAGGACCTGCAGCATATGAAACAATATCCAGATCTTTGATGGAGACATTTGCTTTTTCAAGACACTCAGATAGTACTAGTGAGCTATTCTCAATATGATGACGAGATGCTTCACGAGGATGAATTCCTTCACCCTCGTCAGGACGATAAATTTTTCTAACATCTGAAAGAATTTGTCCTTTCTTTCCATTTTTTTTAATTATAGCGCAAGAAAATGTATGAGCTGTGCTTTCAATTCCCAATCCAATCATACTAGCCACGACTTAATGTAGATACAATTTTGATTACATCGCCATTTTTTAGTTTTTGATCACCACTAATCCTTTGTTTAGTTTTACAGTCTATTGCGTGCAAGAATCCTTTTGCAATATCTGCATGGATCAGACCTGCCAGATCTTTGGCAGTCGAATCTTGTGGAACCAATTTTGTATCAGGTAAAATTACACCATCTTTGTTTGTGAGTTTTGTCTCATCTTCTACAGGATATACGACAATAAATTTTAATGAATCAAAAACGGCAGTGTTTAGAATTTTTTGAATGCCAGTTGTGTGGATTTTTGAAAAAACAGATTTTACCAAATCAAGTGCTTTTTGTTGTGGTGGAGGAATTTCTTTTCCATCTACAATGGTAAAACTTTCATCGCCAGAAGAATAATTTACAATTCCTGCTTTTGATGCCTTTCGTAAAAGTAACTCAGTTTCTGCACTACAAGGAATCACAATGTCAGGGATTTTTTTGATAATATCAAGATCTTTGCAAAGATCTGCTTTGTTTGCAGCAATAATCATAGGTTTTGTATTTTTCCGTAATTCTTTGACAAAGGTTTGGATGTCAGATTCTACCCACTCCTTAGGATTTTTAGCCATAAATCCTAATTTTTGAAGAACCTCTTGAACTTGGAAATCTTTAATCCCTAATCCAGTAAATCGTTTTGCAATACCATCAGTTAGTTTTGCTCGCTTTTGATCTATTTCTCTAGTAATCTTATCCCATTCTCTTTTTAGAATGTCTGCAAACCATTGATCAAACTCGTCTTGAACAAAAGCAATATCTTCCAATGGATCATGTGTTCCACCTGGAATAGGTTGTCCCTGAATATCGGTTGTTCCTGCAATATCAACAACATGAATTAAAACTTCAGCTTGTCTTGCGTCATCAAGAAATTGGTTTCCCAATCCTTTACCTTCATGTGCACCAGGAACTAATCCTGCAACATCGATTAGTTTTACTGGAATGAAACGTGTACCATTTACACATAATTCATTTTCATGTTTAATTTTAAAATGCTTACAAGCGCAATCAGCTTTGACATATGCTACGCCAATGTTTGGTTCAATAGTTGTAAAAGGAAAATTTCCTGAGGCTACTGGAGTTTCAGTTGCAGCCGAGAAGAAAGTTGATTTTCCCACATTTGCTTTTCCAAGTAAACCAATTTGCAATACTCTGAAAAATCTAATTCTACTTATTAGTATTGCAGAAATCGTTTAATCTAGTCAATGATGATTTCATATTATGTCAATAGTGATTACTGGAAATCCAGGAGTTGGAAAACATACGATCACACACAAAATTGCTGAAATGATGAAGTTATCAATTGTAGATATTAACGAAGTTGCAAGGGATTCAGGATTATTTGAACAAAATGATGATACAAATGATGTAGATGTAGAAGAACTAGAAAAAATATTAAAACAAAAAATTTCAGACAAAGATATAGTCGTAGGACATTTGGCACCCTATGTTTTAAGAAAAAATCAGATAAAAATAATGATTGTGTTAAGAAGAAGCCCATATGATTTGATTCCGGTTTACAATGATAGAAAATACTCTGAGAGAAAAATCAGAGAAAATACAGGTAGTGAAATTCTAGGAGTTATTGCTAATGATGCAATCAACAGACTTCAAGAGAAAGTATTTCAGATCAATGTTAGTGGAAAAACAATTTCAGAAGTAACCAAAAATGTAATGAGGGTAATTATGGAAAATGAAGGGAGTGAAGAAGTTGATTGGCTAGAATTGGTGAGAAAAAATAATGATTTGGGAAAATTTTTTGTTGATTGATTAAATAATGCCTTTGAATTGATGTAATTGCTTGTTTGAAATATCTAAAACAGATTTAGCTGGAAGAATTGGTACTCTTTATACAAATCATGGTAAAATTGAGACTCCAGCATATGTTCCAGTTATTCATCCAGTCAAACAGACAATTCCATCTAAAAAAATTCGAGAGATGGGGTTTGATCTAGTAATTACCAATGCATACATTACAAGAAATAATTATGGAGATGATGCTGTTGAAAAAGGAATTCACAAGATAATTGATTTTGATGGCGGAATCATGACAGATTCTGGAGGATACCAAGTTCTTGAATATGGGGATGTCGAGGTGACACCACCAGAAATGGCAAATTTTGAAAAGGGAATTTTAACAGATTTTGCAATTCCACTTGATAAGCCAACCGGATATGGAATGCCAATTAAAAAAGCAGAAGCATATGTAAAACATACACTTGAAGTTTCAAAACAAACACTTGAGAACAGTGAAGATAATGGGCAAATTTGGATTGGTCCAATTCAAGGAGGAGAACATTTTGATCTTGTTGGTAAATCTACAAAGAGTTTGATAGATATGGGTTTTCAAATGCTTGCCTTAGGAAGTCCAGTTGAATTTATGGAATCATATGAGTATAGACTGTTGGCTCAGATGATAGTAGCTGCAAAAAAACAGATGCCACACTCTGTTCCGTTACATCTTTTTGGTGCAGGACATCCTCTCACAATACCATTTGCCATAGCCTTGGGATGTGATACATTTGACTCAGCCTCATACATGCTTTATGCCAAACAACTAAGATACATAACAGATGATGGCACACGATATTTGTCAGATATTACAGTATTTCCATGTAATTGTGAGATATGTTCAAAATATACTCCTGATGAATTCCGTCAGTTAGAATCAACAGAAAAGATCAACCAGTTAGCAATTCACAACTTGTATGCAATTAAACTTGAAGTGGACAAAGTAAAACAGGCAATTCATGAAGGTAGGTTATGGGAATATGTTATAAAAAAAGCAAGGGCCCATCCAAAGTTATTTGAGATGATCGAAGTGATGACAGAAAATTATGAATTTCTTGGTTTAGGTACCCCTAAATTTAAAGAGAAAGCTATTTTCTTGTACAGCAAAGAGGATCAATATCGTCCAGAGGTTCAAACATTCCATAAAATGGTTAGAAAATTCAAGTCAAAGAAAAATAAACTCATCATCACTAAAGAATCCAATACAAAACCGGGATATCTATCTCACGAATATGTTGGATTAAAAAAGCGATTCAAAGATTTTGAATCATTTCAAGTGTGTCAATACAATCCTCAATTAGGAGTAATTCCAATAGAAATTTCAGACATATTTCCTGCGGCACACCATGAAACTTCAAGATTGAATTTTGAGCCAAGTGACTTTCCTACATTTGAAAAAACATGGAACGACTTTTTTGTAAATAATAAATTTTCAGAATTGCATTATGATAAAGATGATAAATTCTTAAAATATTTTGTAAAGAATTTACCAAAAGAAATCAAGAAAAAATCTTTTTGAATAATTAAAAATAAGAAAAAAGAATGTGCTAAAAGATGCTGCTTATAGAGCGGCGTCTTCTGCCCAACCTTTGATGAAGATACCGTTTTTGTGAAGAGGTACTGGTTGTCCAGCTGTGTAATTCATTGGTCTCATCCAAAAGATTGATTTTGTTGGGCATACACCGATGCATGCACCATCAGAAATACATCTTTCTGGGTAGAAAACAAATGCTTTACCTCTCTTCCAGCCTTCAACTGGTTTTACTCTAAGGACATCAGGACCAAGAGTTGTACAGATTTCTACACATAGTGCACATCCGATACATCTTTGTTCATCAATGTCTGGAAGTATTGCTATTGGCATTACAAAGTTTAGATTGCTTGGTTACTATTTAAACCATGATTGAAATTCATAACCCTGTTATGAAAATTGATCGAGTGAAAATTCATGCACGGAATCAAGATTAGAAATTTAAAAAACAAAAAGATAACGTGTTGTGCACGTTTATTTTCTCATTGCGTCTATTTGACCAGAAGTAACCCAGTCAAGTAGTTCTGCTGAAGATGGATTTAGGTCTGCTCTCTGTTTCATCAGATTGTTAACCCAGATCCAGTTTAATTGGTTTAGGAGCGGCTTGTTTGCTTCGTCACCAGCACGTGTTTTAGCGACGACGGCTTGATCTTGTTGTCCTAACCATTCTTGGAAGCTTCTTCCCATGAGGATCGAATCTTAGCTTACACTAATTAAAGCTTTTGTAGATTCCGTGATAGGCATAATGATCGGGTTGAATCTACGAAGGTTTTAACATAGATAATAATTCATTTTAATTCTTGGAGGTCAAGGTTTTAGGTGCCGCAAACGAAGTAGGCAGGTCGGGTTTTTTGGTAAATTGCAATGGAACAAAACTATTACTTGATTATGGAGTGTTATTTGGAAGAAGAGGTTCACCACCACAATACCCTCTCCACATAAAACCTAAAGATTTGGATGCAATCATTATCACCCACGCACATTTAGATCATTCAGGAAACGTGCCATCACTTTTCGTAAGTGGTAATACTGATGTTTATGCTACTCCACCAACGTTTGATCTTTCGAAATTATTAATTGAGGATATGTTGAAAATTGAAAAAAATGCCCATCCATTTGATCTGCCTGAAGTGAATAACATGATGAAAAATGCCAAAGAGATTGGATTTAAACAAAAAATTACCAAAGGCAATGCAATTTTTGAATTAAGAGAATCAGGACATGTGATTGGTGGAAGTACTGTACTAGTAGAATCAGAAAAGAAGCGACTTTTCTATACAGGAGACATCAAAACCCATGGTTCAAGAATGTTACGAGAGATGGATTTGGATATAGGCGAGATTGATTTACTGATTACTGAAAGTACATATGCAAAAACTGAGCAAAAGTCAAGAAAAGAATCAGAAGCAGAATTGATAGAATTTGCAAATGAGGTAATGGATAGAAAAGGAATATTGTTTATTCCATCATTCTCAGTGGAACGCTCTCAAGAGATTGCATGTATTTTACGAAGTACAAATTTTAAACACAAAATCATTATGGATGGAATGGCACTAAAAGTAAATGAAATAATGTTTAAACATCCAGATTATCTAAGAGATCCTAAAATATTTTCTGATGCAATCAAGAGTGCAACCGCAATAAGAGAACATGAAGATAGAAAACGTGCAATGGACGAACCATGCGTTGTAATATCACCAGCTGGAATGCTAGTTGGGGGAAATGCAGTTTATTATCTACAACAATTATCATTTGATAGCAAAAATGGAATAGCTCTAGTTTCGTATCAGGGAGATGGCACCCCGGGTAAAAAATTGTTAGATACAGGAACAGTATCTACCAGAGGAAAGGATCTGAGTGTGAAAGCTGAAGTTAAGCAATTTGAGTTTTCAGGACATGCTGATAGAAAAGAATTATTTGACATGATTAAAAACATCAAAGGAAATCCCAAAGTGTGGACAGTTCATGGTGATTCTGAGTCATGCGATATGTTTGCTCAAGAAATCCATGAAAAATTCGGTTTGGAAGCATACGCACCTGCAGTTAATGATGAAATAACTGTCTGACATGCAAAAAAACTGTACAATAGATGTAGATAATTCAATTAATAGTGGACAAGTATTTCTTTGGAGAAAAAATGACAGATATTGGTACGGAATAAATGGTCAAGACATTCTAAAAATTAGTAATTCTGGAGACATACAATCATACCAGAATATTAAAACAGATTTTTTTAGAAAGAAAGACAACATTGAAAAAATAATAAAATCGATTTCAAAAGACAGTACGACAAAAAAGGCCATAAGACAGTTTCCAGGACTGAGAATACTTGAACAGGATCCATTTCAATGTATGATTTCATTTATTGTATCTTCAAACTCTAATATTCAAAAAATTAAAAATAGTTTAGAGAACATATCAAAAAAATTTGGGGTAAAAATAAAATTTCAAAATCAGGAATTTTTTTTATTTCCCAAACCAGAAAAACTTGCCAAAGCATCAATTGATGAAATTAAAAGTTGTGGGGTAGGATATAGAGCTCAATTCATCAAAGAAGCGGCAAATATGGTGTTGTATGAAAAAATTGATTTTGAGTATTTGAAAAAATGTAGCTATCATGATGCAAAAGAAATGATTTGTACAATTCCAGGAGTAGGAAATAAAGTAGCAGATTGTATAATGCTGTTTTCATTAAACAAGCTAGACGCGTTTCCATTAGACAGATGGATGATTAGAATTTTAGAAAAATATTATTTAGAAAAATTTGAAATTAAAACAAAATCAGTTACAGAAAAACAATATAACATATTACATGAGAAGATTGTAAAACATTTTGGACCATATGCAGGGTATGCACAACAATTTTTGTTTAAAATGGAAAGAGAAAATTACCAGAAAAAATGGTTGTAAATATTTAATGTGGTAAATATTCACAAGGTTTTTGTCATAATTATTGGCATTTGGAGTTACTAAGGAAAACTAATTTTAATATTTTTTTCTCCCATAACTCAAAAAAATTATTGAATCATACATATTCATCTTCTGGGAAAATCTTTTTCATTATTCTTATTAGTTCGTCTTTTCTTGAATATTCCAAACTAACTTCAAGACCATATTTTGTTTGTTTAGAAGATAACAGTCCCGACTGTATCATTTGTTCTCCGATTTTGTTAACTCGTTTCAAACCTTTTTTACCAAGATCTCTTTGATTGAATCCTTTTTTGAGATTCTCAAATGATGTATGACTTTCGCCCCAATTTGCACGTCTGTAGAGTTTATGGACAAGTCTTGCTATAATCTCCTCGTCAGTGAAGTCCATTTATAGTACCTTTAAATGTAATGAAATAAATACTTTCGATCCCACAATAATACCATAATATGTCACAGTCATTATTCAGTCAATATCTTGGAGATTCACCACAGATTCGAATAATAGATTTTTTTCTAGATAATCAAAGTGACTATTCCAAAAAAGAGATAATCGAAGTAATTGGAATCTCTAAAACTACATTTTACAAGGTTTGGCCCATACTGGAAAAATTTGAGATTTTTGTACCAACAAGAAAGTATGGAAATACACAACTATATTCTCTGAACAAGCAAAGCATAATTGTAAAACAGTTCATGTCGCTAGATTCTGCTCTAAGTAAAAAAGCAATGACAAAGATTACAGGCAAAGAATCAAATCAGACAATAGGCAGATCCATTAGAGCATGATACCATCACAAGATGAATTTGATTACTCAGTTAGTGTTCTAAACCCTTAAAATGGTAATTAATTGCTAGGTTTTTGGGCCTATGGCGCAGCATGGATAGCGTGTTGGACTTCTAATCCAAAAGTCAAGGGATCGAAGCCCTTTGGGCCCACTTAACAAAATTATTATGCCAATTTAAAAAAAAATGTCTGTGAAAGATATAGAGTTTATACTAAATTCGACAGATATTCATCCAGATTCGGAAATCAAAGGGAGTATCTCTGTGTCATATCCTGGAAGGTATGATGGAGTTGTGATAAATACACAGATTTCGGATTCAAATGAGCATATAATTTACAAATCATATAATGGGAAAAAAATATCACAAAATGTTTCAAGATTATTTATCAACAAAGATGTCATGCCTGAAAACAAAGCAGAGTTTACTGCAATGATTAGTTTTATACCAAAACAAGAACATGAAATTAAATTCAGAGCATCAATTATTGAGCAACATAAAGAAATTGAAAGTCAGATAATTTTTGCAAAATATTTTATCTAGAATCTAAGTTTCTCTACAGATATTGTTCCAGTCATCCATGGATGTGGTGTACAATGATATGGAACATCTTGTGGTTCAGTAAATAAGAATTCGTAAGAATCACCAGGTTTTAAAACTCCAGATGAACCAAAGTCACCACTATAGCTATCTGCACTTCTATGATCAGGAGTTACAGTATGAGCAGTGTCATCATTGTTTTGCCAAATTACTTTGTTGTTAAGGCTCAATGTAACTAGAGCTTTGTTTGGCACATAATTCTGATTGCCTTCAACCACGGCTCCAGGTACAATTTCAATGATAAAATCTTCTTCAGGATGTAAAATGTGCTCATCTACTGAAGGTTTTGCCAAAGATTCAGGAAGATAAAATGAAGTATAAAATACAACAGAAGCAGACATTCCAATAATTAATGCAATTACTCCAATACCATATGCGTGGCTGGATGTAGGTGTGCTCATAATTTTTTCAATCGCTCAAGTTCTTATAAAGCTTGTTTAGAATTTTTGAAATTATGGTTTGGTAAGATCGCCAGACCCAATGTTTGAATTGGTATCAACACTAGTTCCTAAATCTGCTTGAGTTTTTGGTACAGAAATTTCAGGTGCCAATTCTTTTGGCTCAGATTTTACCTCGGACGTGTTGGTCCCTTCTGAAAGTGTACTGTGTTCAGCAGTAACATCAAGTCCTGCCAGTTTTGGTTTTTCTTCTACTACTGGAGTAGGTGCAGGTGGTGGCGCGTTCTTTTGCTGACTCATAGCATATCTATACACATGGAAGAATGCTGCAAACACTATCAAGATAATTCCAACAAAGAATAATGACATATTCTTCATTCCAGTTAGGGCTGCATTGTATGCTGCAATATTTAGAAATACTTGGAATGCCAAAAGTGCAACCAATAACCAGTTAATCCATTTTTCTGAAAGCTTTATTGAAGCTACTTTCTGAGGACCGCTGCTTTTTGCAAGTTTTGATTTTCTCTCAGCTTCGTTTGCAAGTTTAATCATCATGTAAGTAAATCCAAATCCTAGTGGTACCAGCAATATCATTGTAGAGTAAAAGAATATCGGATCAATTACCAAACGCTCCACTAATGGAATCTTTGTGTTAGGTGAAATATAGAATCCCCAATATGTAGTGACCATAATTTGAGCAAGACTGGTAATTCCAAATGCAGTAATAATTGGTCTATCTCTCCAAGAGAATTTCTTGTATCTATCAATGAATGGGATCAACACAAATGATATGATGAATAATAAGGGCCACAACAAGCCAGTAACGAATTTGTCATACTGTGTTCTCATAAACGCATAGATTCCTGTAAGATACCATTCAGGAACTGTCACACCAGGCGGTACTATTGGTTCAAACTTGAAACCTAGATCAATTGGGAACACACCACCTGTTATCAAAATAGCACCACCAATTGCCATCACCATAGGCACATCAAATACCAAGAATCTTGGGAAATGAACTGCCATCAATCCAAGCATCACTATTGGCAACAAGAACACATGTTGTGCATAGAACCTTAACACAAAATCTGAAAAACCACTACCTAACGCTGCATCACGAATAGTCGGTCCTACAACCGGAATTGAAGTTGTTAATGACGCCGCAATACTAATTGCAAGTTCTGCTCTTTCACTGAAAATAACATCATATCCTGTAAATGCTTCAAGAATTGTAACAGTACCTAAAATAACACCAGTCATCCATAGAACTTCATTTCTAATTTTGTATCTTCCGCTAAAGTATTGATAATACAAGTGGAGAACTGCTAAAAGAACCATTGCGTTAGAACCATGATAGTGAATGTTTCTAATATGGAAACCAAATGGGACATCATCATTGATAAACTGAACACTGTCCCATGCCCTATCAAGAATTGGTTGATAGTAAAACATCAGTAAAGCTCCTGAGACTCCAAGAATAATGAATACAATGAAAGTAAGCATTCCTAAAAATCCAAATGGACTAACAAATCTTGCAGGGAATGAGAACTTGATTGCAGTAAAGATAGTTCTGTCTACTCCATCCCAAAGCCAATAAAGAAACGCTACTGCGCCAGTTCTTCTGCTAAGCGAAACGGCCATATCCAATTACTCCATTATCATTTGCATTAAATTTTGGTGGCATGATGTAGATGAATCCATCTGAATCAATATCTAAGGTTAATTTTGGTAAAGTGTTTGATGGTGCAGCTTGTACAGATGCAGGACCAACAAAAGCTGTTCCAGTTACAGGATCATACATACTACCATGACATGGACACTCGCCTCTTTTTCTGCCATCATCTGGCCAATATTTCCATAAACACCAAAGATGTAAGCATATCATACTATAAGCTCGTAATGCGCCTGCGTCTTTTTTTCCTCCACCTAGTTCTTCTGGAAGTCTAATGAATTGCCATTTACGAAAACCTTCTGCATCAAGTGCTGCATCACCTGTTGAAGGATAAGTGATAACTTCAGCATGGTTAACTGGATAAGTGTTGATATTGGCATGTGTGCCGTCAGGTAAAATTACTGGAACTTTTTCTAGTGACGCCTGATTTGGATTTGGCATGAAATTTCCAAAAGGGACAAATGGAGCAAAAGCTAATCCCGTGCCTGCAGCACCCATCAATTTTAGAAAGTCTCTTCGGGATAATCCACTAGACTTTTTTGTCCCTAGCTCCGACATTCAAGCTGACGTACTCGCCAAATTGCTTATAAACCTTGTTGGTTCTGAAGTTATCGAGATCCGAATCCCGTAACTGACTTCGACACATCGAGTATTCGGATTACCACATCATCATAGTCTGATAATTTGGGTTCCGACATTGCTGATTCAAAAACATCAGACTGCCCTTCACATGTATCGCCTCTAGCATGGTTAAACCTAGACCACGCCTTGTGAGCAATATTCATGGATGCGACCACGTCACGATCCATACTTTTGCCACAATTAATGCACAATAATTTTCTTCTGTTTTGTTTGTCCTCTTGGATTCTATCTCCGCATATCGGACACAACTTGCTTGTGCGTTTCGGGTCTATAAAGACCACAGGAATTCCAACCCATTTTGCCTTGTATTCTATTTGTCTTTGCAGTTCGTAAAACTGCCAACCGTTCAGTTTTCCTCTGTATTTGTTTCCCTGACCGTTTCCCTTTCTGTACAGTTTTCTGATTCCCTTCAAATCTTCGAATACTATTATTGATTTGGTTTCTACTGCATTATCCATAATATTTTTTGATATTTTATGAAGATATTGCTTTGTCCTGTTTTGCAGTCTTTGTTGCAGACTCTTGTAGTATTGTCTTTTCTTTCTGTGATCGTTTCTGTGGAAACCGCTTCTTGCATAGACTGTATTCTGTTTTATGGACAAAAGTTTGTTTGTCTTGTAGAATGTTACCAATTCACCATTGCCAACCGTAACATTTCTTAGGTTCCTGTCAATCCCTACAATCTTGGTGCATTCAATCATATCAATCTCTTTTGAGATACAAATACTGATGTTGAAGGCAGTAAGTGTGAAGGAATGCACTTTCAAGACAGGGTCAGACAGGAACTTTACGGTATGGTTATTTAGCAGTATATTGATTGGTTGTCTAGGCTCGAATGGGATTGACATCAAGGAATTATTGATTTTGAATCCATAACAATTTACAAGATATGATTTTTTGACAAACGGTGATTTTACATTCTTTCCCTTTCTGATATCTCGTTTCATCTGTGACAATCTCCCACATGCCTGTGATATGGCGTTTAGTTTGTACGATGATAAAATGTCATATTGATGTAATTCATGGTATGAAAGTAATGATAATCTTTTCAGTGTGGAACAGTTGTATTTTAGACCAATTCGGATACAATGGTTTACCATGTCTCTGAATGTTTCCATCATGTTATTCATGTCATGATTTTCAGGGATTTGTTGCTTGATTGATTTGACAGCCTTCAACAGTGAATCTCCACATCAGATATACTTAATGACTTGGTTAGGTCTCGATAACTTCACAGAACCTTCAATTATTTGGGAGGTTTTTGTCTAATGATAAAAATAAACAGTATTCCGATCGCAATACCAATGCCAACACCAATTGCAATTCCTGTACTAAAAGATGAATCAGATTCTGGCTGTGTGTTTGATGTATCATTAATTGTATTAGAAACGTTTTGAGGGGGTATAGTATCTTCTTTAATTTCAGAAACCAATTCAGATTCAATGTCAATTTGTTGATTTTGAGATATCATATTAGAAGAAATGTTAGTAAATTTTGCTGCCAGTGTTATTGGTTCAGTGGTGGATTCGCCACCAAACAAAGTAGAGTGCGTTAAAATTGTGTAAGTACCAGTTTGATTAATTGGCACATACAACACTGTAGAAGTGTCATCTTTGTTTTTTACTGGAAAGAATCCTCCGCCTTGACTAAAGACGGAATTGCCAAGCCAATCAAGTGATGTCCAATCAAGAAAATGTCCAAAGACTCCAGACGGAACATTAGTTTGAATTATTTGTCCAGATGGATCTGTCACAAATACGGACAGATTTGTGTCTTCATTAATCCATGAAATCTCTATTGATGCAGAATTGATTGATTCGTTCTGAATGTCAAAATAATATTGTCGCCAGTCGCCTGCCATGTAGCGATTAACCATGTCAAATGCACCTTTAGTATACCCATTTCCATAAAGAACATCATTACTTTGTATTCCTTTGATTACAATTGCAGAGTCATTTTCTATTACAGGTTGTTTAATTACAAAAGATACTGGTGCATTTACTGTATGTTTATCACTTTCAAAGCTTAGGAATCCTTGGTAAACTCCAGTTTGAAAATCATTTGGAGTTACTAGTGTTATGTCTACTGTGGAAGAGTCATTTGGAGGGACAGTAATTATTTCAGAGTTTGACCACAATAGAGGCCATTTTTCTTTTTCGTAATAACTTGCAGAGATTGTATAGTCCATTGAAGTCGAATTTTGTTTTGTATCACCTAACCAATATGAATATCTTGTAGGTACTGGGTATACTCCAACTAACGGAACTCCTTTAAATTTATCATTAGGTTCAGAAACTCTTAACTCCTGAACTGTACCCCATGAACCAGCTCTATTTACCATGGATAGTTCATCGCTAGTAATTTTTGTGTCATTATTGTTATCAATCCAATCATACAAATACAATGAAGCGATTTTGAGATCATCAGCATAAACATCAGAGGTGTTATTCATAAAATCGCTGAAGTTAAAATTCACATTTAAGATCATTAAAGATGATTCCTCAGGAATTGGATTATCTTCGTTGAAGAAATTTCCTAAATTAGAATCATGTCCAAGATTTGATAGTTTAACATAATTTGGAATAAAAGTATCGGTTTTATTCAGTATGGAATCTTGTTGCCGAAGCATTGTTGTTCCATTGAATTGAGTTTTTGTAATTAATGATAAAGTTTGAGGATTCACATTAATAACAAGTGTGTCGTTGGTAGGGTTATCAATTGTAAAAGTTGTTGTGCTTCTATCCCCTGGAAGCAACTGTCCTGCAAACCAACTTGTCATAGGAAATGAACGTAAGGGTAATTGAAATTTTTCAAATCCCATATCTGTTGAGTTTATTTTTTTGATTGCAGGATCAAGAATTTCCTTAATGTTGTCATACGAATTATTATTGTGAACTATGAACACTCCATTTTTGCCATTAACATAATTCAGAGCAGATTCAACGTTAACTAAACCAGAGCCCTGAGTCAACGGATCATTATACAAATCAGTTGCAGTAGACATTAGAATATTTTTAATCAGAAAAGAATCATAGTCCTTTGATTGTTTTTTCATCTCTTCGATTAAAATCGCCGCACTGCCAGAAACCAACGGTGCAGCCATGCTAGTGCCACCAAACAACGAAAAAGATTCATCAGTTGAATCCTTGTGAATTTTCAATACGTTTGATGGTACAAACCCATGAGCGCCAATGCTCATAATGTCAGGTTTCGGATCTCCAATAGACCCAGGTCCTCTACTAGAAAAATCAATTACATGGTTGAAATGATCAATTGTGTTTCCAAATCGCGGTTGATCTTTGAAAGGACCATATCCAACAAATACATTGTTTGTAGTGGCACCGACTGAAATTCCAAACGGAGATGCATTAGGCAATCCAATTGTCCCATATCCATGGCCAGAATTTCCTGCACTAGAAATTATTGTGACACCGGGATAATCATTATCTAAAGAATTTGGAGTTACCAAAACACTCAAGATTAATGACAATACATCCATTCCAGGAGACACATTAAAAGAAGGAAAATTAGATACGCCCCAACTGTTAGAGATTACATCTACTCTTGGATTACCTGAAAATTTCCAGTCATGGTATTGATTATCAAAACCTGCAGACCATAACCAACCATACACAGTATCACCAAACCACAGTGCTTTTACTGGAATGATTTTTGCGTCAGGAGCTACACCAGTAATGGAATATTTTTTCGAATTGTTGTAAATATCATAAGTCTCTTGTCCACGTGAAGTAATAGATGCAGCACTGGAAGTTCCATGACCCATAAAATCAGTCATCAATCCAAAAAACTCACCATCTGAATCTAATGCAGGTAATAAAGTGCCATTAATTGCTTTTAGAGTATCATCGATATCAGTAGAATTATTTTTTATTGCACCATAAACATCAAGGACTTGAGCGCCAAATGTTCCAGCACTGTAATCATTTATCCCATCATTGTTTGAATCATATACAAGAAATTCTTTTCCACTGCCCAATACAATTGGTTTTTCATCAGTGAAATCAAAATCATAGTTTGCTTTTTTTCCGGGTGCTAGATCAAATCGCGTATAGTCTTCCCAAGAAGTACTGAGATCTGGAATCAAAGTATCATAAACTCCAGAGATAAAAGAATCAACTAGAAGAACAGGAACCACCTGTATTCTAGCCATTGGGCCTTGCAATCCTCCTTGGTATATCACCCCTAAATGATACACTCCACTTTTTGATTTTATGTAATTTCTATTATCGTCACCAATTTTCATGTCATCAGATAATGTTCCATTGAAAATAATTGAAGAGCCAATCTGGGGGAAAAACGAATTGTATATTGGTATGTTACTTCCTTTGCCACCTTGAGATATATCAAGGAACACACCATCACGAGACACATAGACTGAAGATGTCATGTGTGATGGAATTGGTTTACTGTAATTTCGAATAATTTCATTTTCATCAATATATGCAAAAAAAGTTGCATTAGTCAAAACAATTCCTTGTCCATCAGGATCAAGCATTATTGGATGATTAACGTCATCTCGTGCTAGTGAATGCTGTACGTCAGGATTTGAGAAGTCTACACCAGTATCAACAACAGCTATTACAGTTCCATTACCTGATGAACCATATTGTTTTTTAGCCAAATTGGAACCTGTGATATCCCCAATTCTTGAGGCATCTTGAATTTCATCTTCATTGTAAAAGTCTAATTTGAAATCTTCAATGACAGTATATCCTTGAGAAACTAGATTGGATGCAGAATCTTTAGAAAGAACTGAAACTAAAAAAAAACCATTGTCAGATCGAATTCCATATATTGAATTAGTTTTTAGGAAATCATTTTGTTGTAAATCTTTACCAAATATCAGATATCTTTTAAAATTATTTTCTGTAAAAAAATTAGAATCAATTTCTACAATACCTGAATTAAAAACTAGAGTGTTTTCAGCAGTGACATCATTCAAATCTACAGGAATAAACGCATGTGAGTTAGTTAGTATTGGAGAAACAAGAAGTATTAAAAAGAAAGTAGCCACTTTGGGCATCATGATAATTTTCATGTTTTTGTATTTATGAGATAAATTCAATGAGAATCCTATTGATACCTTGAATAGATTCATCAATAAACTCTTTGATGCTACAAAATAGGTTTCTTTCCATATTTTAAATATCATATAATAATGATAATTAATTTACATACAGTTGAGATTACATCTTTTTCCATGAAAAACAATTTAACATTACTTGTCATATAGAATTAGCGTGATGATATTAACTCGAAACTACAAATTTCGACTATATCCTAATGAGGTACAAGAAAAGAAACTACAAAATAACCTAGCTGTTTGTCGATGGGTTTACAACAAATTTGTTGAACATGCCAAAAATGGATTTGTTTCACGAAATGACTGTAATTATTATTTGACTGAATTAAAACAAGCAGAGTCATGGCTTTACAACTATCATTCTAAAATGTTACAAGCAGTTTCTACACAGATTGATGGATCTCAAAAAGCAATTATGGAATTGAGTAAAAAAGGACACAAGACGGGACAGTTGAGGTTTTGCAGATATTCTGACTATAGAACGTTCACATACAATCAGACGGGTTACAAATTTGAACAGTGTGGTAAACATAGATATCTGCATCTTTCAAAGATTGGCCATATCGAAATACGACTACACAGAGAAATTCCGGCAAATTCAAAAATAAAACAAGTAATAGTTACAAAATCAAAGAGCAGAAAGTGGTTTGCATGTATTACTTTAGATATACAAGAACCTTTAATTCCAAAAAAAATATTTTGCAAATGCGTTGGAATTGATGTGGGAATCAAGTCATTTACCTATGACTCTGATGACAATCATACACCAAATCCAAGGAATCTACAAAAGATGCTGAAACCACTTGCAAGAATACAGCGTAAGGTTTCAAGAAGGAAGAAAGGCAGCAACAACAGGCTAAAAGCAATACTACACATGCAAAGGGTACATGAAAAGATATCAAACAAAAGAAAGGATTTTCAGCACAAGTTATCCACACAATATGCCAGAAATAACGATGTGGTGTTTATAGAAAGATTAGAAAAGACAAACATGATGAAAAATCACAGGTTGGCTCAAAGCATTGCAGATGCAAGTTGGGGATCATTTGTGCAAAAACTAGAATATAAATGCAGGATGTTAGTTCAAGTTCCAGCAAGGAATACAACCATAGATTGTTCAAGATGCGGTAATACAGTTCCAAAAAGTTTAGCTGTAAGAATTCACAAATGTAACAAATGTGGTTTGACAAGTGATAGAGATTACAATGCAAGCATTAACATCTTGCAAAAAGGATTGAAGATATTCAATCACGATAAACTACCGCAGGAACTGCGGAAAGTAACGCTTGTGGAGAACCCAAACGGCTCAATGAAACAAGAAGAGATCATTCAATTTGTTGGATGATGGTTCACTATAACTATCTTCTGCGTGCAAGGATTGTAACTTGTAATGCAACGATAAGACCAATTGACGCAATGATTGGCAGTAATAATGCATTGAGCTGCGCAGATGATTCGCTGATTGATTCAGCAGAATGTGCAAATGTTCCAATATTTTCATCAATTTGACTACTTGCATGTTTTAAGGTAGTATCAAACCCCTGGATTTCAGATTGAAGAATGTCAAGTTCATCAGATGTGTTTTTTAAAACAGAATTTAGGTTTAACAGATCTTCGGAAATTCCTCCCAAATCTTGACTTATCACATTGGTTGCAGATGAGCCATGCGATGTTGTACCTTGGCTAAATGCAACAACATGAAACACATGTGTTCCCTCTTCTATAGGAGTATAATCTACATAGTACAATCCTTGGTGCAATGTCTTAAATGAATTTGATAAAGGGACGGATATTCCAGATGGCAAATGAACGTGTGTTGTACCCAATAATTCAGTAGGAGTGTTTCCAATTAAAAGACCATCACTGGTTGTCTGGACGAAAATCCTAATAGGATTTCCAACAGCAGTAGTTTCAGGGGCAAACACTAGTACGTTAAGCTGACGTTCAACTGGAACTTCGATTAGCTCAGATGTGGAAGTAAATTTAAGATCTATTTTTTTTGATAGTCCTTGTTCTGTGCTTATTATTTCAACAGTGTATGTTCCAAAAGGAAAATTAGTTGATTCTTGTGGCCACGTCAATAAAGCATGATGAAATACGCCTTTATCATCAGTTGTGATTTGATCAAACTTTGCAATGGTTTCGTCTGGTGCAAATAATCGAATAATCAGGTTTTCGTTTGGTGCACCTTGACCGTAAACAAAAAGAATTTGCTCTTTAGAATAGACTTGATTGCTAGTGAACGCTTCAAATTTTTCTGAAAACGAGTTTGGTGTATTTACAAGCAGAATAGCAAACAAGAAAGAAAACAAAATGTGAAATTTCAATTTAATTAATTGACAATCTCCTCCTAGATATTACTTCTGGAAAAATTGTCTACAACTAACGTTAAGAGAAGATTCAAAAAAAAGAAAAAAAGGATAATGTGAACTAGTTTCTTACTGTACAGTTATTGTCGTACTTACTGGTGGTGATAATGCCGTAGGATTATCTACAGACTCCCAAACGAATGCAGTAGCAGTGTATGTTCCTGCTTCAATTGGAATCCATGATAAGGCTGGGCTGAATGATTGACCAGCAGATAGTGAACCTGTAATCCATGCTAGTGAGACTGTAACACCGTTACCATCCTGGATCTGTACCAAGTATGCAAATGCTTGCTCTCTATCCTGACCATTTGCTAAGTCAGCGCTGATTTGTACCTGTTGGTCAACGGATACAGTGCTAAGACTGTTACCGAATGCGTCAACGGTTCTCAAGTTAGCAGCTGGTGCTCTCTCGAGAGGTGGTACTACAGTGCCGATTAGTGAAGTGGCAGTAATATCAAGTTCATCTGCAGTTGTGTATGGATCTGGTAGTGTATTGTCCTCATATTCTGCGGTGACAGTGTCACCTTCTGCGACTCTGAGTCTGTGACCAGAAGATTCATCAGATACTGTAAAGAATACAGTTCCTTCGAAAATTCCAGTTGCCTCATTAGTCTCAGTTACAGTAAGGTCAATACCTCCGGCATCGGAGTCAGACCACACGTCGACGCTGAAGTTGTCGACTGCTTCTGGATCTAAGTTCATGTCTGGATCAATTACTCTTACAACACCTGTTCCGCTTGCTGGGTAGCTTGCTTCTAACCATTGTACCTCACCGATGTTCCATCTAATTAGTG
>Ga0210005_1000658_pt1 | contig 26100 bp, 20 predicted proteins | sample CryGey02umfilter_3_FD_183961 | JGI IMG/M metagenome (GOLD analysis project Ga0210005, IMG submission 183961) | Groundwater microbial communities from aquifer in Utah, USA - Crystal Geyser 4/9/14 0.2 um filter (SPAdes) (version 3) | ecosystem: Environmental > Aquatic > Deep subsurface >... | reverse complement strand
TGTCTATGAAATTCTGATCGACGAACTACAAGAAAATGACAAACAAATTTCTTTCAAAATCAGAGCATACCGCCAAGCAGCGTTAACACTTCAAAATCTTAGCCAAGACCTAAAAGTTCTCAACACAAAAAAGCACCTCGATGCCCTCCCAGGCATTGGGGCTGCTTTTGCAAGTAAGATCCAAGAGTACATTAATACCGGTAAAATTGCCGAATTTGAACAACTCAAAACACTAGTTCCACCCGGGCTACTCGACATCCTCAATATTCCCGGCCTTGGACCCAAAAAAGTAAAATTATTTTACACACAACTTGGTATCACAAATTTAGAGCAACTCGCCAAAGCAGTCAAAGAAGGCCAAATTGAACAACTCCCACGCATGGGCAAAAAAAGTGCCGACAAAATTTTAGAAGCAATCAATAGATTCCATCTTCAACCAAAACGTTTCCTCCTTGGCGACGCCATCCCTCAAATTGAATCAATCATTGAAGATCTCAAAAGTTCCAAATTAATTGACCGCATTAGTTACGCCGGATCAGCCAGACGCCAAAATGTCACCGTCGGTGATATCGATATTATTTGTAGCACCAATAATCCGGCACAAGTTATCGCCTACTTCAAAAAACAACCTTACATCAACGAAATCATTGCCGAAGGTAACACCAAAATCTCAGTCTACCTACAATCAAAACTCCAAATGGATTTGCGTGTTGTCGCCCCACACCAATTTGGGGCTGCCCTCCAATATTTTACCGGCTCTAAAGCGCACAACGTAAAATTACGCACCATCGCCAAAACCCTTGGCTACAAAATCAACGAATACGGCATTTTTAAAGAGAACCAGTGCGTCGGTGGCGAAAACGAGGAAGACATCTACAAAACCCTCAAAATGAGAACTCCCCCACCCGAAATCCGCGAAAACACCGGCGAAATCGAACTCGCTCAAACACAAAATCTCCCCCACCTCATCAATCTCAAAAACATTAGAGGTGACCTCCACATGCACTCCACATACTCCGATGGCAAACAAAGCATCCGCGAAATGACCGAAGCAGCACAAGCCCGCGGCTACGAATACATTGCCATTACCGACCATTCCCCAAGTCTCCACATTGCCAAAGGCGTAAGCGAATCCGCTTTAGTTGAGAAAAAAGCTGAAATCGATAAACTAAATAACGATCCTGACATCAAAATCAAAATTCTCTTTGGCACCGAAGTCGACATCCTCGCTGACGGCACCCTCGATTACCCAAACAAAATCCTCAAAACATTCGACATCGTCATTGCTTCCATTCACTCCCGCCTTAGCCAAGACAACACTCAACGCATCATTAGCGCGATGCAAAACCCCTTTGTCCATATCATTGGCCATCCCGGCACTCGCATGCTGAATAAACGCGACCAAAGCCCAAACGATTGGTCCAAAATCTTTACTGTCGCCGCTCAAACCAATACAATCCTAGAAATCAATGCCAGCCCCAAACGCCTCGATTTAGACGGCAATTTAGTTAAAGAAGCCCAAAAATATGGTTGCACCTTCACCATCAACACCGATGCCCACAACATAGACCAACTGGATTTTATGTGTTACGGAGTCGGACAAGCTCGCCGCGGCTATCTCACAAAAGCGGATGTAATCAACACATACTCACTCAAACAGCTATTGACAAAACTCAAACAATCTATAAACTGTAAGGCTTAATTCACAGCATGCTAACTCAAATTTCAAAAAGCGAAATCGAAAAAGGGCTCAAGTTAATTGAACAAGCCCAAACAATCGCCATCATCTCCCATCGTGGACCCGATGCCGACACCATTGGTGCCAATCTAGCCTTACGCCTCGCCCTAGAACCTTTGGGCAAAAAAGTCACCAGCCTTTGCATCGACCCTGTCCCCGAAAACTGCCAATTCATGCCACAAAGCACGCAGTTTAAACAAACCTTCAATTACGAAGATTTTGACTTATACATCATTGTCGATTGCGGCGCTCACTACATGACCCGTTTCCACGAAGACAAACCGGAACTACTCAGCAAAAAAATCCCAATTCTCAACATCGATCATCATTCTTCCAATGACAATTTTGGTACAGTCAATTTAGTGCAAGATGATGCCGCTTCCACAACCCTCATTTTATGGCACCTCTTTAAAAGTTGGAATCTAACACTCACATCCTACATTGCTACCTGCTTACTTGCCGGCCTTTTCTTTGATACCGGCAGCTTTCAACACGACAATACCAATGCCGACGTATTGCGTTGCGCCGCCGACCTTACTCGCTATCACGCAAATATCCCCCTAATTTCTTACAACCTTTTCCAACAAACCAGCGTCAACAAACTCAAATTATGGGGACGAATTTTAAATCGCACCCACGTTAATAGCAAAAACATTGTCTCCTCAGTAATTACCGAAGAAGATTTCACAATCACCGGCGCCAAAAGCAAAGACACCGAAGGTCTCATCGATTATCTGACTGCCGTTAAAAACAACAAATTTGCCATCCTCCTCACCGAAGATTTTAGAGGTGGCATCAAAGGATCTCTCCGCACCCAAGGCGACACCGATGTTTCCCAAATCGCCTCCCTATTTGGTGGCGGCGGACACAAAAAAGCCTCAGGATTTAGAGTCACCGGCAAACTCAAAGAAGACATAAACTGGATGGTAAACTAACTACCCTTCCCACTTCCAATTCACAATCTCTTCCGGATCTTCACCGGTTGCCAAAATACACTCGCGATGCAACTTAATCGTTTCTTTAATATACCCAACCAATTCATCCACATTAATATCCAAAGTTGGATTATATTTTTTCGCCTCACAAATCGCATCCATTGCAATATGATAACGACTCGTCTTATTAACCAATTGCATATCAAACGGCGTTGTTGTCGAACCTTCATCAATATAACCATGCACCGATAAACGTGGAAATGCCGGATGTTTAATCAACAACTTTTCAATCGCAATCGGATAACCATGGAAATTAACAATAATCGGCTTATCATCTGTAAAATGCTCATTAAACATCGATGTACCAATTGAACACGGATTATGCTCATCCCCTACTCCTAAACAAGATATTTCCGAAATACTTACAAACCGTGTTTTAAGCTGCGGTGCCAAATTTTTCAATAACTGAATCGCTGCCATTACCTCCAATGTCATATAATCACCACAACCGGACAAAACAACATCAGGATTTTCACTCTGATTGCCGGCCCAATCCCAAACCATAATACCCATCTGTAATTGTTTTTGTGCTTCCTCTATCGTTAACCATTGTGGCAATTTTCGCTTTCCGGCAACCACAATATTAATACTATTTTTACGATCCAAACAATCCTTGGTAATTACCAATGCACTGTTCGCATCCGGTGGGAAATACACGCTAATAAACTCACCATACTTATCCAACATATTACTAATAAAACCCGGATTTTGATGTGAAAACCCATTATGTTCCTGCCTCCAGCCCAAACTGGACAACAAATAATTAGCCGACGGTACATCGGGACGCCACTCAATTTTACTAGCCTGTTTAATAAATTTAGCATGTTGATCAACCATACTGGAAATAATCTGAATAAATGCTTCGTACGAAGACAAAAAGCCATAACGTCCTGTCAAAATATAGCCCTGCATCCATCCTTGCAAAGTATGCTCGCTCAAAATTTCCATAACTCGTCCCGTAGGCAACATTTTATCGTCATAATCTTTAAGCGGCCACATAAAAGCACGACCGGTCGCCTCAAACATCGCTCCCAAATTATTAGACGTAGTTTCATCCGGACAAAAAAAGCGGAAATTTTGCGCTTCCTTATTTTCCTTAAAAATATCTCTTAACAACATACCGATTTGGTAGGTACTCTCACCTTTCTGTCCTCGTTTTTCACCTAACGGAACTTCGAATTTTTTTAAATCGGGAATCACTAACTCCTTTGTAATATTCTTATTATTTACATACGGATTAGACCCCATACGTAAATCACCTGTAGGGATATACTTAGTGACCTCCGGAATCGGCCTTCCTACTTCATCAAACAAAGAACCAATATCATAACTTTCTAGCCAACCTTTAACTGCCTGAAATTTATCTTCATCCTTTTGCGGATCAACAATTGGCACACCATGTGACAAATAATTCCCTTCAATCTTCTCTCCATGGAAAGTTTCAATCCCTGTCCACCCTTTAAGATTGCGCACAATCAACATCGGCCATTTTGGTTTTAATACAACCTCACCCGACCTAGCTTTATTTTGAATTGCCCTAATTTCCGCATACGACTCTTCCAAAGCAATTAACATACCCTCAAACGCATCCTTAGGCTCCTTAATGGCATCCACAATTTTCACATTATAACCAAACCCGGTAAACAACTGCGTTAACTCTTCATCATCCATCGCTCCATAAACGGTTGGTTGTGAAATCTTATAACCATTTAAATTGATAATTGGCAAAACTGCACCAGACTCCGCCGGATTCAAAAATTTATTACTATGCCAAGCCGCTGCTAATGGGCCGGTCTCAGCCTCTCCATCACCAATTACACAAGCCGTAATCAAATCCGGATGATCTAAAACAGAACCGTAAGCCGTTGCTAAACTATATCCTAACTCGCCACCTTCCAAAATACTCCCTGGTGTGCCCGGAGTAACATGCGAAGGAAACCCTCCCGGCCAACTAAAATTTTTAATTAAACGACCAAGCCCTTCCGCATTAATTTTATAATCAGGATAAAAATCTCCCAAAGTACCCTCTAAAAATAATTGTGATAAAACCGCCGGCGCCGCATGCCCGGGGCCCAACATAAACAAAATCGATTGTTCGTACTTCCAAATCAAATAATTAAGTGCAACATATATAAAAGCTGTTCCCGGAATACTCCCCCAATGCCCCAACTGCCTCCTTTTAATATGATCCATTTTTAACTCTTCCTTCAGCAAAAAATTATCACGCAAATAAAGTTGCGCAGCCGATAAATAATTAGAACACATAAACTGCTTAACCAATGCATCCAACACACCTGACTCAATTTTTCCCATAATAGTAAATTACATCCTTACAAACATCATAAGACAGTTCCCCATCGATGCAATATCGACTCCCCAATTCTTGTTTACAAACCAGCCATTGCCACTTTAAAAAAATCTTTTAGAATAGAAACCGATTAACAAAAATCAAAACTGCACACAAATCTAATTAAATACGGAACCATCATTGCCACATTCGTCGGCCTCATTTTCTGCGTTTTCCTTTGGAACAGTCACAACCTCATCGCCCTTGTATTACTAATCACAATTCTCCTTGCCAGCTACATGCGCTTTATCGAACCACAAATTATCGTCACCCATCACCAAAACATCGATGTCGATTTTATTACTGAAAATGACGCCCCAATCACCATGGTCCTAATTGCCGACATCCACCTCGGCCCCTACAAAAGCATCAATTTCCTTAATCGCGCTATCAAAAAAATAAACGCCCTTAAACCGGATCTCGTTATAATTGCCGGCGATTTTCTCTACGCACCAAAACTAAAACAAATCCCCCAACTCCTAGCTCCCCTTGCCAACATCAACGCTCCCATCTACGCCGTCTCCGGCAATCACGATTACGATAATGCCGAATACATCCAACAACTTAAAACCCATTTACCTAAATCGATTAAACTACTCAGTGACAAAATCATCAAAGTCACAATTAAAAATAAAGAACTAACAATTATTGGCCTCAATGACTTGTGGGACGGCAATCCCAATAATGACCTACTACACCAAGCACCTCCCAACCAAAACACAATTGCCATTGTCCACAATCCCGACCACATCAAAGACCTCACCAATGCCAACATTGACTTAGTAGTCTCCGGTCACACACACGGCGGCCAAATTCGCATCCCATTCCTATACAAAATGGCCATCCCTAGCGATTTTGGCTACGATTGGGGCTACAACAAAGAACCACACACCCAACTATACATAACCTCCGGACTCGGCGAAACAGCCTTGCCAATGCGCTTTCTACAACCACCACAAATTGTCGTTCTCACTCTTTGCTAATCTAAATATTGATTTCAATACCGTAAATGCTACTGTTACTTACAGAAAAACCTAATCTATAATCAACAACATGGCTTTAAAAACACTAGATCAAGCCGACCTAACCAACAAAACCGTCCTTGTTCGTGTCGATTTCAACGTCCCGATTCAAAATGGCAACGTAGCAGACACATCAAGAATTGAAGCCGTCAAACCAACTATCGAATATCTCCTTCAACATAATTGCAAAATCATCTTATGCTCACATCTTGGCCGTCCCGAAGGTAACAAAAATCCGGAATTCTCCCTTAAACAAATTGTGTCATCCGCCAGCAAAATTCTCGGCCACCCCATTGGCTTTTGCGCCGAACCCCAAACCGAATTAGTTAAAAATGCCCTAGTCAAAAATCAAATTATTTTACTAGAAAACACACGCTACTACCCAGGTGAAGAAGCCAACGACAAAACCTTCGCCCAACAATTAGCCTCCCTAGCCAACGTCTACGTCAACGATGCCTTTGGCGCAAGCCACCGCGCCCACGCCTCCACCGAAGGCGTCACAAAATTCCTGCCAAGTTATGCCGGCAAACTAGTCGAAGCCGAAATAAATGCTCTCAGCAAAATTAGAGAAGGCAGCCCAAAACCTCCATTCACCTTTGTGATCGGCGGTGCCAAAATCGACACAAAAATCGGCATCCTCAAAAACTTTATCGATAAAGCCGACAATATCTTAATTGGTGGCGCCCTTGCCAACACCTTTCTTGCTGCAGCCGGATTCAACGTTGCCGAATCCAAAGTCGAAACCGACAAAACAGCAATTGCCCAAGAAATAATGCTCCTAGCCGAAAAACACCACGGCCGCCTCCTCATCCCCGTCGACGTCATCGTTGCCGACGAAGTTAGCAACACTACCCTCACAATCAATATCCCCGTCGAAGATGTGCTAGGCAACATGAAAATCCTCGACATTGGCAACAAAACAATCGAAACCTACAGCGAAATCATCAAAAACTCCGCAACCGTCGTCTGGAACGGCCCCATGGGTCTTTACGAACTAGAGCCATTTCAAAACGGTACAAAAATGATTGCCGAAGCCATTGCCAATTCCCCATGCAAAAGCTATGTCGGCGGTGGCGACAGCGTCGATGCCTTAGCAAAACTCAACGTCGATCAAACAAAGTTCACCCACATTTCCACAGGCGGTGGCGCTATGATTGAATACATCGAAGGCAACAAAATGCCGGGCTTAGAGCCACTAATGGACTAGCATCCGTTTAATTTGCTGCTCAACCATCGCCCGCTTATTATTATAACGCTGCCGCGAAACTCTCTTAATTTTGGCGACCCCGACCTCATCATGCAATTCCCCCACCGACGCTAGCGATTTAATTTTAAAGGCTGTTGTTGGCATTCCGTCATTCAATAACCGCATATAAGCGTTATATTTTGGCAACATTAACAAATCATTAACCAAAACATCCGCCCCCATCTGCTCCGTTAAATATTTAGCATCAGCAATCCCAACCTGAAAACTCATTAAAGACCCCACATTCCCCACAATTGCCGCCATAATTTCTTCCGGAATTTGCTCCAAATACTGATTTGCCAAACTCAAACACAGCCCATACTTACGCGCTTCCGCCAAAATCGTCACAAACGACTCATTCACAAAATTTTGAAACTCATCAATATATAAATAAAAGTTTTTCCGCATGGTCGGATTTATTTTAGCCCGCTGCATCGCCGCCAATTGAAACTTAGTCACCAACAAAGACCCCAATAAAAAAGAATTATCTTCCCCAATCAAACCCTTTGCTAAATTAATCAACACAATTTTTTGCTTATCCATTGCAAAACTTAAATCAATTGTGCTTTTCGTCTGCCCCAAAATATTACGCAACACCGGGTTAGCCAAAAATTGCCCCACCTTATTTTGAATTGGCGCAACCGCCTCATTACGCATACGATCATGCATTTGATTAAACTCCTTCAGCCAAAACATCTGCAAAACCGGATCATCAATCTTAGGCAAAATCTTTTGCCGAAACAAATCATCGTTTAATAAACGTGACACCATCAGCAAATTGGCATTCGGACATTTTAACAAAGACAAAATTGTATTTCGCAAAATATACTCCAACCGCGGGCCCCAACTATGTTGATACAACTTTTTAAAGACACTAATTAAACCGGAGGCAATCAACATCTCGCCCTCTGCATCAAAACTTTCAAAAACATTAAAAGCAATCGGATTATCGTAATCAGATGGATTAATATAAACCACATCATTAATCCGCTCTTTAGGAATTCGACTTAAAACCTGTTCCACCAAATCACCATGGGGATCAATTAACGCAACACCACGCCCCGCCTTTATATCTGCCTCAAGCATATTCAACAATAAAGTCGACTTACCCATCCCCGTTTTACCCACAACATAAAAATGCCTGCTGCGATCAATCTCCTTAAACGGAACCAACTTAGACCTCCCTCTAAATTCCGTTTCACCCAAAATAACATCATTAGCAAAATTCTGCTGCAAATTGGGCGACAACAAATTATAACTTGCCAAATAGTTCAGTTTAAAACCAAAATTTTCACCCAAAGGCAAGTGATATAAACTCGCAACACTTTCCGGCGTTAAACAGCCGCTTAAAATCAACAATCGTCTTTGTAATCTAAGTTTACGTGCAAAATACACAAACTGTAACTTTACTTTATACCCATTCACTCTCCCCCATTCCCGTGCACCATTTAACAGATTATACAAATGCCCAATTAGTTCCTTCCTTTGCACAAAAAATCGTAACCGTGATCTAAATTGATCTCCACGCAAATTACGCCTTAATAAAATTTGCACCCCACCATCATATTTCATCTCCGAAAGACCACTAAGCAAAACATTCATAAAATCAAAATCCAGCTCTACAGGATCCGACTTTTTAACAAACTTTATATCCAACACACGTACAGCATCATTAATTACGTAACCACACCTAACTTCCTCCACCTCTACCAACTTATAATGCGCATAAAACAACTGCTTCACTAACGGTTTAATTACTTTGGGGACGTACAAATAAAAATGCAAAACCTCATTAATTCTCACCACCTCTAAACTAAACTTTGGCCGACCAAAAATGCGGCGCCACCATCTAAAATAAAATCGCAAATTTACCAAACCAGCAACAATAAAAGCCATTGCCTGCACAGACACATTTAACCCAACACGTGGTTTAACCTCAAGCAAACAATACTTTTTGTGCATACTCCAAATTAAGGAGTCCCATTATTACACCCCCACTTTAAAAAAAGATAAATTCTTACTGATTCACAATTTTATCAATCTTCTCAGCAAACAACTCAAACGACTGAGCTCCATCAATTTGAACATCATTAATAAAAAAGGTTGGTGGCCCTTTTACGCCAGCATTAGCTCCTTTAACCAAATTACGCTCTATCACTTTGTCATATTTATCACTTCGTAAACAATCTTCAAATCTCACCATGTTTTTAACCTCAATTTGCTCAGCATATTCAATTAAATTTTTAATTCGCAAATTACCCTGATTACCAAAAATCTTATCTAACATCTCCCAATATCGATCTTGATCACCTGCACAATAAGATGCTTTTGCGGCATCAAAGGCATTTTTATGAACAGAAATTAATGGAAAATCTATAATCACAAAACTCGCCTTCCCTGTACTAATATAGTTTGTCTTAATTTTACGGAATGTATCATTATGAAAGTTTGCACAAAAATTACACTCAAAATCCGTATACTCAACAATCTGCACTGGTGCTGTCACATCACCTAAAACATGGCTATCCACCACTGCACCCAAATCATCATGATAAATTTCACGAGCTGCAGAACAACCAGATAAAATAACAAGCGTTAAAAAAAGTAATAAAAGCTTTTTCATAAGCACAGATTACCAGTCCAAAACTAAAAAAACAATCTTCACCTATGCATCAAAATCATAGCCAATCCGCGCACCAATCTCTTGATTAACAAATTCCAATTTACGTCCGTATTTAATACGAGAATACTCTTTAATCACTGCTGCCACTTTAGGATTTTCACCTGTCTTATCATATAAAGTCTCAAGCGAAAATGGCCGAGAAGTTGAGTTCTTAACATTCAATTTTATATAAGCTTTATAATTAGCGATTCCAATAATATCCTGTTGCGATAACTCCGGCGCATACTCCTTTGCCAAATAATCCGCATCCTCCGCACCAACCTTAAATGACATCAACGTACCAACGTTACCAAAAACCGCATCACGCACCTGTGTCGAACTATTACCATATTTATTGGTAACCAGCTGATTAATATATTGATGAGCCATAATCAAATTTAAGCGATACTTACGTGCTTCCGACAAAATTGTCGCAAACGAATCAGTAGCAAAGTTTTGGAACTCATCCACATATAAATAAAAATCTTTACGATCCTCTTTTGGCATATCAGCCCTACTCATTGCCGCCATTTGCACCTTTGCCACAAAAATCAAACCAAGCAGCTGCGTATTCAAATCACCAATTTTACCCTTCGCCAAATTAATCAAAAGAATTTTCTGATTGTCCATAACATCACGCAAGTTAAAGGCAGATTTTGCCTGACCAATCGTATTACGCATAATAGAATTCGTAATAAACGGACCAAATTTAGAACTAAAATACGGAATCATTTCCTGACGTTCCCGATCCCCCGTATTAGCATACTCATGCTCCCAAAACGAACGAACAATCGGATTTTTCGCCTTAGAAACTTTAAATTTCATAAACTCATCATCCGTAAACATCCGCGGTACATCAATCAAGGTGGCCCCTTCATCGGGATCTTCCATTAAAGTCAAACACGCATTCCGAAAATAATGCTGAATGCGCGGACCAAAAATCTCATCACCAAACAACTTAATAAAAATTTCGGTTGCTTGACTCGATACCAAATCCATCTCCGTCGAGTTTCTCGCCTCCAAAATATTCAACCCCATCGGCCGTTCTTGATCAGAAGGATCAAAAATAATCACATCCTTCGCTCTTTCCTTCGGAATAAAATTCAATAAATCCTCAATTAAGTCCCCATGGGGATCAATCACACAAACCCCATCACCATTAATAATATCCTGCCGTGCCATAAAGTTTAAGAAAACCGATTTACCAGCACCAGATTTCCCAATTATATAATGATGCCTCGTCCGATCATCCCGCAAAATATGGACTTTAGTCTTCACACCACGATAAAGATTATCCCCTAAATAAACACCTGTTTGTGGTGTATCCACTGGCGCTGGCAAAATCTTATATTTAAGCCATTCCACAACCGGCGAAGTATTATATCGACTATGCGGAAAATGATACATGGTTGCCAATTCACTCGGCACTAAAATTGATGACTGCTCACCATACTGAAAATATCGATTAATAAAATTATGCAGCATAATGCGATTATTAATGCTGTTTATTGGCACAATCCTACGCGTCTGAAAACTATTCGCACCATCATCTTTAAAAATTGTTAAACTAACAAATATATCCTCAACAATTTTTTCAACATGATCTTTTGTCTTACTCGAAGCAAACATCCTCACCACTGTATCAAAACCGGGCTCATTCGCCTTTTCGCCAATACGTTTGGCAACTTCTTCCTCTGTTTGCAACATACGCACATAACTATCACCGGAACTAGCCCCCGGCGCATTAGTTCCACCAGCCGACACCTGTTGCATGCCCCAAATAAGTACACCCAAAAGTTTACCGACATATTTTAAAATTGGCACATTTTTAAACAACTTCATTGGCTCTTTTTTTCCTTTAAAAATAGCTGAACCAAAATTCTGCGCTTGTTTTTGCCATGCCGTCCCCCTTGGTCGTACAGCAATCTGAATCGCCGCCCGATCATCCTCCTCCAACTTAGAAAAAACATTAGTCATCGAATTAAGCGGATCACTTTCCACTAATTTATAATCTTTTATCGGATACCAAAATTCCTTATTTAAATAAGCATAATAACAACGAGTAAACAGCCCTTTTTCCGCAATCTCATAAGATGGCTCCATCGTAATCTCCGCACTTGGATAATAAGAAGTAATCTGCTTTTCCACCAAACTCTGATAATCCTCATAAGTAACCACATAAAAATGCACAATATTCTTAATACAAACTAACTCAAAAGAAACAATATCCAACTTAAACAACCAAACCTTTAAACGATTACTTAGTGTTAATTCCCGTAACTCATGTAAAGATCGAAACAACTGCGACATTAATGAAATCTTCTCTCTAAAATCTTTTTCCGTATCCTCTTGCCGCTCAGCCTCCCCCTCCTGACGAGGCAAAGTCACCTTCAAAAAAACTAACCGCTTAGTTGCAATTTTGGCAGCCATAAAATGAAAATAAAACTTAGCCAACTTCCATAAAATCGAAGCCGCAACTAAACCAATAATCACCCACAGCCAGTAATCCCTCAGAAATGGCCACGCTTCATTTTGCAAAAAGTCCACCATATAGCTATTTATATCTAGTAATTATAGCAGAGATAGATATATAAAACAATGGTACAAAGCCAATTAAACAACCATAAAGTTTTCTTAATCCATAAGCATATGTACCCGCCAATTCAGCCATTTTTGCATCTTTTCGTTACCGTGTTTAGAGATTACGCCATGGTAGCTGGGTGTATTCCTCGGATTCAAGCGGGAAGTGATTCTGATTTTGTTGCGTTTAGACAGCCTTCTGCCAGAAGACCAAAGCTGCGTACCGAGAAATTTCAATCCATGTCGAGCCTTCACAATCAGGTTGTTTTTGCTGTGCAAGGTCAATTTAAGTTCCTCAGATAAAAACTCTGCTGTAACCGCTTTCATATTTTCTAACTTTTTTTCATCAGCTTCAAACAAAACAAAATCATCACCGTATCTCAAATAAGCCTGTGGTTTAAGCTCGTATTTCACAAGGCGATCAAGTTCATTAAGGTAAATATTGGAGAAAATCTGGCTGGTAAGGTTGCCTATCGGCATACCAACGCCTTCCGCATGAGTGCTGTGGCTTTTGAGAACCTCACGGATGAGCAACAATGCCCTTCTGTCTCTTACTCGGCGTTTAAGCAGCTCAAAGAGCACTCGCTGGTCAACATTATCAAAAAATTTCTGCACATCACTTCGCCAAATATAGCTATTTGGGTAGGACTTCAAAAATTGATGAGTACGTTCGATAGCTCCGAGCAGCCCTTTGCCTTTTCTGCACGACCAAGCATCGTAAATGAAGGTCTTGTCCCAGATCGGCACGAGGTAGTCATAAAGCAGTCGATGGACAATGCGGTCTCGTATTGGCGAAACGGAAATTTCACGCCGCTTGTTATCACAAACCATGAAATGCCTGTAGTTTCCGTGTTTGTATGTTCCTTCATTCAAGTCCTTGTGCAGTTCAAAGAGGCGGCTTTCAAGGTGATACTGAAACTCGTGCATTTCATCGCTCATGCGCTTACCCTTCCGAAAGGCAAACCATGCCTTCCATATATTACTTAACCCTAAATCTATGAGTTCTTCACTTCCCATCATCAATAAGAGTTATGAGTTGTATAAGCATTTTAGCGAAGTTAATGACCATATGACAAAAAGATGGCGACTTACGCTGGGCAAGAGCACGGAATTGAGCATACTTTCATTACTTGAGCAGCTTGTAATGGCTAAAAACGCCCCTAAAACAATGAAAGCTGCCTGTCTATTAAAATCCAGCGGTACTCTGGAGGTCTTGACGCTTAAATTGCGTTTGATACTTGAACTAAAACTGGTCAATGAAACCAGAGTTTTCCAGATGCAGTCAGAGGCGCAGGAGATCGGTAGAATGCTCGGAGGCTGGTTAAAATCTGTACAAAGTATGTAGACCCTTAGCGAGCCGCGCCACGCCCTATTATCGTTGTGATTGTTAGCATCATTCTGATTCACGTTAACGTCATTCTCATTACGATTACCATTGAGCGCATCACCAGCAAACTTTTTTGATGAAGTTCATCCATTCTGCCACTACAACCGCAGTCGTAGTACAGGTTGTGCTTTCTCACTCGCCTTATACGAGTAAACTTCACTCAAACCTAAGGGTTTACTACTTCCTTATGTACTTTCAGGCTTCTTCTTTCATGCAAAGCCTTTATTTTGTGAAAGGACACTTTACGGTAGCCTCCGCCCAAGCGAGGTTACTTTTCACCGTTGATTTGATTATATCCAAAAAAAAATTTTTGTAAAAAAAGACCCCGCTGAGCGGGGTCAAAGAAAAAATAAAAATTAAAGAAAACTAAAGTCCAAAGACTAAGCCCATAAAACCCTTAGCGAGCCGCGCCACGCCCCAGTAACGCTGTGATCGCAAGCATCATGCTGACTCACGTAAACGCCACCCTCACCACGAACACCAAAGAGCGCAACACCAGCTTCTCTGGTTGCTTCATCAGTTAAAAGCCAGCTCAAAGTTTGCATATCAAATTTTCCTTTGCTTTGAAGGACATCTCTGTATTGTGCTGGAGACATCAATCCAATACCCATTGCTTTAGCCATTTCAACCGCACTTCCGTTGCAAATTTCATCTGGGTAATTTTCCCTTAAGGGGACTACTGTTTGTGCATCATATACACAATTGCTCCCACTCATCGGGCTTTCCGGCGAACAGGTCCCCACATCAAATCCATCATCATCAAAATTATAAACATTCGGCTCATGCCCTGCTACTTCCATCTTTGCAATCGATTCCAGCGCCTTGGGATTATTGATTAAAGCTTCTCTAACTCTTTGCCATTCTAATCTCTCGTGTAATTCAGGACGAGCTTCAAAGCGTTGTTTTAGACTTATTAAAGCCATTAGCAATAATCCAGCTTGTTCAATTTGAGTATCGCTTTGCAAATTTATAACTCGAGCATAATATCCCCTAATATAGTCAATAATTATAGGAACCTCCGGTCCATATTCTTCAGGAGCGACATTTAAATATCCGATTCTAACTAGATCCGACAAATCGATAGCTTCATTTGCACAAAAAAGACCCCTTAATACCTCTATGTCAGATCTGGAATATCCTGTTAGCTTCGTTAAGCTCATAAGTTTAAATTTAAAGGCAGTATACATAGACTATACACCTTTTATAACTTTAGTCAATATCTGTTGGTAGCCGTAACCTACTGCATTAATGCCTTTATTTCATCCACCACATTTATTGCAACCACTTCGCCCGCCATTATCACCTTTTCCAAATCATATTTTGGCAACAAATAACTTCCCAAACCAATAATGCTGTGCATTGCAATATTTGGCTCTAACACAATGTCCGCCGTCGTTGTGGAATACTTTGCCAAGTAATGCCGTAAAATATTAATAGACCGAATTGAGGCAGCTGTTACAGAATCATAATTTTCATCACCATTCACATAAATTTTATGATTATCAAGATTTACCGCTAACACAACATCAGCACCCATGGCTCGTACAATTTCATCCGGTACAGGATTCACCAAACCGCCATCCACCAACAAACGCCCTTCATATTCAACCGGCTTAAAAACACCGGGAACAGTCATACTTGCTCTAACCGCCGGAATCAATTTTCCTTGATTAAAGATAATTTCTTCTGCCGTCCGCAAATCCGCAGTTAAAACGGTCAGGGGAATTTGCAAATCTTCAAAACTATCTTCACCAAACCATCCGGACAATAAACTAGCCAATTTTTCACCTTTCACCAAGCCACCTGTAAAAGACGGATCAATTAAAGCGTTAAGTACATCCCATTTATTATTGCTTAAAAGATCAATCAATTTATCAACACTCTTATGCATTGCGTACAATCCCCCAACCAGCGCACCAGCGCTGCTCCCTGCAATAAAACTCACCTCAATACCCTCTTGTTCCAACACACGCAAAACCCCCAAATGAGCCAGTCCGCGCACACCCCCACTGCCCAACGCCAATCCCAATTTTTTAGCCATTTTTATTGATTAATACGTGACCCAAGCCATTTTCCCAAATCACTAATATTCACTCGTTCCTGCGTCATGCTATCGCGCTCACGCACTGTCACAGACGAATCTTCCAACGAATCAAAATCAACAGTAATACAATAAGGTGTGCCAATTTCATCATAACGTCGGTACCGCTTACCAATCGAACCGCCTTCATCAAAATCAGTTCTAAACATTTTTTTCAAATTTTGATAAATCGAACCCGATAAACTCATAAGCTCATCTTTTTTCATCAATGGAAAAATCGCCACTTGTACAGGAGCAATTTCCGGCTTAAATCTAAGTACAATACGCACATCACCGCCTTCCAATTCTTCTTCTTCATACGCTGTCACCAACAAAGCCAACAACGTCCGATCAACCCCAAAAGTAGGCTCAAGCACATGTGGCAAATATTTACGCTTATTATCCTGTGGATCTGTATATGTTAACGTCTCACCGGAATGCTCCTGATGACTAGCCAAATCAAAATTAGTTCGATAAGCAAGGCCCCAAAGTTCTTTAACCCCAAACGGAAACTCATATTCCAAATCAATAGTCCGCTTAGAATAATGCGCTAATTCTTCTTTAGAAACTTCCAAATCTGTCAACTTATCAGCGTCTAAACCAATTTGCACCGCCCAATTCTTCATGCTGGTTAACCAAGTCTCAAACAACTCTTCCCACTTATCTTCTTCAATAAAATATTCGATCTCCATTTGTTCAAACTCCAAAGTCCTAAATATAAAATTACCAGGTGTAATCTCATTTCTAAACGCCTTCCCAATTTGCGCAATTCCAAAAGGAACACGCATTCTGGTCGTATCAATCACATTCTTAAAATTCACAAAAATTGATTGCGCTGTTTCCGGACGCAAATAAACTTTTTCCGCCTCCGAATCAACCGGCCCAATAAATGTATTAAACATCAAATTAAAATGTTTCGGCTCCGTTAACTCATTCCCTTCCGGGCTCTTCAAATTGCGCTCTTTAATCAACTCGCCCATCGCTTCAATTGTCATACCGGTGGTCGATTCGCCCAATACCTCTTCAATTAAATGATCTGCTCGATACCGTTTATGTGTAATTTTATCTTCTACCAAAGGATCATTAAACGTAGTCAAATGACCGGACGCTTCCCAAACTTTCGGATTCATCAAAATCGCTCCATCTAAACCAACCATATCCTCGCGTTCTTCTACAAATGTTCGCCACCAAGAATCCTTAATATTTTTCCGCAACTGTGCCCCCATTGGTCCGTAATCCCAGCTATTAGCCAATCCTCCATAAATCTCCGACCCCGGATAAACAAATCCGCGCCGCTTAGCCAAAGCCACAATCTTTTCCATTTGTTCTTGAGACATAATTCTAAAAATAAATCCTAAACAGTATAATTAAATAACCTTAAGAAACAAGCTCACCTTGCCCATCAACCAAAATTTGCTAATAATGTCACCAACAAAACTCTAACCCTCCAAAATGACTGAACAAATCTACGACATGATCATTATTGGTGGTGGTGTTGCCGGTGCTAGTGCCGGTATGTACTCCGCCCGTTTTAATCTGAATGTACTAGTATTTGCGGCAATGCCAGGTGGTTTAATCACCACAACTCACTTAGTGGAAAACTATCCCGGTATTAAATCAATCACAGGATCTGACATGGGGACCGTATTTATTGAACACGCCCGTGAAACAGGTGCTAAATTTGAATACTCAACCGTTAAAGAAATTAAAGCAATGGAATACCAAGGCGAAAGAACAAATCTACACGGCCAACGCTACTTCCAAGTTAAAGATGGTAGCGGTAAAGAATACTACAGCTGGACAATAGTTTTAGCCACAGGCACCAACCATAAACACTTAGGAATCCCCGGCGAAAAGGAATTTGCCAACAAAGGTGTTTCCTATTGCGCCCTATGCGATGCCGGCTTCTTCAAACAAAAAGTGGTAGGTGTAGTTGGTGGTGGTGACTCTGCCGCAATCGAAGCCAACATTCTTGCCGAACACGCCGCCGAAGTTCACGTCATTGTCCGCAAAGACGCCATGCGCGCCGAACCGGTAAACTATGACCGTATGCTGTCCAACCCTAAAATCAAAATCCACTTCGAACAAAGCGTCACCGAAATCAAAGGTGATGAAAAGAAAATGACCCACGTCATCCTCAAAAATGGCGACAAAATGGAACTAGATGGTCTTTTTGTTGCCATCGGCTTCGACCCTCAAAACGAACTCGCCAAACAACTGGACGTTGAGTTAGACAACCGCGGTATGATCGTTGTTAATCGTTATGGCGAAACTAACCAACCTGCAGTCTATGGCGCCGGTGACATTACCAATGCCGAATTTAAACAAGCCATTATTGGCGCCGCCGAAGGTGTTGCCGCTTCATACAAAGCTTATAATTACCTAGAAGCCAATAAAATCCGCCACTAAATGCGAATTCTGGTAATCGACAACTACGACTCTTTCACCTACATCCTTAGTCAATACCTGGCCGAGCTAAGCCAAACCGAACCAAAAGTCGCCCTCAACGACCAAATTACAATAGCCGAAATCAAAGCCTACAACCCAACGCACATTGTTATCTCTCCCGGCCCTGGCAACCCCACAAATCTCAACGACTTTGGCATCGGCTACCAAATTTTTCAAAACTACATCGGCAAAATTCCAATCTTAGGGATTTGCCTCGGCCACCAAGGCCTCGTACACCATTTTGGCGGCAAAATCACCAATGCCCCCCAAGTCCGCCACGGCAAACAAAGCCTCGTAAATATTTTGCCTGCGCAACAAAACTTATCCCCATCCCTATTCACAGGTCTCCCCTCCCAAATCCAAGTAATGCGCTACCATTCCTTAATTGCCAAAACGGTTAAAGCCCCTCTTATTGTGACCGCCACCACGAACAACAACCTAATCATGGCTGTACAACACAACAAATACCCCGTCTACGGTATCCAATTTCATCCGGAAAGTTTTGGTACAGAATTTGGGAAAGAGATTTTGAAAAACTTTTTACAAAACAACTAAATTACCAGTATCGGCAATTCTATCCCTAATTTCATTAACTGGCATAACTAAAACCCCTCTATTATTATCTATTGCCTTATCAACAAAATCCGACACACCACTTTTCCAGCCACAATCTGCAAACCTATGCTCTAACTCACAAACAAAATCTTCAAATATCTTCACAATGCTGTAAACATCCGCTGTTGCAGGAATGGATGTATGACACACAATTGATGGATCAGCATATTTAGCAGTAGAAAAATAAATCTCCATTGGACCAACACTGGTCCCCGCACACTTTAATCCATCAACATCAATTAAATAAGCCTGTTCTCCTTCAATAACAATGTTCTTTGGCGAAAGATCTCCATGAATCAAATTTACAGCCATTAAGGCTTCCACCCTATCTAAAACTTTTAACAAGTCACCTTTAAAGCTCGATAGCAACTGATCCGGATTCAAATCATCGTCAACAAGATTAAAATGCTTCGGTGCAAACACTTCCCCCCCCATATAATCAACAATCATCAATCCCTGCTTTTCTAAATCAATATATCGATACCGTGGCATAAAAGAGTCTAACTCCGCTCCATATTTTCTACGCAATTCGTCTGCTTCATTAATACGCTCCACTAAGCCTGGTATTATAATTCCATCCAAAGCTCGCCACACTCTTTTAATCACAACTCCTACACCAGCCGGATCAATAAATCTGCTCACTTCAAAAATATTCTGTTTCCCCAGCCATTTGTCATAAACATATCGGACTAGGTCTTCACCTTGTTGAATCCTCCATACCTCTCCCCTTGTCATAAATAAACAAAAAAATAGCCACCACACTAGCACAAAACGACACAATGTCAACAGCCTACCTAAAAAACCTTGCGTTAGCCTAATTTTTTCATATAATCAGCAAGCACACTAAATATACGGTCCCATCGTCTAGTGGTTAGGACGCTAGGTTTTCATCCTGGAAACAGGGGTTCAATTCCCCTTGGGACTACCAACAGCCCGAGCGCCAGCGAGGGCCTTGCGATGAAGCAGCGATCAGCCTTGCGATGAAGCAGCGATCAGCCTTGCTCTTTACTTTTTTTATAAAACAATCTTAAAATTTTCTCCTTTACAAAACAAAAGAAAAGTAGAAAATGATCTCAACTTTAGATTTTAAACATGGAATCACTCTTTTTTGGTCAAGTTTTGTCAATCATGACACTGCTTATGATCGCCAGTTTGGCAGCACTTCTTAAGAAAAAAATACCCCTTCCCTACTCCATTATACTTGTCATTTTAGGTGTTGGTGTTGGTCTCCTTGCAGACAATATCGCTGGCTTTGAATTTATTAAACATTTCCAACTCACACCCGAAATGGTATTTTATATTTTCCTACCAGCCCTGATTTTTGAATCCGCATACCACCTAAATTTATGGCATTTTCGACGTAGTTTCAAAAACATCGCCTTTTTATCTACAATCACCTTTGGTATTTCGCTGATCGTTATCGCTTACGGAGTCCACATCTTTTTTGGCATCAATCCAGTAATCGCTTTACTTTTTGGTAGTATTATCAGTTCCACAGACCCCGTTGCCACTTTAGCTTTATTTAAAGAGATCGGCGCTCCACCACGACTAGTCACAATTATAGAAGGTGAAAGTCTTCTTAACGATGGTATGGCACTGGTAACATTTGGTATTTTAATTGAACTGGTCCGCAATGCTACACATCTTGACGGTATTAATACTATCATCAGTTTTGGCAGTCAGTTTCTCTACGTTGTGCTTGGCGGTATTATTGTTGGTGGTATCCTAGGCTATATATTTTCCGTTTTAGTCTCACAAGTAAAAAACAGTCGTGAAATTGAAATCACACTCACTATTATCCTGGCACACACCACCTTCCTATTTGCCGAAAGTCTGATTGGTGTATCAGGAATTATTGCCACCATGATTGCCGGAATGGTCATAGGCAATTTTGGCCGTCACAAAATTTCGCCTAGTGTACAAGAGTTTATGAGTCATTTTTGGGACTTTGCCGCCTTTATTTCTAATTCCCTCATCTTCCTACTTGTTGGTAAAGAAATCGTAACCAGATTTACAACATTACCAAATATTTCAATTAAAAGTGTCATAATCATCGTCACTGTTGCTCTAGTCGGCCGAGTAATTTCAGTCTACGTTTCCGTTCCATTTATGAATTTGATTAACCGTAATGACAAAATTTCCGGTAATTGGGCCCACATTATTCAGTGGAGTGGTATTAGGGGTGCACTTGCCTTAGCACTGTTACTCTCCCTTCCAACATGGGTCCCCGATCGTGATCTCCTCATTTTCTTTGGATTAACAACGGTCATGTTTACCCTATTGGTTAACGGAAACACCATTCAGTGGTTAATCAAAAAACTCAAAATCCAAGCCTTCTCTCTTGCCGACAACTTCGAAAAACACGAATGCAAAGTCGTTATCGATCAAAACATCCTCAACAAACTACAAAGTTACCACGACAACAAATTCATTACAAAAGAAACCTACCAAGAATTACGCAAATACTACAAAAAAGATGAAACCAAAGAGAGCCACTTCATTGAAAAACTAATTAAAGGCGATCAAATCGAAGCCAATCTTTACCTAATCATCAAAAATCACTTTTTAGGTATCGAACGTCAAACCTTTCAAAAGCTATACGCCCGTGGAGAAATCACCGAGCGCTTACTATTAATTCTCCTTAGCAATGTAGATGAACAAATAGAAAATTTAGAATCAAAACAAACAATTCGCATTGCGCCAATCTACTTTATCTCCAGCGACAACCAACTTTTCAATAAATTGCGAAATATAAAATTAATCGACAACTTTTTAACCAAAAGAGCTTACCAAGAACAAACCCTACGCTACGAAATGTACCGCGCTCGTATCATTGCCATTAACAAAGTCCTACAAATCATCAATAACCTCAAAACCAACAGTAAATTTGTACGTCTAGAAGAACTAAAAAAACTCACCATCAATTACGAATTATGGCTCAAAAAAGCAGAAAAGAAAGAACAAGACATTAAAAAACACAATCCCCAAATTGCCTACAACACCGAACTCTACATTATGCAAAAACTTTGTTTGCAAAAAGAAGAAATTCAAATTAACAAACTCTTAAGTGCTCAAATTCTCTCACCAAAAGTAGCACAACGATTACTAGCAGATGTTCAAGAACGCAAGATCTCAAACCAACAACTAATATGCATGCAAAACCTTCAGTGTTAGTTTTACATGGGTGGAACGGATCTAGCCAAACTTGGCAAACATTTGTAAACCAAGAAAAAAACTTTAACTGGATTATCCCCGACCTCCCCGGTTTTGGCAAAACGCCAGAACCACCAACCGCTTGGACAGTCCAAGACTATACCAATTGGGTTAAAGAATATATCGCAAACCTACCACAAAAACCGGAATACATCCTCACTCACTCCTTTGGTGGCCGCATTGCCAGTCAGCTATTATCCCAACCAAATTCAACTTTTAAAAAAGCGATTTTAGTAGCAGCCGCAGGGATAAAATCCCCACCAACCCTAAAACAAAAAATTGCCGGTCTTCTCGCCAAACTCAAAAACTTGCTCCCCAACTCCATTCAAAAACCACTCCAAAAAGCCTTCTACCAAATTCTCCGCATCCACGACTTCCCCCAAACTGCAGTCATGCAAAAAACATTCAAAAATGTTGTTCAAGAAGATCAACTTCCTAACTTTCAACAAATCCAAATTCCAATCCACCTAGTTTGGGGCGAGAACGATACATACACGCCACTTTGGCAAGGCAAACTCCTCAAACAACAAATTCCCAACGCCAAACTCACCGTTATGCCCAACGTCCGCCACGGAATTCATCGACAAGCACCCAAAGAACTTGCTACAATTTGCCAAGAATTCTTTAAATAAACCAATCCTTGTCTACAATCTTAGACTCACTGTCACTAATCATAGCTGGGCTCTTAATTTTTATTAATGTTTTAGCCCTTACATATTATTGGCAATTAAAAGAATATCGCTACGACCGCATGTTCGATTTTTTACGTTTTGATGACGGTCTTTATTTACTATTCAGCCCTCACAACCTCTTAATTAGTGCTCTTATTTTAGCAAGCGCCGGCTTACAAGGCAGTTATCACAGCCCCTATTCTCCGTACATCCTTTTCAGTTACCTTTTTGGCGCCTTGGTTATTCAAACATGGATCATCTATAAACTCGGCCTAAAAAGACCGCAATTTACCGCCAAAGCCATCGGCATCGTTGCTGCTGCGCTGGTTATTAGCGCCGCCCTCATCATCTGGATCCAAATCAGCTACTTACTACCATTAATCACTTTAGCACAAATAATCATCGTCTCAGTTTTATGCCTTGCCCTCGCTATTCCAACCCAACTTGCCAAAGGCTATTACATTAACAAGGCCACCACCAAAATCAAAAACCGCTCCAACTTAATTAGCATTGGCATTACCGGCAGCTACGGCAAAAGCTCCACCAAAGAATTTATCGCCCAATTACTAAGCACCAAAAACACCGTCCTCAAAACCCCTCGCAACATTAATACCGAAATCGGTGTCGCTAAGTTAATCCTCAACAAACTTCAACCAACCGACCAAATTTTTGTCGCCGAAATGGGCGCCTACAAAAGTGGCGAAATCAAAACCCTCGCCCAAATGGTCCAACCCCAAATTGGCGTTATTACAGCCATTAACGCCCAACATCTTTCCTTATTTGGCAGTATTGAAAAAATTAAACAAACCAAAGCAGAACTAGTCCAAAATCTCCTCCCAAACGGCACCGCCATTTTAAACGGCGACGACGCAAACTGCCGCACCATTGGCCAAGAACTCCCTGCCACAACTACAGTCCACTACTACTCCATCCAACCGCAAAGTGATGCCAGCTGTAAATTGATCAACGACAACACCGTTCAACTGTTTGATCAAACCCTTACCTTTAGCGCCAACCTCCCCGCCCCTTACCTCATCCAAAACCTTCTGCCCGCACTACTTACCGCCAATCTGTTAGGCATGACCATAAACGAGCTTACGCAAGCCATCCCCAATCTAACATTGGCAGACAACACCATCAAAACATACCAAACCGCCAACAACATCACCGTCATCGACGACAGCTACAACGCTAATCCCAGCGGCCTTCAAGCCGCCCTCAATTACCTATCTCAACAAACCGCCGCCAATAAATTCATCGTTACCCTCGGCATGCTCGAATTAGGCAAAGAAAGCTACCAAGCCCACAAAGCGATCGCCGAACTAATTATCAAACACAACATCCACTGCTTTGTTACACGCCACACAACTTTTCAACATTTTACCAAAGCCGCACAAGCACTAAATACAGATCCTACCACCAATTTCACCTACATCGAAAACCTAAAAGACGTTACCCCAATCGTTCTCCAAAAAATTCAACCGGGTGACGCAATTCTACTCGCAAACCGCGTCCCCCAATCTCTAAAAACAGCTCTTAAACAGCCCCAATCATGATTTTTACCAGTTTCGCCCCCAACATCCAAATCGACGATTTTTGGCTAGCAGTAAAACTCTTAATGCCATGGCATTGGCCAGCTTTACGTACCGGCAAAGCACAAAAACAGTTAGCCATCACCATCGGCAACCACTTTAATCAAGAATGCTTCTTATTCGATAGCGGCCGCAACGCCCTTCACCAACTTCTACAAGCCTACAACTTACCCTCCGGCAGTGAAATTATTATCCAAGGCTTCACCTGCAGCGTTGTCCCCCATGCCATCATTCGCACAAACCTCGTCCCCGTTTATGTCGATATTAATGATCAATACAACATCAACCCCACCGATCTAAACGCCGTCATTACCCCCCAAACCAAAGCGATCATTGTCCAACACACCTTCGGCATCCCCGCCGATCTAAATGCCATCAGCAAAATCGCCAAAGAACACAATCTTATTCTAATCGAAGACCTAGCCCACAGCCTCGGCGCCAAACACAACAACCAAGAAGTCGGCACTTTTGGTGACAGCGCTATCCTCAGCTTTGGCAGCGACAAAGTAATAAGCGCCAGCCGCGGCGGCGCCCTCATCACCAACAATAAAACCGTAATTAACACCCTAAATAACCAAAAATTTGCCACTTCACCCTTCAAACTCGTCCTCCAAAATCTCCTCCAACCAATTTTCTTTTTTCTCGCCAAACCTATCTATAGTTTCGCCAACTTAGGCAAAATAATTTTATACACCGGCCGTAAACTAAAACTCCTTCCCACCATTTTAACCAACCGCGAAAAAAAAGCTCAAGGCGAAGTCCCAACCTACACCCTCGCCAACGTCCTCGCCCGCCAACTTCTCCACCAATGGCAAAAACTCCCAAAATTTATTGAACACCGCCAAAAAATCGCCATCCTCTACGAACAAACCTTCCATCAAAACTTCCCCACCGGCACCAGCTACCTTCGCTACCCCATCCAAACCCCAAACCCAAAAGACCTCTTCAAAAAAACCAAACAAACCGGCATCATCCTCGGCGACTGGTACACCCAAGCCATCGGCCCCAAAGACGCCGACCCCATACAATGCGGCTACCACACCAACACCTGCCCCAAAGCCGAAAAACTAAGCCAACATATAATAAATCTCCCCACCCACATTGGCATTACTGCCATACAGGCTGAGGAGATAATTAGGATTGTAGGGAATTAGGCTGCTAAAGCTTTTCTTATAGCTGGAGCAATCTTACCAGTCACCGCAATAATTCCATGATTATAAACTGCACTTCCCTTCCCCTCACCTACCTGAACAGTATATGTCATTTGTTGACCATCAAAACCAGTACCAAGAACTTTAATAATAGCCACATTTGTACCATCAATAGTTGCACGAGTCACATCTCCCACTCTCCCTAAATCACTTAAAGCTTCCAAAGTAGGTAATTCATTTGTTGTTGTTTCTGCCATGTGGCAATAATTAAATTATAAATCCAGCCATAGTAACATATAAAAAAGCCCCAGGCAATAGAAACTACCTAGGGCCAAATACAGTATCTACATTTA
>Ga0210005_1000652_pt1 | contig 26238 bp, 27 predicted proteins | sample CryGey02umfilter_3_FD_183961 | JGI IMG/M metagenome (GOLD analysis project Ga0210005, IMG submission 183961) | Groundwater microbial communities from aquifer in Utah, USA - Crystal Geyser 4/9/14 0.2 um filter (SPAdes) (version 3) | ecosystem: Environmental > Aquatic > Deep subsurface >... | reverse complement strand
ACCATTTTCTGATTTGGAAGGGGAAAATATAGGTTTGGTAAGTATGTCAATGTCATTGAGAAGTATTGATCTTTTAGTTTTGAGGACTGTTCGCAATTCATATATTATTCTCATCTCGGCGATTTTGCTCTCTCTTTTTTTAATAATTCATCACACCCAACTTTTTAAATATCCTATTTTGCTTAAAAAACTTCAAGAGATAGACAGAATGAAAGATGAATTTTTGAGAATGGCTCTTCACGAACTTCAAAGCCCGATAGTGAATATTAGAGGATATATCGAGTCTCTCAGAGAAGAAATAACTGACCTTGCAACTGAAGAACAAAAGGAATACCTTTCCAGGGTTTCACTCTCAGCAAAAAATTTGAGTGATTTAATATATGATATGTTAGAGGTCTCTAGGATTGAACAGGGAAGATTAGATTTTACTCCTCAGAAAATTTCTCCTCAAAAAATAATAGATGAATTAATAAAAGAATTTACACCTAAGGCAAATGCCAAAGGTCTAAAATTAATATTCCAACCAAAAGAAGAGCCCTATCTTATAAATGTCAATCCCCACCGTTTTAAACAGATTCTTACTAACTTAATTGAGAACGCTATAAAATACACTAAAAAAGGTGAAATCGAAATTTCCACCTGGTATAGTGAAGTAAAGAAAAAATATTTCATTGCAATTAGAGATACTGGATTGGGAATTTCAGCCGAAGCCCAAAAAAGACTCTTTGAGAAATTTTATCGGGTAAAAACAAGAGAAACTGCCGTTATTCCGGGCACAGGTCTTGGGCTTTGGATTTGTAAAGAAATTTGCCAAAGAATGGGGGGTGAAATTTTATTAGAAAGCATGGAAGGAGTTGGTTCAAAATTTATAATTTTTTTCCCTTTTGTAAAATAATTTTATAAATAATGGCGAACCTTTTTCAGAAAATTCGTTCTGGAAGGAAAATTTATGATCCCAAGAAAAAGATTGCCGAAATCCTTAAGGAAATATATTCGCAAGGAAAAAGCCCGGATTCGTCGGGAAGTTTTGGATTTGAAAGAACAGGAAAAATTGATTAATGAGCTCTACAAAAAACTTAGACTCGACACTAATACACGAGTTAAGCACGAATGGCACGAATAAATTTATTCGCAAATTCGAGTGCAATTCGTAATAAGTGTCGCCTATTATGAAAAAAATTTTGATTGTTGGCATAAATGGTTCTCCGAGAAAAAATGGAAATACTGTTATGCTATTAAAAAAGACTTTAAAAAATGCTGAAAAACATGGGGGAGAAACAATTCTTATTCATCTCATAGATAAGAATATCAAACCGTGTTTAGGTTGTTACAGCATTTCTCCTGAAAATTGTACATATCCTTGTAAACAAAAGGATGATTTACAAGAAATTCATGAATTGTTAATAAAAGCCGATGGGATGGTGCTCGCTACACCTAGTTATTGGTACGGGCCAACCGGATTAATGAAAACTTTTATCGATAGACTATGCTCTTTAGAAACCAACGGTTTTTTATTAGAAGGTAAAGTGGTTGGTTTTTTAGCAACCGCAGAAGAGAGTGGTGGGGAAGAGGCCGTGATGAGTATGGTAGAAGCAACAAATGGAATGGGCATGATAACGCCTCCCTATTCAACAATTTTCTATAACTCCAAACACGGAAGTGAATGGGCCATAAGAGACGCAGGTTTGCTAGGGAAGAATATGGTTTTACTAATAAGGATTTGTAAAAATGTTAAGAAAGGCCCGAATCTTAAAGGGAGACTGTTCTGGGGTTACCCAGAAGATTATAAGAAATACAAAAAATCCAATGATTAAAATCTCTAAAAAAATCCTCGTTCGTTACGGGGAAATTTTTTTAAAATCGGTTCCTGTTTTCAGACAGTTTGAGAGAAAACTTTTAGAAAATATTAAAAAAGCTCTCAAAAGATCAAAAATTTCTTTCGAAATTAAAAAAGAAAGAGGAAGGATTTTTGTTTTAACAGAAAAAAGAAAAGAAGCGATTGAAGAATTAAGAAAGGTTTTTGGATTGGTTTCTTTTTCTCCGGTTTATCATTTAAATACTTCTGAATTAAAAGAAATAAAAAAATTTTGCCGAGAAAAATTTAAAAATTTTTTAAAAAAGAAAGAAACCTTTGCTATTAGAGGCAAAAGAGTAGGTAAACATCCCTATTCAAGCCAAGATTTAGAAAATGAAGTTGGAAAAGTGATAGAGGGAAAAGTTAATTTAAAAAGTCCCAAAAAGGAAATTTTTCTGGAAGTTCGAGGAAACGATACTTATATTTTCACTGAGATTTTTCCTGGATTAGGTGGTTTGCCAGTTTCAACTGCTGGAGTAGTGATTTCCTTTTTATCGGGCGGAATTGATTCAGCCGTTTCCTCTTTTTTAGCAATGAAAAGAGGATGTGAGGTTATTTTTTTACATTTTCACAGTTTTCCTTTGGTTTCCAGAAGAAGCATTGAAAAATGTCAAAAAATTATTCAAAAATTAAATGACTATCAGTTTAAAAGTAAATTAATCCTTTTCCCTTTCCAAAAAATCCAAGTTTGTTTTAAAACCAATGCTCCAGCCAAATATCTCATTTTGCTTTATCGAAGATCGATGATGAGAATTGGAGAAAAAATAGCCAAAATCGAAAAAGCTAAAGGGATTTTCACCGGCGAATCTTTGGCTCAAGTTTCTTCCCAAACCCTTTCTAATTTAGCCACAATTGAAGAGGCAGTGAAAATTCCAATTTTCCGTCCTCTAATTGGAATGGATAAAGAAGAGATTATCGATATTGCCCGTAAAATTGGTACTTTTGAAATTTCCATTTTAACTCAAGAAGATTGTTGCACCCTTTTTGTTCCCAAACATCCGGCTACTAAATCAGAACCCAAAGTTTTAAAGGAAATTGAGCAAAAATTAAAAATTCAAAAATTGGAAAATTCCCTCTTTAAAGAAAGAGAAGAAATTATTATTTAAACCCAGTATGACAAGTTCGAATTTTTAGCTGAGAAGACAGAACTGATAAAAAGATTTTTCTTACTCTTTGTTAGATATTTTATGTGGAGATATTCTTAGGATTGAAATTCTATTTCAATCCTGTTCGAACTTGCTCTACTGGGTAAATTTTCTCTCTGAGCTGGCTAAAAAGCCAGTTTTTTGTTAAAATAAAAATATGCGCACAGGAATTGCCATAATTCCATTGGATTATGGAAAATGTCCGAGATGGTTATTTGAAAGGATGAAACGCCTTTCACGAGGAATTGTTTTAGCTATTGCTGAAGAATTTGGAGTCGAAGAATTTTTAAGAAGATTAGCAGATCCAATTTGGTTTCAATCTCTGGGATGTGTTATAGGATTTGATTATAATTCTTCAGGCCTTACTACTACAACCTTAGGAGCACTAAAAGAAGGATTGAGGGGATTAGAAAATGAATTAGGGGTTTTCGTTTGCGGCGGGAAGGGAAAAACTTCCAGAAAAACCCCTGAACAAATTCAAAATTGGGGAGAATTCTTGGGTTTTTCTGAAGAAAAAATTAAAAATTTGGTTTACGCTTCGAAAATTTCAGCAAAGGTAGATAGTTCCTGTGTCCAAGACTTTCAAAATCCTTTTCAGATCTATCATCATAATCTAATTTTTTCTAAAACAGGACAGTGGACGGTTTTACAACAGGGTATGTGTCCTTCTCTTCAAAAAGCCCGGCGCTACCATTGGCTTTCCTCAAAAATTAAAGATTTTGTGGAAGAACCTCATTCAGGAATTATTTCTGACGTAAAAGTAAAACCCTTGAATTTAGTAGCCCCAGAAAGTAAAGAGAATAAGAAGGTCTCCACCGAATTGGTTAGGGAGGAGCCAAAAACGTTTTTTAAAGATATTAGTTTAATTTCTGAAAAAACAACTTCATTGATGAGACAGAAAAGACTGCCTGGCTTTTGCGAAATGGAACTGAAAAACGTTGAATTTCATTGGCATCCGGTAGTTAAGGAAAAGTTCGATTTGAAAAGATTGAAAAAGATAATTGAAAAAGCTCACTTTCTTGAGCCAAAGAATTTTGAAGAATTATTAGCAACCGCAGGAGTCGGTCCAAAAACAATCCGTGCCCTCTCCCTAGTTTCAGAGTTAATCTACGGCGCAAGGCCAAGTTATGAAGATCCCGCCAGATATTCATTTTGTCACGGAGGCAAGGACGGAACACCATATTTTCCACGAGCTTTAGAAATGGACGCCACAATCTCGATCTTAGAAAAGGGAATCAAAAAAGCAAAGGTTTCAAATCGAGAAAAAATCGAAGCTCAAAGAAGACTGGCTAAAAAAATTTAAAAAAGTTATAATTAAAAATTATGAAAAAACTTTTTACTTCTGAGTCAGTTACTATTGGTCACATTGACAAAGTAGCTGATCAAATCGCCGACGCGATTTTAGATGAAATTTTGAAACAAGACAAATTTGCACGGGTTGCCTGCGAAGTTTTTGTTAGCAAGGGCTATGTAATTGTCGGCGGCGAAATTACCACTAAGGCCTGGGTCAATATAAATCAGTTAGTCAGAGAAACAATTATCGATATTGGTTATGATAATCCAAAATATGGGTTTGATGGACATACTGTTGGGGTTTTAAATACAATCGCTGAACAATCTCCAGATATTGCTTTAGGCGTTAGAAAAACCGGAACAAAAAAACAAGGGAGTGGCGACCAAGGATCGATGGCGGGTTACGCTACCAAAGAAACTCCAGAACTAATGCCCCTACCAATAATGTTAGCCCACAAGTTAGTAATGAGATTAACCGAAATTAGAAAAAAGAAGATTCTTCCTTATTTAAGGCCCGATGGAAAATCCCAAATAACCTTAGAATATGAAAATGGAATTCCCAAAAGAGCCGATAGCGTTGTCATTGCTGCCAGTCACGACCCAGATGTTTCTTTGGCTAAATTGAGAAGAGATATTATTGAAAAAGTGATCAAGCCAGTTTGTGGCAAATTTTTAGACAAAAAAACAAAATATTTTATCAACAATACTGGTCGTTTTGTTATTTGTGGTCCGGTTTCGGATACTGGATCAACTGGTAGGAAAACCGTTGTCGATAGTTATGGTGTTGGGATACCAATTGGGGGTGGGGCGTTCTCCGGCAAGGACCCGACAAAAGTTGATCGGTCGGCCGCTTATATGGCGAGATATATTGCCAAAAATGTTGTGGCGGCCGGTTTGGCTGATAAATGTTTGGTTAAATTATCATATGTAATTGGCGGGGTTAAACCTCTAGAATTTGGTATCGATACTTTCGGGACTTCGAGAGTTCTAGAAGAAAAATTGTTTAAAATTATTCCAAAAATCTTTGATTTAACGCCAGGTGGAATAGTCAAACAATTGAATCTCTTGCAACCCATCTATCGAAAAACATCCTGTTTTGGTCATTTTGGAAGAGAGGAGCCAGAATTTACTTGGGAGAAAAAGGACAAAGTCAGAGAATTGCTTAAACTAACCCGGTATGAGAAAAGTTGAGTTTGCTCTTGGTATTTTAATTATTTGCCTCCTTCTTTCTCTCCTCTCTTTTTTTATTCCAAAAGAAACTATCTTTGAATCAAAATTTTCTCAAGTCCCTCTTTTTAAAGAAAATCCCATTCCTGAGAAAAAACTTCCGGTTTATCTAGAAACTTGGGAAAAAATCAGAAATGGTTTTATTAATTCCCAAGAGGAATTTTTGGAAGTCAATCTCCAGCAAATGAAAATCAAAGTTTGGGTCAATGGTCTTTTAGTGAAAGAGGTACCAATTCTGAGAAAAGGGGATCCCCAAGAATGGGGAGGGACGGCAGTGGGATTATATAAAGCAATTTCAAAAAATCGCTCCAGTTTCTCGGTGGTTTCTGAAGTTTATATGCCCTGGTCAATCCGTTTTTATGGCAAATATTATATCCATGGCGAACCTTATTATCCCGGGGGTGAAAAACTCCAAACCGAGGCCTCAGGAGGTTGTATCCAGCTTTCAGACCAAGATGCCAAAACCATTTTTGAACTGACAAAAGAAGAAATGCCGGTCCTGGTCATTGATAAAGAAAAAGAAAATTATCAATGGCCAGAAGCAATAACTGAATTTCCGGAAATTTCAGCCAAAAGCTATTTGGTGGCTGACTTGGATTCCGGCTTTGTCTTTTCTGAAAAAGATTCTCAAACCCAACTTCCCATCGCCTCGATAACAAAATTGATGACTGCCAGCGTTGTTTCAGAAAATGTTGATTTGAGAAAATCGATTTTAGTCGAGAAGAAAATGCTCGAGGCCTACGGATCAACAAAAGGGCTTGAAGCCGGGAAAAGTTTCAGAGTGGTTGAACTTTTTTATCCCCTTTTAATTGAGTCATCAAATGATGCGGCCGAAGTTTTGAGTTATTTTTTAGGGAGAGAAAAGACAATTAAATTAATTAATGAAAAGGCAAAGTCAATTTTAATGGAAAAGACAAATTTTACCGATCCCAGCGGATTTGATTTAAAAAATGTTTCCACAGCCCAAGATCTTTTTTATTTAGGAAGATATATCTTGAATAACCGGCCGCTTTTATTTGAAATTGGGAAAGGAAAAGAAGTGAGGAGTTTTGGGGAAATTAAATTTGATATCAAGAAGCTTTGGAACAAAAACGTTTTTATTAATGATCCAAATTTCCTCGGCGGCAAAACCGGTTTTTTAAAAGAGTCAGGCCAAACTGCCCTTTTCATCTTTCGTTTTGGTGAAAGAAATGTTTCAATTTCTCTTTTGAATTCAGAAAACACTGAGGCCGACACTCAAAAAATTTACCAATGGCTAGGAGAAAATTATTTTTAAATAACAATATTCGTATGGGCCCATTCGCATACCCGAGCGGAACCTTTTTGAGGTCTCCAAATTGCGGAAGCAATTTGGAGTAAAGTTAGCGAGGTTGGGCTGTTCGCATGCTGAAAATTGAGAAAGAAAAAATAGAGCAATCAACTTTCCTTCAGGAACCAGCCAAAATCCTTTTTTGGGAAGCTTTTTTATTCATTTTAACATTGGTTCTTGGAGTTTTTACTTCTTGGAAAATAACTCAGATTCCCGAAATCGAAATCCAAAAAATTCCTTTGAAACCCGCTTCTTTTTGGGAATTTTTGACTTCTTTTGTGATATTGCTGTTGATGATTCTTTTAGTCATCAAATTTTTAAAATTTCGGCCGGGCAAAGAGATTTTATTTAAAGCCTTTTTCATTTTACCGGTTTTTTTAGGGGGAATAATTTTTTGGTCATTATGGATTGGCGATATTTTTGCTTTAATTTCCATTTTTGTTCTAATTGTTTGGTGGTTTAAAAAACCGAATATTTTGGTTCACAATTTTCTTTTGATTTCTGGGATGATAGGTATTGGTAGCTTTTTTGGATTAGGATTAGACCCTCTTTTTGTTATCTTTCTTCTGATAATTTTTTCAATTTACGACATCATCGCAGTTTATAAAACAAAGCATATGATCAAAATGGCAAAGGAATTTATTGAAGCCAAAGCAATCCCCGGTCTAATTTTGCCCCAGAAATTTTCCGAAGTTTCGGCTCCTCTAAAAGAAGTTAAAATGGGCGGGAAATTTTTGATTTTAGGGAGCGGAGATATAATTTTTCCCCTCTTTTTAGTTTCCTCTTTGGTCCCTTTGGGGCTTTTGAAATCTTTCCTTGTTGTTATTTTTGCTACCATCGGACTTTTAACCAGCATTGGGATATTCCTTTCCCAAAAAACTCGAAAACCCATTCCTGCCTTGCCTCCCATTGCTTTGTTTTCAATAATTGGATATTTGATAACAAGAATTTTATGACTAAAAAGATTGAACTAGAAAAATTGAATAAAAAAATTAAAAATTGTAAAAAATGTCCCTTGTGGAAGACGAGAAAAAATGGCGTTCCCGGAGAAGGACCGGTAAATGCTAAAATTTTTATTTGTGGCCAGAGCCCCGGGCGAATGGAAGATGAAACGGGGCGTCCTTTCATCGGACCAGCTGGCAAATTTTTGGATAGATTGTTAAAAATTTCGAAAATTAATCGAAAGCAAATTTTCGTAACTTCACCAATTAAATGTTTTCCACCTAGAAATCGCAAGCCGACTAAAGAAGAAATTAAAGCCTGCCTTCCTTATTTAAAAAAGCAGATTGAAATTATCAACCCAAAATATTTTATTTTGCTTGGCGAAGTGGCTTTTTCCGTATTTTTCCCGAATCAAAAATTAAAAGACTTTAGAGGAAAATGGATTACCCTTCGACAGGCTCATGGCAAGAAAAAGTTTTTCGTCACATATCATCCAGCCGCCGGCCTTAGATTCCCAAAGATCAAAAAAATTTTAGAGAAAGATTTTAGGAAATTAAGAAATATTCTTTAAGCCCAAAACGCCCATCGCTGGCCCCCACACCAAATTTTGGTGTGGGGGCGGGGCAGTTTTTATCGCCAAGAAGGCGGTTTTTGGTAAAATTAAGTGTATGAAAAGAAAAATCCAGAAAAGGAACGATAAAGATTATTTACGAATAGCAATTGCACAAGCAAAAGAATCAGTAAAAAAGGGTGGATTTCCTGCTGGGGCAATTGTTGTCAAAAATGGGAAAGTTGTTTCTCGAGGTATCAGTTTAACTGAAAGATTTAATGATCCAACAAATCACGCAGAGATATCTGCGATAAGAAAAGCATATAAAATTCTAAAAACAGTGAAGTTAAAAGGTGCGGTTTTATATGCCTCGCTTCAGCCGTGTCTTATGTGCTTTAGCGTAGCTAATTGGGCAGACATTTCAAAAATAGTTTTTGGCTGTAAAAAAACCGTCCAAATGATTTCGAAAGGATATTACGAGGGGGCTACAGATATTTATAGAATTAACAAAGAAAACAACAGACAGATTAAGTTAGTTTATATTCCTGATTTCGAAAAACTTTCTTTAAAATTAATAAATTATTGGGAGAACAAAAGAAAAAAATAGGCACGCGTGTCTTTTCCTATTTTAACTTTAGCCAAAAGCCCATCGCCGGGCAATTTTTATTGAATTTTTAAGGCGGAATTGTTAATATAAAATAACTCTATGAAAGAAAAAATTAAGAAAATTTTAATTATAGTTTTTAAGAAATTGGAAGAAATTAGGGACGTTTTTGAAGCCTGAAGAGAAATTAGGGATGTTTCTGAATTTCGGCCAATTCAAAAAGCCCAGCGCTGGGCATTTTTTGTTTTTAAATTCAAAAAATTGACATAATTTTTGAAAAATTTTATTATGAAATAATCTTGCTCTTTTCAAAAGGAGGTGAAAAAAATGAGAGAAATAAGAAATCTAAATGGAGAAAGTTTCTTGAGAATAGGCAAAATGCAATCCGATACAATTGGTGTGGAACTAAATGATTTCCCTGGTATACTATTCATCTGCAAGGTTCCGAATTGTGCGGATCCTAAAGGCATATTAGAACAAACATTAGGAAAACTTTTCGTTGATATCGAACTTGACGATGCGCTTGATTTCGGACCAGATACAAAGAACCCAGAGAAAAGTAGCAGATGGCTCAGAATAGTAAGGGTAACTAGAGGATTTGTAGGTAGTGATGACCGGGTGGCAATGGGTAAAGGAGAAAAGATTATATTAGAGAGAAATGGGTCAATACTGATTGTCTGCGCTGAAAATCCTAACATTTCTGAAGTAGATAGCTTTCTAAGATAAACAAAGGCAGCGTCCCCTTAATTTCTTAAAAATTATATCTTGGCACCTTTTTTAAAAAACAAAAAGCCCAGCAATGGGCATTTTTTATTTTTCGAAATGCTTCTAAATTATATTTTCTTGATTTGACGGGAAGGCAACCGCTTTTTTAATATCTTCTTCTCCTTTTAAGAATTTGAGGATTCTGGATATTCCAAATCCACAACCGGCGTGGGGAACGCTTTTTTCTTTAACCTTTTCAAAATACCAGTAAAAATCATCTAAACTTCCTCCTTTCTCTTCTAATCTTTTAAACATTTTCGAATTTTTCAATCTTTCCTTTAATTCTTCAAATCTATGAACTCTTTGGGCTGCTCCAACTGCTTCCCCGCTGACAGGTAAAATTAAATCAGCCGATAAAACATATTTTGGATTTTCCGGATCGGGAATCATATTGAAGAATTTTTCCACCTCAATTTCTTTTCCGTGATTAAAAAGAGGATTTGGGTAATGGGTGATAAGCAAAGGTTGGTTACCAAATTTTTTGAGCAGTTTTTGTTCGTCTCGCCACTTAATATCGTCTCCAAAAGAAAGATTCAAAATTTTTATTGCTTTCTCATAAGTAATTTTTGGGAAAACCGGCTTTACTTTCTTTAATCTCTTTAAAGTCGCAGAATTAAACTTCAATTCTTTTTTTATTTTCGCTGGCAAACTTAGAATGTCTTTAACAACATTATAGATAACCTTTTCAATATAACCTAACAATTCTTTAAAATTACCGGCAAATTCAATTTCTAACATAGTAAATTCGGTCATATGACGATTATCGTTTCCTGGTTCGGCTCTAAAACTGGGTCCAACCGAATAGACTTTCTTCAGGTAAGGGACAAAAGCCTCCAGATAGAGTTGGGCAGTCTGGGAAAGATAGGCTCGATGGGGTGTTTTTGAACGAAACCAATAAAAATCTCCATTCACTCCTATTTCAAACAAGGTATCGATATTCTCACAAGCACCGGAAGCCCTGACAATCTTTGGCGGGAAAATTTCCATAAATCTTTCTTTTTCCAAATAATTTCGCATCGATTTTATGACTTGCCTTTCCAATTTTGCTGTAGCAACTTTTTCTTTCATAGTTTTAAATTAAAAAAAATCGCCCCTTCGGGCGTTTCGACCTTTAATAAATTTGGGAATTTTCGTTTTTGGGCACATTTTTTCTAATTCTACTCAGCCAAACCCCCTTGTCAAGCCCCCGATCCGTGGATAATTAGATCTTCTTTATCATATAAGTGTCCCTTAATTTGTAACCCAATTCCCGCCAATACTGGCGGACTCCGACACCTGAAATTGCTACAATTTTTTGTATGCGAACAGCCCGCCTTCGTCCTCGCTTCGCTTGGACTTCGGCAATCCGAATGGGCACATGCGAATTTTTAAACTCTTTCTTGACTATCCTCTCGGCTTCTTTTATTAATTTTTTTCCTAAACCCCGATGCTGGGGGGCCAGAGATTTTTCTCCCAAAGGAACCATTTGGCCATAGGTTTGAATTTCCCTAATTATCGCCACATTTTCCAAAACCGGCATAATTAGCGGAGAACCGTTCTCCGCTGACTTTGGAATTCTTAATCTTAGAAAACTGTATAATTTTTCTCTTTTTTTATTTTCAAAACTTAAAAATATTTCCTTACCACCGGAGGCATTATAATTTTCTCTAAACAAGTAAACTTTTTCTTTGGGATTATAATTTTCTCTCACCTCTCGGCATCTTATACATTTACATTTTAAACCTCTTTTTTTCATTTCTTGATGAATCACCTCTCTTAAATTAGAGATTTTACAACCCGCCTCAATTTTCTCAGCAGGAATATCTCTTAATAATCTGGCCACCCTTACCCAATAGGGCAATTTTTCTTTGATTTTTATTAATAAATCAATTAATTTTTTGTCAGAATAGGGTTTATATTTTCCCTTTTGCCCCGTAGGAAACCGAAGGTTTTCCTTCGGGGTTTTCCAAATTTGATAAAGTTCGGATCCCTTGCAGACAACAGTGGGATAAATTTTTAACCAATCGGGTTTGAAATCAGGATTCTGAAAAATTTCTTGAAAGCACTTTAAATCTTTTTTTAAGTTTGAGCCCGGTAAATTTGGCATCATTTGGTACATAACTTTAAAACCGGCCTCTTTTAAAAGTTTAGTTGCCAAAATTGTTTCTTTTACCCCGTGCCCTCTCTTGTTTTTTTCTAAAATATCATCAAAAATTGTCTGAACTCCAAGTTCAACCATTGTCACGCCTAATCTTCTTGAATTTAAAATTTCTTTTTCGTTAGTGAAATCCGGTCTGGTTTCAATTGCAATTCCGACAATTCTTTGTCTGGCTTTCTCATTTATTTTTTGTTCTTTTTTTAAGATTTCCCAGCTTCCTTTTTTGATTTTTTTTCTTTGATTGGCGGCTGCAAAAGAGTTAGACAAAAACCAAATTTTGTAATCTAAAGGATAAAAACTGAAAGTCCCTCCAATGATTCTCAATTCAATTTTATCTGTAGGATGACCTTGTTTTTTCAAACTCTCAATTCTCTTTTGAACCTGTAAATAAGGATCAAATTTTAATTTTTTGGCTCTTTCGGCTGCCGGTTCTCCTGATAAATAACTTTTGGGCATTCCCTTTTCAATTGGGCAATAGATGCATTTCCCTGGGCAGGGATAGGGTTTTGTTAAAACTGAGACCACTATCACTCCTGATAAACTCCTAATTTTTCTCTTTTTCAAAAGATTTTCTAAAATTTCCGATTTCTTTATTCTTTTCTTTTTCAATAAATTGTGGTATGCTTTTAAAAGTTTAATATTAGAAGGACACGAAATTTTATATCTCTCCGCTATTTTTCTTTTAACCCGAGCTAAATTCTCTTCGGTTTTTACCCTTTTTTTTAAGAGTTCAAAAATTGTTAATTCTAAAATATTTTCCATGGAAAAAAGTTATGCTGAATATTTGTTAAAAAAGACCAAAGAAGATTATAGCCTGATTGCTGAAGAATTTTCGAGAACGCGCAGCTCGATTTGGCCTGAAACTAAATCTTTACTTAACAGATACTTACTTCTTGGAGAAAAAATTTTAGATTTGGGATGCGGCAACGGTCGTTATTTTGAATATTTAAAAGAAAAAAAAGTAAATTATTTTGGTATAGATAATTCTACGGGCCTGATTGAAATAGCAAAAAGTAGGTATCCAGGAGTTAATTTCCAAACAGCCGATGCTTTAAATTTACCATTTTCAGAAAATTTTTTCGATAAGGTGATAAGTATTGCAACATTTCATCATATACCTTCTAAAGAATTCAGAATAAAATTTTTGAAAGAAGTAAAAAGAGTATTGAAACCCGGCGGGATTTTGATTTTGACCGTTTGGAATTTTAAGGAAGTTAAAGAATTTTTTCTTTATTTTAAATTTATAATTTTAAAACTATTCGGTTCAAAACTGGATTTTGGGGATTTTTTAGAACCTTGGGGGAACAAAATTCTAAGATACTATCATTATTTTTCCAAAAGAGAATTAATAAATTTGGCAAAAGAAGTTAATTTAGGAGTTAGAGAAATTGGGATTATTAGGAATGAAAAAGGAAATCGTCGACATACTTATTTAGTCGCAGGAAAAATATAAATTTAGAAATTGAAAATTTATTTTCGTCCCTATAGCTTAATGGATAAAGCGCAACCCTCCGGAGGTTGAAATCCCCGTTCGAGTCGGGGTAGGGGCACAAAATTTCCAAGGATGTGGAAAAAGGTCTTGACAAGGGTTTTTGGAAAAGTAATATAAGAAATTGAGGGGGTGCGAGTAAAATACTCTAGGGACAGATGGTCCTTAATAATGGAGGTCAGAGGAGCTCCCTTGGCTATTGTCCAGTCAAAGCTCGAGAGGATAGACTAAGATTGTTAAGGCCTTACCCCCTCACTAAACCCCGTCAGTAATTTCTGGCGGTTTTTAGTTGTTTAAAAATTTGGTATAATGGAAATGTGAAAGATTCAAGATTTAAAATTGCTGTCTCTGGAGCGGCCAGGGTTAGTCATTGCGCCAAAGGGGTTGAAAAATTATCTAAAGAAGTTGGTCGGGAAATTGCCAGACAAAAATGTATTTTGATTACCGGAGCTACTACCGGCGTTCCTTATTTTTCTGCCCAGGGATGTAAGGAAAAGGGTGGATTTTCGGTTGGTTTTTCTCCAGCCACTTCGGAAGCTGCCCACTTGAAAACCTATAGACTGCCCATCGATGCCTTTGATATCATTATTTATACTGGTTTTGATTATTCAGGGAGAAACCTTTTAATGACCAATGCGGCCGATGGTGTGATAATAATCTGTGGTCGAATGGGAACTTTAAATGAATTTACTACTGCTTTTGAAGATCAAAAACCCATTGGAGTATTGGAAGGTTCAGGTGGCACGGCTGATAAAATTAAAATTATTGCCACTGATCATTTTCGCGGAGTAAAAAAAATTGTTTACGATCGAAATCCTAAAAAATTAGTTAGAAAATTAATTGCCTTAATTAAAAAAGAAAAGAAAAACAATCCAAAACAAAAAAGGTCGAAACAATATAGATATTAGATACTAATTATCTAAAACCTAATATCCAAAATCTAAAATATGCCAAACGAAGAAACTCAAACTTCTGAAGAAGGAAAATTAATTGGCAAAATTACTCATTATTTTGGGAAAATCGGAGTGGCGGTGATAAAATTAGAAGACACTTTGAAGGTTGGGGATACCATTAAGATTGTTGGCGGCGGGGCTGAATTTACTCAAACAGTTGAATCAATGCAGATTGAGCATGAACAAATTCAAGAGGCGAAAACTGGCGAATCGATTGGGTTGAAGGTTTTGCAAAAAGTTAAAGAGGGTTACAAGGTTTACAAACTATAATCAAAATATTAATATGTGTGGAATTTTGAGCTGGGAAATTATTTTGCAATTGGTTTTGGCTATGGTGCTGGGAGGTTTGGTTGGCTTGGAAAGAGAGTTTCACAGAAAAGAAGCCGGTCTGAGGACTTTTATTTTGGTTTGTTTGGGAGCAACTTTATTTACCGTCATTTCTCTGCAATTTTCTGAGAGTTTTTTAGAAAAAACCGGAATAGCATATGACCCCACCCGAATCATTGGTCAAATTGTCTTGGGCATTGGATTTTTGTGCGCCGGTTTGATTATTTTTCGGGGAGCCCGGATCGAAGGGTTGACCACTGCCGCTGCTCTTTGGATAACCGCGGCTATTGGGGCTACAGTTGGGGTGGGATTTTATTTCTTAGCCATTTTCGTTGCTTTTTTGACTGTTTTGATTTTGGCCGGTTTCCGACTTATTGAGGAAAAACTTTTGAGAACCAAAGGACCTAAAGATACTCATGAGGGTTAAAAAATCTTTATCCCTCACCTTTGGAAACAAGGAAAAGGTGCGGGGTTTATTAGCCCTGGCGATTTTGATTGGGACAATTGTCGGGGCAGGAATTTTTGGTATTCCTTATGCAATTTCAAGGAGCGGAATAGGACCCAGCCTTTTTTATTTTTTGATTTTGGGTTTGGTAGTTACTCTTTTGCATTTATTTTTCGGTGAAATTGTTCTGAGAACAAGAGGAAAGAATAGGTTGATCGGCTATGCCCAAAAATATTTGGGAAAATGGGGAAAAATTTCAATTTCGATTTCAACCTTTTTGGGAATTACCGGGGTCCTTTTAGCCTATATTATTCTGGGTGGAGAATTTTTGAAAATTATATTTTCCCCACTTTTTTCTTCGTCGTCTTTTTGGTTCAGTCTAATTTTTTGGTTCTCATTAATTTATTTTGTTTTTCGAGGAATAAAAACAATCGCTCCGATTGAGGTTTTTACAAACCTTTTCTTCTTTATAATTATTTTTCTTATTTTTTCCCTTTTGTTGCCTAAAATAAATCTTGAAAATTTTCATTTGTTCAATCTTAATCACCTCTTTTTACCATATGGAGTGATTATGTTTTCTCTGATGGGCTTTACCGCTATACCGGAAATGACCGATGTTTTAATCGAGCCCAAAGAAAGAAAGGATTTGAAAAAAATCATAATTTTTTCTTCAATTATTGCGACAATTTTATATTTATTTTTCTCTCTCAGTATAATTGGAGTCAGCGGGAAAAACACCTCTCAAGACGCCCTTTCAGGCCTCGTCCAATTTTTGGGCAAAAAAATTGTTATTTTAGGTGCCTTAATTGGGGCAGTAACCTTGGCTGACTCTTTTTTAATAATCTGTCTTTATTTTAGAAACGTTTTAATTTTTGATTATAAATTTTCAAAAATCTGGGCTTTTTTACTTTCTATTTCCCTTCCTTTATTTCTCTTTTTAATTGGCTTTCGAGAATTCATTTCAGTTATTGGTTTTATCGGAACAATTTTGGCAATGATTGAGGGAATAGTGATTTTGTTAATTTTCGGTAAAATAAAAAAACTTGGCGATAGAGAACCGGAATATTCTTTGAAAGTTCCCCAATTTTTACTTTATATTTTAGGAGCAATTTTCATTCTTGGTGCAATTTCTCAAATCTTTTATCATTTAAAATAGAAAGCGGAGAACCGTTCTCCGCAAAACTATTTAATCAAAATATGGTTGAAGTTGATGGATCAACTGGTGGGGGACAGATACTTCGCACCGCTTGTGCGCTTTCAGCGGTAACTAAAAACCCCTGTCATGTGTTTAATATTCGAAAATCAAGACCTAAACCAGGGTTAATGCCTCAACATCTTTTGGGAATTCAGGCGCTGGCAAAACTTTGTAATGGAAGATTAGAAGGAGATTCCCTTGGCTCAGAAGAAATAAAATTTTATCCCGGCCCCATAGGAATGCCTTCGGCATCCTACGGGGTAAAAGAAATTAAGGTTAAGATTGAGACGGCCGGAAGCATTACCTTAGTTTTGCAAACTTTGATTCCCGCTTGTTTACTTGCCCCGGCGCCAATTAAAATAACTTTTGATGGCGGAGCCACCGATACTTTTTTCTCTCCGACAATTGACCATTTTAGATTTTGTTTTTTGAAAATTTTGGGAAAAGTGACAGAGGTCGGACCTCTGTCACTTCCGATTGAGATTAAAGTGGTTAGAAGAGGATATTATCCAGAGGGTGGAGCAAAAGTTGAGGTGAAAATTTTTCCAGCAAAATTAAAACCAATAAATTTGATCGAAAGAGGAAAATTGGTAAAAATAATAACAATTTCTGGTGCCTCCGAGTTTTTAAAAAATAAAAAAGTTGCTGAAAGGCAACTTCATGGGGTCAGGGAAGTTTTAGGAAAATTAAAATTACCAATCGAAGAAAGAATTGAGTATTATCAAACCCAATGTCCGGGAAGCCAGATTTGCTTGGTTGCTGAGTTCGAGAATACAGTGATAGGAGTTGATAATTTGGGAAAATTAGGAAAGAGAGCCGAAGACGTTGGAAAAGAAGCGCCTTTAGAATTATTAAAAGAACAAAAATTCGGTGCTTGTCTGGATAAACATTTGGCCGATCAAATTTTACCCTATCTGGCATTGGCCGGAGGAAAAAGTCAGGTTACGGTAAGCGAAATCACAAATCACTGCAAAACCAACATCTGGGTAATCGAAAAATTTCTCCCCGGAAAGTTTGAAATAGCCGGAAATTTAATAACCTGGGCGCTTTCTTAAATGGCTATAATAAATTTGCTTTACTATTTCGTTAGCGAAAAGATAGGCCAAAATTAGGGAGAAAATTGTTAAAAGAAAAGGAAGAGAAGGAGAAACAAACTGGAAGAAATTTTTCCCAAAATTAGTGAAGGGCAAAATTAATGTCAAAATTGTGGCAAAAATTGAAAGGGAAATTAAGAGAGAACTTGGTATTTTCGCCCTTAAGAAAAATTTCTGAGTTCTAATTGAGAAAATAAGAGAAATTTCAGTGAAAATTGACATTAAAAACCAGAGGGTTTGAATTAAACCCTCGTTTTTTTGATAAAAAATTCCCAGGAAAATAAAATCAAAAATTGAGCTGATAAGGGCTAAAAAAATAATTAAGGGGAATATCTGATTCAATCTATACATTTTTGGCTTTCTCAATTCCTCAACATCGACACTGTCTCCGGCCAGAGAAATCAAAGGAAAGTCCGATAAGAGGTTAACTAATAAAATTTGAGCTGGAAGTATTGGCAAAAATGGCAAAATCAATGACATCGTGGCAACAGAATAGAAATTTCCGAAATTGCTTGAAAGAGTACATTTTATATATTTGTTAATATTGGCAAAAATATTCCTTCCTTCCCTGATTCCCTCAATCACCGTTCTTAAATCATTTTCCAATAACAAAATATCTGAAGCTTCTTTTGAGACATCAGCTGCTCCCTTTACGGCTATTGCAACGTGAGCAATTTTTAAGGCGGGGGCATCATTAATTCCCTCTCCCATAAATCCAACTTCATATTTTTTCTGAAGAGATTTTATAATTTTCAATTTTGTTTCAGGAGCAATTCTGGCAAAGACCTGATATTCTTCAGATTTTTTTTCAAATTCATTTTCCGATAAAGAATCTAAATTTTTCCCCAAAATTACTTTTTTTGGGTCATCTATTAATCCAACATCCATTGCCAATTTCCCGGCGACCTCAGGGGCATCGCCAGTTAAAATTTTAATTTGAACACCGAGTTTTTTCGCCAAATCAATTGTTGATTTTGCCGTTTTTCTCAAAGGATCTATAAAAGTAATGAAACCCAAAAATCTCAAATCCTTTTCATCTTCTTCAGAAAATTTTTCTTTTTCAAAAAATTTATAACCGATTGCCAGAATCCTTTTTCCTTCTTCCCCTTCTTCTTTTATTTTTCTTTCCATTTCCTCTCTTTTAAAATTTCCTTCAATTTCAGAACTTCTTTCTAAAATCACCTCCGGCGCCCCTCTCAAAATCAAAATTTTATTTTCATTTTTCACCCCGTTAGAAAGTTCTGCCTCTTTGAGCGTTTGAGTTAAGGCCCCACCTTTTCTAACGAGGTTCACCAAAACACTATTTCTTCTTCTTATTGGATCAAAAGGAATTTCGAAGAGAATTTTAAATTTCTTTAAAATATTTTTTTCTTCAATTTTAGCTTTTTCAAAAATTGCCAAATCAAAAGGATTTCTAACAACACTTTTTTCCAAATAGGAAGAAGCCAAAAGTGAGAATAAAAGACATTTTTTGATATCGCCAGAGTATATTTTATCTACCTTCAGTTTATTTTCAGTTAATGTTCCGGTCTTATCGGTGCATAAAATTTCCATATTTCCTAAATCTTCCATTGATGATAATCTTTTTACCACCACTTTCCTTTTTGCCAATCTCAATGCTCCGCGTGAAAGAGCAGACCCAACAACAACCGGTAAAGCTTCCGGGATTATTCCAACAATTAAGGCAAGACAGAAAATTGCAAAATCTCCAATATCTACCCTCTTTTTTATTAAAATTTTTGCCAAAAAAACAAGAAGAATTGTAATCAAAACTGTTTTTAGAATAACCTTTGAAAAATCAGCCAACTCTTTTTCATAGATACTTGGCTTGGTTGTTTCGGCAGTTAATTTGGCAATTTTTCCAAATTCGGTATTTTTCCCAGTTGAAATAACAATTCCCCTTGCCTTTCCGGAGATAACAGAAGTCCCGGAAAAGGCGCTGTTTTTTGCCTCAAAAATTTCCCTTGCCTCAAGGGGCTCTGAGATTTTTGCAATTGGCTGTGATTCACCGGTTAAAATTGACTCATCAACTAAAAAATTTCTTGTTTCAAAAATTCTCAAATCGGCTGGAACAATATCTCCGAAGTCAAGCAAGACAATGTCCCCGGGAACCAAAAATTTTTTTTCAATAAATTTTTCTTTTCCCTCCCTTAAAACCTCAACTTCCTTTGGCAAGTATTTTTTCAAAAACGAAATCGCTTTTTGAGCCCGATATTCTTGAAAAAATCCTAAAAAAACATTGATGAAGGCAAAAATAAAAATCAAAATTGCTTCGATTTTTTCTCCGAGTAAAAGGGCCAAAATCCCGGCAATAAAAAGCAAATAAAAAAAGGCAGATTTAAACTGCCTAACTAAAATATCAAAAGTGCCAATTTCCCTCGTCTTTACTTCATTCAAACCATAAACTCTCTGCCGGTCTTCGGCCTCTTTTTCCGTCAATCCAGTTTCCCTACTCTTTAAAATTTCAAAAACCTCCTCCCTTTCTCTTTTTGAAAATTCCCCCAAATTCATAATTTTATTTTTCAGTTATTTCGGGTTGGAAATACCCATTAATTTTAATTTCAATTGGAATAACTTCATCTATTTTCGCATTTTTGACTAAAACTTTCAACATTAATCCTTTCATTGTTTCTTCAGAAAAACTTTGGTCGAAAATGAAATTTCCAAGAGAATAGGCGATATAGCCATTTTTATATTTTTCAATTACGCGAGCGTTAGCGAAGCGTGAAGATGAACTTTGTTCATCGACTTCCTGAACTACATGAGAATGATGGCCAATAACTAAATCAGTTCCCGAATCGATAGCTAAGTGAGCAAAATATTTTTGTACTGTGCTTGGTTTTTGTTGATATTCTTCGCCAAAATGCATTGAAACAATGACTAAATCGGCCATTTCTCTTGCTTTCTTTATTCCTTCTTCCAGTTTTTCTTCTGTCAGCCAAGCAATTCCAGATCTCTCTCCTTTTGCTGACCAATAAGGTGTGCCCAGATTTGTATAAGCCAAAAAGGCGATTTTCGTTCCTTTTATCTCCTTTATTATCGGAGAATAGGCCTCTTTTTCATTAAATCCACCGCCTAAATGATCGATTCCAACTTCCTTTAGTCTCAAAAAACTATCTTCCATTGCTATTCTTCCATAATCAAAAATGTGGTTATTGGCAACTGACAAAATATCAAAGCCGGCGAATTTCAATCCCTCGATAGCTTTGGGATCATTTCGAAAAGAATAAATACTGCCAACCTTTACTCCTTTATCAGAAATTGGTCCTTCGAAATTTCCAAAAAGGAGCTTAGCTCCTTTTAGATCATCAGCGATTTTCAAAAATGGAAATTTCCAATCACCTTGGCCATATTTTTGAATTGCCCATTCTACCCCGCGATCTAATATAATATCGCCGACAAAAATTAAAGTTATCGGTTTTTCTTTTTGAATTAGAGGTTGGCTTACAGTTGCTATTAAATAAAAAGAGTTTATTTCCTTATTAACAAAATAAACAAATAAAAAAACTAAAATTACTAAAAATAGTAACAGAAAAAGAGAAGGTAAATTTTTAATTCTTAAATTTCTCATTAAAGATAAAGCCGTCTTAAATCGGTTTTTTTAGCTAATTCAATTGCTTCTTGAAATTCTTCATCAGTGATTTTTCGTGAAAGTTCCGGATACTCAAATGATTTCCAGGTTGGTCGATATTGATCCATTATATTCACAAAAGTATTTTTGGAAATTTCCTTAGCAATAAATTCAAAAATTTTTTCAGAACCCGCTAAATTGTTCGGCAAAACCAAATGCCTGACCAGTAAACCCTTAATCGCGATTCCATTTTCATCCGAAATTAAATCTCCTACCTGGCGGTGCATTTCCTTAATTGCAGTTTTCATTATTTCAAAATAATTTGGTGCATTTGAATATTTTATAGCGATTTTGTCATCACTATAGCGGGCATCAGGAAGGTAAATATCGAAAATCCCATCTAATAATTTTAAAACTTCAATAGAATCATAAGAACTGGTGTTATAAACTAAGGGAATTTTTAAACCTTTATCAATTGCAATGGCTACAGATTTTATAATTTGGGGAACTTGGGGAGTGGGAGTAACAAAATTAATATTGTGGCAACCCCTATTTTGAAGATTAATCATCATCTCAGCCAATCTTTCAAAAAAAATCTCTTCTCCTATTCTCAATTGTGAAATCTCATAATTTTGACAATAGACACAGGCAAGATTACAAGATGTGAGAAAAATTGTTCCCGATCCATGCGTTCCTACTAAAGGACTCTCTTCGCCAAAATGGGGATGGAAAGCCGAAACCATTGGCAATTCTCCTAACCTACAAAATCCCTTTTCACTTTTTAATCTATTGATGTGGCATTTTCTTGGACAAATCTCGCAATTTTCTAAAATTTTAAAAAGTTTCTCAATTCTAAAATTAAGTTTTTCTTTTGTAAGATTTAAATAAGAAGGGTACATAAGTCATGTTTTCCAATTTCATTATAACTTTTAAAATCGAATAAACAAAAAACCGCTCAAAGGCGGTTTTCTGTTAGCCACGTTAAACGTGGTTAGCGTCGGAATTGAGCTCTCCTCTTTTGATGACATTCTCGGCAATAAATTGGTCTATCTGGAGAAGGTTCAAATGGTAACTCGGTTATTTCAACTCCGCAATCAGCGCATTTCCAATTTCCCTTGAACATCTGTCGTGGAGGAAAATCTCTTTCTTGACGCTCAAATTTCTTGAAAGCCATACTACTCTACGAAATTACGAAAATTTTACGCCCCAGAAGTAGAACGAAGTTCACTTCGGGGCTGCCCCGTAGCGAGCTTCGCTCTGCTACGGGGCGAAAGTACGAAAGAATATAAAATAGTTTTCGTAATTTCGTACTCTTTCGTATTTCGTAGGAAATTAAAAAAGCGACCTTTTGACCCTTCGAAATCACTCAGCATCATCCTGAGCTAATTGAAGGATGACTTCTAAGTCGCTCTACTTAAATTTATCTTCTAATTTTTGAATTTTCGAAGAATTATTTACCCTCCAAAAGTTTTCGAAGAAAATTTAGGAGGGCTTAAGATACCTCGACTTATCTGTCTACTTGTATTGTATACCTTTCTTTTCCTCTGTCAAGTGGAAAAATTACAGCCCGCCTTTCGGCGGGCTGGTTTTCTTTACTGACTCATTCCCTTCAATAGATTGATTGCTCTCTGGAGTTCGGCTAACATTTTTTCCAGAATTGAAATCACTTCCTCCAAGTTTGGTACAGGTTTCACTTCGCCAGTGATTTCAAATGGTTCATCGCTTTCATCCCAGACAATGTAATAAGGTCGAGGCGGAACGGGCCAAATTTCTCCTGGAGAGGGAAGTTCTTGACCAGCTTTTTCCCGATACCAAATTGGGCCAACTCCTGGTCCTGAACTAATTCTGATTATATAGTCTTTACTATTGGGGATATTGGAAGCAATCTTCCAAGAATAACTTTGGTCAAATAAATTTGTCGTAGCAATATGTCTAACAAAAACCGTTGAAGCTTCGGTCTTTTTAAACAAATCAATCGAAACCTTTGCCCAAAAGGGCCGAATTTTCACTCCTTCTTGGGAAGGTGTCGTTGTTTCTAAAGGGGGCATTACTTGCCAAGTTATTGTCCAAATTTGACTTTTGTCCCAGACTTCCCCGCCATTCGGGAAGGTAATCTTAATTTGATACCCAATCGGGTAAATACATTTTTCAGTCGCTTCATCAATCACTCCGGTTTCCGGCAGGCCGCATTTTTTCTGGAGTTTTTTGATTGCCTTTTCAGTTAAAGGTCCAAAATAACCGGTTACATATCCTTCAGGATAAACTTCGGGATCAGATTTTAAAATTTCCTGGATTGCTTTCACCTCTTCACTTCTTGAACCAATTGCCACTCGAGCTTGAGCAGAAAGGGCAAAAGCGAGAGACAATAAAAATAGACCCGAGATTAACAAAACCAAAATTGTTTTTCTCATATTTTTTAATTTAAGATTTTTAATTCGACCTTTGAAATCCCCCGACCCCCGCTCAAGACACCTTCGGTTTCTTGCGTCGCTCCGCTCCTATTTTTCCACCGCGGGGGATTCACCTTTTAAATTTAACGCTCTTTTTCTCCATTGGTTGCATCATTTTCAAACTCGCCCAAGAATTTTAACTCTTCTACCTTTTCTTCTTTTAAATTAATTTTCCCCTGCCAGCAGCTTTTTTCAAATTGGTATATTACTACGGCTTCTTTTTTTGTTTCTGGTAAAACCTGGATTTCTCCCCCCTTTTTAATTAATTTGAGTTCGCTTGAAGGAGGAATTATCTCTTTGATTTTGGCTTCTTTTGGAATCTCTTTTTGGATTTCTGGGCTGTTTCGGCTGATTTCTTGAATTTTTTCCTTTTCCTCTTCGGTTAGGGGAATAACTGGCGGAGTGATTTTTTCAATCTTTGCCACTTTTCTCTCTTTTATACTAATTTCAGCCAGGGCTACTGACGTCTCTTCTCTTTTTACCTCTTCAGTTTTTTCAATGCCTAAAGCTTTCTTTTCAGAAATTTGAGGCGCTTGGGCAATTTCTTCTTTGGCTGATTGAATTAAAACATAAGCTCGATTTTTAACAATTTTGATATCTTTTATCATTCCTCCCTTTTTAATTAACTCTTTAATTTCAGGGTCCTTTAGAGCGATTTCTTTTGCCTTAGCCAAACTATAATTAGGATAGATTAAATTGTTGAAAAGGAAAAATATCAAAATCAATCCCAAACTGGCGAAAGCAAATTTTTGAAAAATACTAAAAAACAGCCAATTTTTCCTTTCCCTTGAATATTTATTAAGCAAAATTTCCCTGAGTTCTTTTTTATGGCCGGGAATTTCAATTTCAGGAAGAGATATTTTCTCTAATTTATCGGCTAAATCTTCTGGTTTCATATTAAAATAAAACGATAAAATCTTTATTTAGTTTCAGAAAGTTCTGCTCTTAACTTTTCCAAGCCACGGTGTAATAATGATTTTACCGTGCCCTCTTTTTTGCCCAAAATTTCGGCGATTTCTTTAATTTGCTTTTTCTCAAAAAATCTTAGAGTAATTACTTCTTGATATTTAATTTCAAGTTCGGAAATTTTTTCTTGGATCTTTAAGAAATCTCGATGCATTTTTAATCTATCTTCAGCTTCAATTAATTCGATTTCGGGATTACTGCCATCAATCGGTTCTAGTATTTTTTCTAGAGACACTAATTTATGTTTCCTTTTCCGGAAAAAATTTGAAATTTCATTATTGGCAATTCTATAAAGCCAAAAAGAAAAGGAGATATTTTTCCAGCGGAATTTCCAAAGATTTTTCAGGGCTTTCAAAAATGTTTCAGAACAAACGTCTTGGGCAATTTCAAGATTGGCTACTCTTTTTAAAATGTAGCCAAAAATTTGAGAATAATATTGATCATAGAGTTTTCCAAATGCTTCGGGATCTTTTTTTGCCCTTTTGACCAGTTCTTTTTCTTCATTCAAATCCATATTTTTAGCAAGTTAGATGGAAAAGACCGATTACTTTTTTCTGCTCCCCCTCTTCCTTTTTTGACTCTTCATTTATTATATTAAAAGTTTTTATTGCTTCCTCAGTAATATCAATTATCAATTCAATTCCTCTTGATTCTATTTCTTTTTTCGCATCTTTACCGACTTCCATTACCCCAGATTCACCTGTTCCAATGACAATTACTTCTGGTTTTTCCTCAATTGCTCTTTTTACATCTTCTGGATAAACAAAATGGCTTTCCTTTCTCCACCATTTTAAAACCTTGCAGCCTGCCCCGTAGGGAGCTTTGCTCTCCTTCGGGGACCAGCGAACCTCGACATCATGATTGTAAATTTTACCGTCAATAGTAATTGAGCCGAAATGATATTCCTCAATCATATTATCACCTCGCGAATTATCAGCCAATTTTAAGCGAATATAAAACGAATAATTTATTCGCTTTTTATTAGCTGCTGATTCGTTTATTATTAGCGAATAAACTCTACGGCTTCTTCTTTTGAAACCCTTAGGGGGGTCTCAGGTTTTTCAGCTGGGTAGCCAACTGGGATGATTGCAATCGGTCTCAAATTTCCTGGTAAATTTAAAATTTTTGCCACTTCATTTTCATCAAAAGCACCAACCCAACAAGCGGCTAAACCCTCCTCTTCAGCCATAAGCATCATATTTTGAATACTAGTCGAAACATCACAAATTGCATATAGATTTTTTCCTCTCTCTCCATATCTGAAAGAAATTTCAGAATCAGTGCAACCGATAATAACCAAAGGGACTTGGGCAATGAAACTCTGGTCTAAAGCCGCTTCACCCAATTTTTCTTTAATTTCTTGGTTAAAAACAAAATAAAATTTTCTCGATTGTAAATTGCCAGCCGAGGGCGCCCAAATTAACGCTTCAATTAGTTTATCAATGAGTTCCTTGGGAATTTCTTTTTTCTGAAATTTTCTAATACTTCTTCTCTCTTTAATTATTTTTAGAATAGACATTTTATTTGTGTTTGTATATTAAATAAAAAGCCGGAATCTCCAAAATCAATCCAAAAATAAAAAAGCCAATTCCATAATTCGTCGCTCTCACATCAAGATAGCCCACCCCCAAACCTACAAAAAACATTCCAAAACTGCAAATTAGCCATTCGAAAATACTTATTGTTTTCATTTTTAATTTATTAAAGGTTTAAATTTGACCATTTGCCGCATCTATCTCCCCAACGGGCAATTACTTTTCCTTCAATTCTGGCTTCTATCACTTCGCACTGATTTGGACAACCCTGGCATTGAAAAGAGGTACATTTAATATCTTTGTCTGAAATTTCAAACCCCAAAAATTTGGTTTTCTCAAACGCTAATTCTTTTACTAAAAGAGCTACCCCAAATGCTCCCAATACG
>Ga0210005_1000642_pt1 | contig 26507 bp, 25 predicted proteins | sample CryGey02umfilter_3_FD_183961 | JGI IMG/M metagenome (GOLD analysis project Ga0210005, IMG submission 183961) | Groundwater microbial communities from aquifer in Utah, USA - Crystal Geyser 4/9/14 0.2 um filter (SPAdes) (version 3) | ecosystem: Environmental > Aquatic > Deep subsurface >... | reverse complement strand
AAACCGGCATTTCAACCTCGGCATCGGAATTGGAAAAATTAAAAGATAAACATAAAATCATCCCGCTGATTTTGGAGTATCGCGAGCTCTCAAAGTTACTTTCAACATATCTGGAGCCTCTGCCGACGCTCGTTGATGGCGACTCGCGTCTGCACACGCACTTTGGTCAGGATACGCGGACGACTCGACTGACATCATCCGAGCCGAATTTGCAAAATATTCCGATAAAAGGCGAGCGGGGACCGGAGATTCGCCAGGCCTTTATTGCGCAAAAGGGTTATAAACTAATTTCTGCCGATTATTCGCAAATTGAACTTCGGGTTGTCGCTTGTCTGGCCGGGGATGAAGTAATGCTTAAAGCTTTCCGTGACGGTATTGATATTCATGCCAAAACTGCCTCGGAGCTTTTCCGCATACCAGTTTCTAAAGTTGATCATGACCATCGCCGATTGGCAAAAACCGTCAATTTTGGCATTGTTTATGGCATTTCTCCATTTGGTCTATCACAAGCTTTAGGGATCGCCCGCGAGAGTGCCGCAGAATATATTTTTCGCTATTTTGATATTCATCGAGGCATAAAGAGATATTGTAAAGAACAAATTGCCTTGGCGAAAAAATACGGCTATGTTGAAACATTATTCGGCTTTCGCCGCAAATTGCCAGAGATAAATTCAGAGAATAAAATGGTGGCTGAAAGTGCCGAGCGAATGGCGATAAATACACCAGTGCAGGGAACAGCAGCAGAGATCTTGAAATTGGCGATGATAGAACTTCATCGAAAGTTAAAATCCGAAATTCGAATGTCGAAATCCGAAACAAATCCGAAATTCGAATGTCGAAATCCGAAGCTTCTCCTGACGGTTCATGATGAATTAGTTGTCGAGGCGCCGGCGGCAAAAGCGAAAAAAGTGGCGAAATTAGTCAAAGAAGTGATGGAAAATGAAGTCAAACTTTGTGTACCAGTTGAGGTTGAAGTCGGTATTGGTGGTAATTGGGATTCTGCGAAGAAGAACGTTATAAAATAAAAAGCGACCCGCGCCACGGGGCGAGGGTCGGGATCAGCGGCGACAAGTGCGTTTAGTCCATGCTGTGATCAGGACTGTAGTAAGGACATCGAAGTATCCTGCTGTAGCGTAGCGATGGATCGCTGTACCTGAACCGTGCGGCTTCATCCTGAAGGCAGATGATAGCATTGTATCCGAGAAAGCAAGCGATCTCTTCCCAGGTGGCAACAGGAGTTAGCTTGCTTTCTTGGACACGTTGCCTGATTTCCTCGGCCGAGAAAGTCTCTCCTGATATCTTAGCAAGACACGGGAGTCTACCGAAGGTTGGTCGTTTGCCTTTTGGCAACACAAAGTCCACATGGTACTTTTTGGCTAGTGCAGCAAGGACTACGTCACCAGCAGCTTCAATTCCAATGACGCTCATAAATAGTCTCCCTGTCAGATGGTCGGCTGCAAAAAAATAATAGCAGAAAATATCTATTGTAGCAATTGTTAATATGATTCAACTTTTTTTCGGTGAGGACACTTATTCCCTGAATCACGAACTCAAGGAAATTGAGAAAAATTTTTCTATTGCCAATTTTGGCGATATGAATATCCAAAAGTTCGATGGAAATATTCTGACATTTGATAACTTGATTCGCAGCGTGTCAGCGGTGCCGTTTTTGTCAGACAAACGCTTAATTATCGTCTATAACTTTTTGCGAGATGGCGATCAAAAGCTTCGTGATTATGTAGCCGAAAATTTGGAGAAATTCCCCGATTCGTCAGAAATTATTCTTGTCGAGGAGGGTGAAGTTAATAAAAATCTCTCGATCTTCAAAAAATTAACTAAGGCTGGAGCGGTCAAGCATTTTCCTCTGCGCAAGGGTTACGAGTTGGAGAAATGGTTAGGAGAGTACGTGAAAAAAGAAAAAATTCCGATCGCATTTTCCGCCATCAAAAAGTTAGTTGCCACTGTTGGGAATAATAGCTGGCGACTGACTTGCGAACTTGCAAAGCTTGATCTTTATCGAAAGTCACGAGGCAGTGATCAGATTGAAGAGGCGGATATTGAAGAAATGGTTGAATCTGAGCATGATCAAAATATCTTTGATTTTATTGATGCACTTGGTGCCAGAAATGCCAAACTGGCAGTAAAATATTTACAGGAGCTGTTCAAGAGTGGGAAGAATGAGAATTACATTTTAACAATGATCGTTTATCAGTTTCGTAATATGCTTCTGATCGAAGACCTGATAGTTCGTGGCGTCAAGCGAAATCAAATTCCCGCCGAGGCCGAACTCCATCCATTTGTTGTTGGCAAAACCATTCGAGTACTAAACAATTATGATCTGCCGCTTCTAAAACGCGTCTACTATCGATTGATGCAAACCGATATTGACATAAAGACTGGCCGAATTGATCCACGACTGGCGCTGGAAAAGCTTTTGGCGGATCTGACGATATAGTATAATGGAAACAAACCCTAAATCCGAAATCCTAAATTCTAAACAAACTCGAAATTCAAATTTTCAAAATTCAAAAATGTTTAGAGTTTAGAAATTAGAGCTTAGAATTTCTCCGCCTTTGGCGGAGGGAGGGGAATGGAGCCAAAAAAAGTAAAAAAGCAACCTACAGTTGATATCTACTGGCGCAAGCTAATTTTTTTCGCCCTGCTTTTTATTGTTGTTTTTGGGGTTTGGAAATTAATTGCCGGAAGTAAGTTTTTTGCTGACATCCCCGAGGATCAGACGATGACGACTTACGTTACTACTTCAGAAGTGGCCCTTGAAGTTAAAGATGATGGTAGTGTCTACAAAAATGGCCAGAAGATCAAATCCAAAGTCACTCCAGAGCGTGATTTTGATGAACTGCGGTTGATTGTTTATGACAAAAATGGCTTCTATCTAAATAACTTGCGTGTTGTACTCACATTGCCGGCAGCCGTGGCTTCCGAGACCAAACCAGAAATTCTGGCAATTCATGGGGTTGATTCAGCCGATGCCTCAGTAGTTGATAGCTCAACAATTGCTTACAATGCGACTTCTGTCAGCGAGAATGCAACCATAACCATAGTCGCTAAGATTCCGAAAGGAACTATAAAACTGCCATTTTACGACCAAGTAATATTCCTACTTTCCTCATTTGGCAGCAGCGTTTGGCTCTCGGTGGCGATTATTATCCCGTTTCTGACTCTGATTTACCTTTTTTTACTCATAGCTTTGCACCAGCGGACTCAACGTGTCTCTATTCCTGATCGGGCAATAGGGGCGCCACCGATGGCACTACCGCCGGCTGTGGTCGGAGTTCTCTTGAATCAGAAAATTGGCCCAAGGGAGATAGCTGCCACCTTGATTGACTTATCTTTGCGAGGCTATATCTTTATTATCGATCGTGACCGTGGCTTTGCTTTCGGCAAAAGAAATTTTTCCGGCCAGCTGCTTCCTTTTGAAAGGATCATTTTATCGAAGATTTTCCGTGATACTATTAGAACTTCGCAGGATGAAATCAACGAGAAATTTGTCAACCATCTTTACAGTCATAAAATGTCGCTTTTTACTAAAGAAATTTATTCCTTAGCGACAAGACTCGGATATTTTAAAGAAAATCCCGCACGCATGCACCGAAAATATCAGTATTTTGGTACTTTACTTTTCTTCTTCGCGCTAGCTTGCTTCTTTTTGACTTTCAAATATTTCCCCACGCTACCATATGCAGTGTTTCTCTGGATTGGGATGATGGTGGCCTCGGTAATTATCATTGTTGTTGGCGGGCGAATGCCAATCCGCACTGTCCTTGGCCGAGAGGGTTTGTCTAATTGGTTAGCATTTAGGAGATACCTCTCAAGCCCAGAACCTTTGCCATATGAACAGACTAACTACGAAAAGTTTACACAGTATCTGCCGTACGCGATTATTTTCCACTGTGAAGCAATGTGGGCCAGGCGTTTTGCTGACCAGGAATTTGTTGTCCCAGATTGGTTTTTGACTGAAAAGCGAGGATTAGGACTTAAAGATTTCTGTCTTGCACTATATCCGATTATTGGCTATGTTGGCCAAAATTTGGCTTCAATCCGAGAGCCGGGATATAAGTAAATGAAGTAATGACGAAACCAGAATGAGTAATGACGAATGAATGATCAATAATTCAATTATTTTCCTTATTCGTCATTCGGGCTTCTTAATTTGTTAGTCATTCTTAATTCGGGTTTAGTCATTAAATTTTGTTAGTAAAAATTAAAAATGATCAACAGAGATACAATCACTGGTAAGATAATTTATGGCGGGGGGTTTGTGTTTGATTTTGCCAGATGGCTTGTAGTTTTGGCGATTGTTTTGTCTTTGCTCCACTATTTTGTTATCACTATCTATATTGTTGATGGTGTTAGTATGGACCCAACTCTCTTGAGTGGAGAAGTCGGAGTTCTGAACAAAATTACTTATACACTTGGAAATCCAGAACGAGGTGATGTTGTGGTAGTTAAATATCCTGGTGATCCAGAGCACAAACGATACGTAAAGAGAGTTATTGGACTACCAAATGAAAAGCTTACGGTCAAAGATGGGGCGGTTTTCATTAACGACCGAAGGTTAATCGAAAATTACCTGCCTTCCTATGTCACTACCGAGAAGGATGGCAATTGGCAGCTTGGTAGTGATGAATATTTTTTGATGGGAGACAACCGACCTAACTCGAATGACTCACGCTACTTTGGTCCAGTCGAGAAACGCTTTATTATTGGCAAAACTGTCTGGATTTTGATGTCGAGATTTGAGAGCATTATTACGCCGACTTACATATTGTAGCTTAAAGTTAAAGACTAAAAACTTAAAACTAAGGAATCAAAAAATTGCCCAGAGACCGAGGTCGGGCAATTTTATTTATTTTGTGATTAGCTTTTTTGCCGGAGTTTCCTTTTTTGTTTTTTCAGCCTTTGGCTGTTTTTTCTCAACGACCGTTGCAATTTCTGATTTGGCGAGCTTCTTGGCTAGACGTGATTTTAATCTGGAGGCCTTATTTTTGTGAATAACATTTTTCTTTGCAGCTAGATCAAGTTCGCGATAGGCAGCATCAATTTTTGTTTTTGCATCTTTGCCGCCGGCAGCAATTGCTAAGCGAGCCGCCTTGAGAGCGGATTTGACTTTATTTCTTGTCTGATCATTGATTAGTCTATTAGCGCGATCGACTCGGAGAGCCTTTTTGGCTGATTTTGTTAGAGGCATATTAGATTATTTTAATACTACGTTAGGATTGTAGCAAAGAAAATTTGATTTGTTAAACATAAATGGACGGATTTTTGTTGACAAACAATCTTGCTTTGGATATATTGAATTGTTAATTCAAAACTCAAAACCGAACCAAGAACTTTTAAGTTTACAAAGATGGAACTTTCACCAAAACAACAGATTGTGGAGGCGGTTAAGAGCAGCCAGAATATCTTGATTCTAACCCACAGAAATCCTGATGGTGATGCGGTTGGCTCGCTTGTTGCTTTTTCCCTGGTGCTTCAAAAATTAGGTAAGACTCCAGTAATGGTCTGCTCCGATGCTATATCAGCAGTTTTTTCATATCTATCAATAGATAAGGTTACCACTGAACTTAAAGGCAAACGTGATTTTATAATTTCCCTTGATATCAGTCAAACTCCCGCCGAAAAATTTCTTTATAAAGTTGAAGATAGTCATATTAATTTCATCGTCACCCCACATAGCGGGGAGTTTTCTCCTGAGATGGTTAGCTTTCCCGGCGGGCGATTCAAATTTGATCTCATTATCGTCCTTGACTCGACAGATTTAGAACGTCTGGGTAAGTCATACGACGATAATTCTGATCTTTTTTATGAAACGCTAATAGTCAACATTGATCATCACGCTGGCAATGATCATTTTGGTAAAATTAACCTAGTTGATCTAACAGCAACTTCAACTGCAGAGATTTTGGTCTCAGTTTTTGAGGCGCTCTCTAAAGATACGTCATTGCTGACCGAAGAAGTGGCAACCGCATTGCTCACCGGCATTATCACTGATACAAATTCTTTCCAGAATCAAAATACGACACCAAAATCGCTAACAGTTGCGGCCCAATTGGTAGCTGCTAACGCTAACCAGCAAGAGATTATTCGGCGAATTTATAAAACCAGGACGCTGCCTACTCTTAGACTTTGGGGTCGAGTACTCTCTAATATTCATGATGAAACTAACTATCGCTTTGTCTGGTCACAGGTGAGAAAAGAGGATTTTATTGCCACTGCGGCCGCTGCCGCGGCCGCTGATGGTGTGGTTGATGAACTTTTGAAAACCACTTCCGGGGTTGATTTTGTCCTCCTACTAGCAGAACAAGAAGATGGAACTCACGGGTCGCTGCGCAGTGTGGCGAAGGGTATTGACGTCTCCGAAATTGCTAAACTCTTTGGCGGCGGCGGACACGCTCTGGCTGCTGGTTTTATCTTTGATACATCTGACCTAGCAATGAACACCGAAAAAATCATTGCCAAAATCCGCGATTACCAAAAGACAATGAATGGGAAAAATCTAGAATAAATTTTTTGTTCTAACAAACAGCTTGCATTTGTCTGGCCATTTTTGTAATATGCAATAACGGTAGCACAACAGCTGATACAGGAGGTGATTACCTTGATTGCCCTATCCAGTGGCCATCGGTTTCAGTTTATGATTCCCAGTGGCGGGCTGGCCTTTGATGGCCTTGGATGGTGGTGGGAGAGACCATTAGTCAAGGTCGGGATTATCGTCCATCGCTCTTTACCGTTGTCATCAAGACGTTGTCGTACCAACCGATAGCTGGTAATTCGCGGTGGTATAATCCCCTTCGCTGTGTTAGGCCACTTCGCGGCAACTTTCTGTTGCCAATTGGCACAGCTAATGCGGTGGGCCTAACTAATCCCGGGTATCGGTGGTGGTGTGAGAAAGTGGCACCGAGCGTTGACTTTTCCTGGCAAAGACTGGTTGGCTCAGTTTCGCCAGAGGGTTCTACGGTCGATCAGTTTGCAGAGATGGTTTCACGCCTCAGTCAGTTCCGGTTCGTGGCACTGGAAATCAACCCTTTCTGCCCGAATGTCACTGGCTATTCGGCTGAAAAGGTTGTCGAGTACACAAAAGCGGCCAAAGAAGCTACACCCAAGCCGCTGATCTTTAAGGTTTCGGCTGCTCAGGATGTTAGCGCTATCATCCCAAAGGTTGAAGGCAAGATCGAAGCTATCTCAATCAACGCTGTGCCCTGGAAGCTGGCTTTTCCCGAAGAGAGAAGCCCCTTGGCGCATCTGGATGGCGGGGCGGTATCCGGCAAACCGGCACAGAAGCGCAACTGGAATCTTCTTCAGTGGATCCGGGTGATTTCACCAGATATTCCAGTCATCGGGCCGGATATCTGGGAGTATCAGGACATTGCTCGATTGGAGGAGCTGGGAGCTAGTGCTTCCAGTTTCGGCGCTCTGTAACTCTGCTATCCCTGGCGGCCGACAGCCTATGTCCGCCGTTGGTGGCGGGAAAGAAACAAAAGCAAAGGGGTGGTCTAATTGCGCGACCACAGGTCGCGCAATTCTCTTCAGCGCTTGATTTTTTGGCTATCCTTTGCTACAATCCAAAACAGAGACTATTTATATAAGAAAAATGGCAGAAAAAGAAACAAAAGTAAAACCCACTAGAAAAGAAGTAAAAGTTGATAAGAAGGCACCAAAGGCTGGGGCCGATCTTTTGTCAAAATATCAAACACACAAGACTGACACCGGTTCAACCGAAGTCCAGGTTGTTGTTTTGACCAAGAAAATCGCCGAACTGACTAAACATCTAAAGGAGCATAAGCATGATTTTGATTCCCGTGTTGGGCTTCTAAAAATGGTTGGTAAGCGCCGAAGACTTTTAAATTATCTGAAAAAAAGCGATGAGATAACCTATGCTGACTTAATCGCTGATTTGAAACTTAGAAAGTAAATTAAAAATATTATTAGTAAATTGGAGAGAGTTTCGAGACAAGAGGTGAGATAGGAACTCAAAATTCAAAACTCAAAAGTCAAAATTATTGAATTTCTGCCTCATTTCTTAAACGAACTCATCTCTCAAATCTTTCTCCAGAAGGGATTTTTATGACTAGCAAATTGGAAGTATCACCTACGACTCTCGAAGTCAATTTTGGCGGAAAAAAATTAATTTTAGAAACCGGAAAATTAGCGCTTTTGGCTTCCGGTTCAATCAAGGCGACCTGCGGCGGCACGGTTGTTTTGGCGACTGCGGTTATCGGCGAGGAGCCGCGCGAAGGCGTGGATTTTTTCCCGCTTTTGGTTGATTATGAAGAGCGTTTTTACGCTGCCGGCAAAATCTCCGGTTCGCGTTTTATCAAACGCGAAGGCCGGCCGTCTGACGCCGCGGTTTTGGCCTGCCGAATGATTGATCGGCCGCTGCGACCGCTTTTCCCGAAAAATTATCGCAATGATGTCCAAGTCATTATCACCGTTCTCTCGTACGATGGCGAGAATGATCCGGATTTAATTTCTTTGATCGCTTCCAGCGCCGCTCTGATGCAAACAAATGCGCCGTTTTCCGGCCCGGTGGCGGCAGTCAAAATCGGCCTGATCGATGGTAAATTAGTTTTAAACCCATCAATTCCAGAGCTGGAAAATTCAATTTTGAATATAGTTGTGGCGGCAACCTCCGATAAAGTGATGATGATTGAGGCCGAGGCCAAAGAGGTTACGGAGGAAAAAGTTCTCGAAGCAATTGATTTGGCGAAAAAATCACTCGCTCCGATACTGGAGACACAGAAGAAAATCGCTGCCGCCAAAGCGCCGGCAACATCAGAAGTTGAGGTTTTGGAGGATCAAACGATTCACGGAGAGATTTCGAAAATCGTCGGCGATAAATTGAAGACCGTCGTCAGGGAGTTTGACAAAGCCAAGCGCGAGGAACAGTTGGCGGAATTTGAAGCCGAGGTTTTAAAGACCCTTGAAGGAAATTATAAACAAATCGAGCTGAAAAGCGCTTTTGGCAAGTTAGTTGAAAAGGAAGTCAGAGAAGCGATAATCAAAGATGGCCTGCGCCCCGACGGTCGAGGTATGGAGGAGATTCGGCCGCTTGGAATCGAGGTTGGTATTCTGCCGCGAACTCATGGTTCGGCCCTTTTCACTCGCGGTCAGACCCAAGCTTTAACTGTCACGACGCTTGCTTCTCCGGGAATGGAGCAATTTATTGACACGATGGAGATCGAAACGACCAAACGTTTTATGCATCATTATAATTTTCCGCCTTTCTCGACCGGTGAGGTCTCACCGGTGCGCGGCGCTTCGCGCCGCGAGATCGGCCACGGCTATTTGGCGGAGAAAGCCCTGCGGCCGATGATTCCCAACAGCGATAAATTTCCCTATACTATCCGACTGGTGACGGAGATTCTCTCCTCCAACGGCTCATCGTCAATGGCGGCAACTTGCGGGGCAACTTTGGCTTTAATGGATGCTGGCGTGCCGATCAGAAAACCGGTGGCCGGAATTGCCATGGGTTTGGTTGCAGGCGATAAAAATGATGAATTCAAGGTTCTGACCGATTTGCAGGGTTTGGAGGATTTTGCCGGTGATATGGATTTCAAGATTGCCGGTAGTCGCGACGGGATTACGGCAATTCAAATGGATACGAAAATCGCTGGGCTCTCGGATGAAATTATCAAACAGACCCTCAAGCAGGCAAAAGTCGCGCGAATGGAAATTTTGGATGCGATGCAAGAAGTAATTGCTGAGCCGCGAGCCGAACTTTCCGAGTATGCGCCGCGAATTAAGGCGATTAAAATTAATCCGGAGAAGATCGGTGAAGTTATTGGGCCGGGCGGCAAAAATATCCGTAAAATTATTGAGGAGTGCGGCGGCAAAGAGATAACTTCGATTGATATTGAGGATGACGGCACAGTGATGATCGCTTCGACTGATTCGGAGATGGGCAAAAAAGCGATCCAAATAGTCGAGTCAATGACCCGAGAAATTACTATCGGCGAAATTATTGAAGGCGAGGTCAAAGAAATCAAGCGCGATCGAATGAATGGCAAGCAAATCGGTGCCATCGTCCAGATAACGCCGCGTCAAGACGGCATGATCCATATTTCACAAATCGCCAATGAGCGGGTTGAAGATATCGGAAAGTATCTCAAAGTTGGAAAGATCGTCAAAGCCAAGGTCATTGATATCGACCCAGAAAAAGGCCGAATTGCGCTATCAATGAAAGATTTGCCTAAATAGCTTGACAATTGCTAGATATAGCTAGAGGGCTAGTGGCAGAAAAATCACTCAAGAAATCGGCTGATTTTTTGTCATTGACAAATCTTGATATTCTGCTACAGTGAGGTGAGCGATTCTGGCTCACTAATTCAATTCCGGATACTCTGCAAAGGAGCAAGGTAAATAATGAAGCAGCTGGAAGGTAAGTGCGGGTTGGTCGCTGGGGTGATGAACCAGAGATCCATCGCCTACTGGGCAGCCAAGGCATTGGTCGAGAGTGGCGCTGAAGTTGCTGTTGCTTGCCACACCGACCATGTTTCCAGGGTGACTGAGCTGCTTACTGATCTGGATAACAGCGGTGTCTACCCATTCGATGCGACGATCTCTGGCAGTTCCGAAGCGATGGTCGCAAAGGTGGGCAACCTACTCGGTCGGATTGACTTCCTTGTTCACTCGGTGGCCTTTGCGCCGCCGAGTGCCCTCAAGGCCAGGTTATCGGACCTCAGCTATCAGGACTTCGCGACGACCATGAATGTCAGCGTATACTCGCTGATTGAGATGGTGCGAGGTGCTCGACCTTACTTGAAGCAGGATAGCACCATTATCACCATGACCTTCCCGCCGGGAAGCCAGGGCGTCATGGACGGCTACGGCATCATGGGCCCAGCTAAGGCTGCGCTCGAAAGTGTCGTGGACTACCTGAACACCGATCTTGGTTACAACAAGCAAGGTGTGGTAGTCGCTGCCGGCCCCACAGCCGTAAAGACCGTGTCATCGGCTGCCATTCCCCATCTCTCTGGCTTCATCAAAGCTGTTGCCGAGCACGCCCCTCAGGGCGAGGTGACTACGGAGAACATCGCCGATGCCATTGTTGGTCTTGTCAGCGGTATGGCCATGCATATGGGTGGCGGTGTGTTCAGCATCGACCACGGCCACTTTAGCAAGGGCGCTATGTCAGTTCAGACCGGCTAAGGCTCCGCTTTCAAGGAGATAGCACGGGAGCTGCCCCAAAAGGGCAGCTCGGTTTATTTCAAACTTCCTACAGCTATTGACAGATTTCAATATGTATGCTACACTTAAAGTAACCTAAGGGTTGATCTCGAAATTACAAGCATTTTTCGATTTTGCGCTACTTAACTTTAATTTTCTTTAGATGGAAGTAGAAGAAAAGAAAGAATCACTCGCTAAATTGCGAGAAGAGATCTCAAGGTGTCAGAAGTGTTCACTCGCCAGAAGTCGGAGCAATACTGTTCCTGGTGAGGGTAATGTAGAAGCTGAGATCATGTTTGTTGGCGAAGCGCCAGGGTTTAATGAAGATCAACAAGGAATTCCATTTTGCGGTGCTGCTGGTAGGTTCTTAGATGAACTTCTTGGATCAATTGGAGCAAATCGAAAGGACGTCTTTATCGCTAACACTCTAAAATGCCGACCACCAGAAAATCGTGATCCGCTACCAGAAGAAAAAGAAGCCTGCAAACCATATTTAGACAAACAAATCGAAATCATTGTGCCAAAAATTATCATTACTTTAGGTAAGCATGCAACAGAAACATTTTTGCCCGGAGTTGGAGGAATCACCAAACTTCGAGCAAAGCTGTTTCGCCGTCCGGGCAATCGCTACTTCTTTCCGCTTTACCATCCAGCCGCAGCGCTGCATAATGGAACTCTGAGAGATACTTTGACCCAGGACTTTAATAAGATTCCTGAAGCTTTGAAAAAGGTTGAAGCCGAGACAGAAACAGCTTTAAGTAAAAATAAGGAAAAAAATCTAAAATTATTTTGAAATTTATTAGTTCTCATAAAAAAAGGAGAAACAAAAAATGATTACAAGAGAAAGAACGCTGCGAGGACTGCGGAAAACCGATCTCTCAAAGACATTCGGACGCGGTTACTCAAACACTCAAACAAGCGAATCTCGTGTTAACACTGCTGGGCAAGCTTCTGGCCACAACTTTTTGAAGAAACCGGCACTTCGATTTATTCCACTCGGAGGGCTTGAAGAGGTTGGCAAAAACATGTCGGCGATTGAATACGGCAATGATATTTTAGTTATTGATATGGGATTGATGTTTCCGAATGAAGATATGCCGGGAATCGACTATGTAATTCCTGACATTAATTATCTGGTTGAAAATAAGGATAAAATCCGCGGAGTGATTATCACTCACGGACACTTGGATCATACCGGTGCAATCCCTTATCTTTATGATAAACTTGGCTCACCACAAATTTATTCCGCGCCACTGACCGTAGGACTGATCAAAAAACGGCTTGAAGAATTTGGTCTGGAGAATCGGGTGAAACTAGCGACCATTACACCGGGCGAAGATGTACTCCAGCTCGGTGTATTCAAAGTTGAGACTTTCCGTCTAAATCACAACATTCCTGATAGCATGGGTCTGGCGATCACTACCCCGGAAGGTATTTTGGTTTATGCAACAGACTGGAAATTTGACCATACTCCAGCCGATGGCAGACCAACCGATTTTTCGAAACTGGCTGTGCTTGGTGGCCAGGGCGTACTGGCGTTATTTTCTGATTCAACTAATGCTCAGAAACCGGGTCATACCATTTCTGAAAAAGAAGTTGAGGATGTACTTTTTAAATTAGTAGAAAATGCCAGAGGGCGGGTAATAATTGCGACTTTTTCCACGCTAATTTCCCGTATTCAACAAATCCTAAATGTTGCCAGGAAAATGAACCGCAAAGTGGCATTTTCCGGCCGGTCAATGATTGCTAACGTCGAAATTGCTTCCTCTCTGAAAGCACTTATAATTTCGGCTGACATAATGATTGATGTCGGGGATATCAATAAATTTCCCGACAACAGGGTGCTCATTGTTTGCACCGGATCACAAGGTGAGGAGCGATCAGCGTTGACTCGTATTGCCGCCGGTGAACATCGCCAGATAAAAGTTAAAAAGGGCGATACCGTTATCCTTTCTTCCTCGCCAATTCCAGGCAATGAGAGATCGGTCAATGATGTTATGGACAATCTTTTCCGTGAAGGCGCTCGAGTAATTTATCAGAAACTGATGGACGTTCATACTTCCGGTCACGCTTATCAAGAGGACTTGAAACTGATGATTGGCTTAATTAAACCTAAATTCTTTATACCGATTCATGGCGAACGGCATAAACTGATGGTTCATGCTCAGATTGCCGAAGATGTTGGCATCCCCGAAGAGAATATTTTGGTTTCTGATAACGGCCAAATTATCGAATTTGTTGATGGTAGAGGTTCAGTAACTAATAAACGCGTCCCTGCCTCGTATGTTATGGTTGATGGACTTGGCGTCGGTGACGTCGGCAACATTGTTTTGCGCGATCGCAAGGCGATGGCGGCTGATGGTATTTTTGTCGTTATCGTCACAGTCAACCATGAAACCGGCCAGATTGTCACTTCGCCAGACATTATTTCTCGCGGTTTTATTTACATGCGGGAAAACGAAAATCTCGTTCATAAAGCCAGGGCTGAGGTAAAGCGTCTATTTGCAAAGCATGCCGCGGATAGAAAAGCTCGCGGCGATTGGGCCTTGATTAAGACCAAACTGCGAGAAGATCTTGGCAAGTTTCTATATCGTGAAACCGAGCGAAGACCAATGGTAATACCAGTGATAATTGAAGTATAATCTCAGCTATCTAGATTAAACAGATTAAACCAATTATTTAATTGTGCTATAATAAGTTTAAACTCTAATTTTGAGTCTTACTCTTTGTGTCGAGGGGATATGGGACGCAGAAGAAAATATCCAAAACATAGACAAAAACGACCCAAGTGGTGGCAGCGGGAAAACGAATGGGGCGACTTTGTTTTTGATTGGACACTTGGCCTTGGTTCTGATACTTGGCGGGAAATTTTTGCTGTTGCTCTGATGATCTTTTCAATCATTCTTTTTCTTGGGATATTTGGTTCTGCTGGCAGAATGGGCGAACATTTAAAGATTTTTAACTACCGGATGTTTGGCTATGTTGTTGGTTACCTTTTCCCTATAGCAGTTTTCTGGCTCGGAGCAGTTATTTTATTTCCACCAAAGGGCGGGGTTAAACTAGCAAAATTTGCTGGTCTCATTCTCTTCTTTTTATTCATGCCAGCGCTGATTCATCTTTTTGTCCCGGCAGGAGACGCTAAGATAGTTACTGGAAACGGTGGGGGTGGCGGGATTTTTGGTTATATGGTTTCCTCGCCACTTAGACAGTCTATTGGCGTATTTCCGGCATTTGTTATAGTGTTAGCCGTGGTTTTGATTTCAATTATGATGGCCTTTAATCTTTCCTTCACGAGGATTTTTGGCCTGCAGAGCGCCAAAACTAGAGAAGAACCAGAAGAAGGAGGAATCAAAGTCCATCGCGGTGGCGAAGAAGAAATGCCTGAAAAGCCAAAGCCAAGTTTTATTGAAAGATTGCGTCGAACTTTTGCTTTCCTTTCTCGTCGGCCGAAAATTGAAGAAGTGCCGAAAGCCCCGGTGATTGAAACAACACCGCGGCCAGCGGCGATGAAAACTGGAGCAGGTAGAGTTTGGCAGTTTCCGACTTATGAAATTCTTCAGGGATCCAATGATGTGGCGAAATCAGGAGATATCACTAGAAATGTTGATATGATCAAAAAAACTTGTCAAAACTTTGGCATTGAAGTCAAAATGCAAGATGTTAATGTTGGTCCAACTGTCACTCAATATACGCTACGACCAAATGAGGGAGTAAAACTTGCTCAGATTACTGCCAGGAACAATGACATTGCCTTAGCTTTAGCCGCAAAAAGTTTGCGCATTGAGGCGCCAATTCCTGGCAAAAGCGCAGTTGGTATTGAGGTCCCAAATCAGCTGGCTGCGCGAGTGACATTAAAAGAAGTAATCACTTCACCACAGTTTAAGGGAGTAAAAAGTAAATTAGCGATTGCCCTTGGTCGCGATGTTGCTGGCGCTCCAGTGGCAATTGACCTAGAGAAAATGCCTCACTTGATGGTGGCTGGTGCTACCGGTTCTGGTAAAAGTGTCTGTATTAATGCCATCATCTCGACTTATCTTTTCCATAATTCGCCGGAGGATCTGCGTTTCATTTTAATCGACCCAAAACGAGTTGAGCTGACGAATTACAACGGTATCTCACATCTTTTGACCCCAGTAGTAATTGATATTGATAAGACCGTTTCGGCCCTCAAGTGGGTAGTTTATGAAATGGAAAGACGTTATAAAGTTTTTTCTGATCTTGGCAAGCGCAATATTCAGGCATATAATGAAGCACCAGGTCCTGAAGGTAAGATACCATTTGTTGTAGTCATTATTGATGAATTAGCGGACTTGATGGCGGCTTCTGCCAATGAGGTTGAGGCTTCAATCGTTCGAATTGCCCAAATGGCCCGCGCCACCGGGATCCATTTGGTTGTTGCTACTCAACGTCCTTCAGTCGATGTCCTTACGGGTTTAATTAAGGCCAATATTACTTCGCGTATTGCTTTTGCCACTGCTTCCCAGGTTGATTCACGCACCATCCTTGACATGGCTGGAGCAGAAAAGCTTTTAGGCAATGGCGACATGCTTTTCATCGGCAATGGTCTTTCAAAACCCAGACGCGTTCAGGGTTCATTTATTTCTGACAAAGAGATTAATGATTTGGTTAATTTTATTAAAAGACAAAGTGAAGCGCAGTATGACGAATCGATCCTGACTTTTCGACCAGCTAAATCTTCCTCCGGCCGGCATGAGGCAATTGATGATGATCTGTATGATGAAGCCGTCCAAGTAGTCTTAAATTCCGGCCACGCTTCGGCTTCTTTGCTTCAGCGCAGACTGCGTGTGGGCTATGCTCGAGCAGCTAGACTACTTGATATGATGGAGCAAGAAGGTGTTATCGGTCCGGCTAATGGCGCAAAGCCACGCGATATTTTAATTGATGTAAATCAAAATACTGGCGGGGTTGACAACAATCAATATCCGAAATATTAAAAGGAAGTAATCACACAGATAATTACACAGATAAAGCACAGATAAATCAAATCTGTGTTAATCTGTGTGAGAGATCTGTGTGGTCAACCTCGATATTAAATTTTAACTAAAGAAAATGGTCGCAGCAGGATTCAGCAAAAGATTAATTCGAACAGCCCTGACTCTTGGAGAAAAGCTAAGACGTGCGAGAAAACGCAAGGGCGTTGATTTGATTGAAGCAGAGCTTTCTACCAAGATCCGAGCGAAATATCTTGAAGCCTTGGAAAATGAAGATTTCGATCTTCTGCCAAACGATGTCTATGTTAAAGGATTTTTGACCACTTATGCCCAGTATCTAGGGCTTCCTCCAGAGAAAATCGTCAAGCTCTACCGGCAGCAGAAAACTACCAGCAAAACCAAAGATGATGCTACTTTTATTGCCACAAAGGCACTTAAGGAAAAGTCGCTAGTTATTACCCCCAAACTGGTAGTAATTACTCTCGGAATTTTATTTTGCATCTCTGCAGTTATCTATATTGTGTTTCAGGTCTTAAGCTTTGCTTCAGTGCCGCGTCTGGTCATCGATACACCAACCAAAGATATGGTGGTTGAAGAAGAGAATATTAAGGTTGCCGGCATAACCGATCCCGGAGTCAACTTGAAAGTCAATAAAGAGCCGATTACCGTGGACTCGAATGGCAAATTCGAGAGAGAGATTACTTTGCAAAAGGGCTTAAATACAATTGTTATTACTGCAACCAATAAAGCTAACAAAGAGGCAAGCCGGGTCTTTGTGGTGGAAAGAAAAATAAAGACAGCAAAAAAATAAATAGGTTTGAATTTAAAAGGAGTTTTATGCCTAAAAAAGCTACTAGGTCTGGAGGGGATAGTGAGTTGAGAAAAGCTAAATCGGCAGCACTAGATGTTGCTCTAGCCTCAATCGAAAAACAGTTTGGCAAGGGCTCGATAATGAAATATGGAGCCGATACCAAACTCGATGTTCCAGTTATTCCTACCGGCTCTTTCGCACTTGATCTAGCGCTTGGCGTTGGCGGTTTGCCACGCGGTCGGGTGGTAGAAATCTATGGCCCAGAAGCTTCCGGTAAAACCACTTTGGCAATTTCGGTGATTGCTCAGGCCCAAAAGACGGGAGGGCTGGCGGCTTTTATTGACGCTGAACACGCATTTGATCCGGAGTATGCTAAAAGAATTGGTGTCAACTTGGACGATCTCTTAATCTCCCAGCCGGATACTGGCGAACAAGCATTGGAGATCTGTGAGACTTTGGTCAGGTCGAATGCCATTGATGTCATTGTCATCGATTCGGTTGCTGCTCTTGTTCCACGAGCGGAAATTGAAGGTGAAATGGGTGATGCAATGATGGGAGTACAGGCGCGACTGATGTCACAAGCTCTGCGAAAGCTGACCGGCGTGATTTCCAAATCCAAAACGATGGTGATTTTTATCAACCAAATCCGAATGAAAATCGGTGTTATGTTTGGTAATCCGGAAACGACAACCGGCGGTAATGCTCTGAAGTTTTATGCTTCAGTTCGGCTGGAAATCCGCCGCAAAGCAACACTGAAAAAAGGTGAGGAAAATGTTGGCAACCATGTTGGCGTTAAAGTAGTCAAGAATAAGGTAGCGCCACCATTCAAGATGGCCGAATTTGATATTATGTTTGGTCAAGGAATTGATACCGAGGGTGAAATAATTGATCTTGGTGTTGCCGAAGGCATAATTGAAAAAGCTGGTGCTTGGCTATCGTATGCCGGCGAAAAAATCGGTCAAGGTAAAGAGGGTGCCCGGGTATTTCTGAAAGAAAATCCCAAAATCACCGACGAAATAAAGAAGAAAATCATCGAAAAGATGAAAGAGGAATAAGATTCGAACTATGTATATTCCTCGCAATCCATTGGGCTATAAGAAGTTAAGGACTTGGCAACAGGCGAATGAGATTTTTCAGTTGACGGAGGAATTTGTTAAAACGCTGCCGAAATATCATCCGGAGACTAGGCAGAAGACGATGGACACCACCGATCATATGTTACGATCGGCACGGTCGGTGGTGAGAAATATTGAAGAGGGCTTTTCACGGGCTAGCACTAAAGAATATGTGACATTTCTTGGATTTTCCAAAGGGTCATTAGAAGAACTTTTGAATGATTATGAATATTGCCGGCGAAATAAGTTGGGCGATCTAAAAATTGCCGATCGGGCGATTTTTCTCTGCAAAGGTGAGGGAAAAATGCTCCACAACCAAATGGAAGCGCTGGAGAGAAAAAGAATAGGTGATGGCGCGGTCTCCGCAAATGAAAAATATCATCAAGTGAGAAACCGTCAAGTTCAGAAAGAAAAGGAATTCGATGAATATCTGAAGGGGATATTAAAGAATGTTAGGGGGAAAGGCAATAAGGGAGGTTAGGGGAGATTAAGGGGAGAGGGAGAAGTCGGGGGAGAGAGATTAAGGGGAACCCCCTAAAATCTCTTAATATCCCCTAATTTCCCCTAAACTCCCCTTAAATTCCCATAGACCATGAAGAAACTAAAACCACTCGAATATGCCTTTTTTTTGCTCAAACTTCGCGATCGGAGTATTGGAGAATTGGAGGGAAAGATGGAGCACAAAGAATACTCGCCGCAGGAAATTTCCGAGACGATTGATTTTCTAATTGCCAAAGAATTTCTTGACGATGAGCGTTTTGCCCGCAATTTTGTTCGCTTCAAGAAGTCGCTAAAGCCGACCGGCAAATATTACTTGCGATCAAAATTGATCGAGAAAAAAGTTCCAAATGAGATTATTGAAAAAACCCTCTCCGAGTCGCTTGACGAACCATCGGAAATTGAAGAGCTGGCCGACAGCTGGCTTTCTCATCACAAAAATATTCCCAGAGAAAAACTTTATGAAAAACTCTCGCGTCATCTGCTATCTCGCGGCTTTGAGTGGGAAAAAGTCCGAGAAGTTGTTGCGGAAAAAATGTGATACAATAGAAAGAGAAATCAGGAGGCCAGGTAGTAGAAATTTGACTAATTTTCTGCCTAGCTTTCTGTGTAGTCTATCGATTGGACAAGTAACCAGATCAGATATAAACTAAATATAAATACAGAAAATTAGTGAAAGCTGTCAAATTTTCACTTCCCGGGAGGGGAATGTTTAATAAAACAACTCATAAGCAATTTGTTCTCTGGTTTTCTGATGTCGGGAAAAGTGATGTCGGAGTTGTCGGTGGCAAGGGCGCCAATTTAGGTGAGCTAACCCAAGCCGGCTTCCCAGTACCAAATGGTTTTATTGTCACTGCCGACGCCTATTTTTATTTCTTAAAAGAAACTGGCATTAGTCCAGCGATCCAGAAAGCGGTCAGGGGTCTCAATCCTGAGGACTCAAAAAAACTCAACGCCCTTTCCAGGGTGATAAAAAGGCATATCCTGTTAGCAAAAATGCCGACAATACTTAGCAAAGAGATAATTGATAATTATCACAAACTTGGAAATATTCCGGTCGCAGTGCGCTCTTCAGCAACTGCCGAAGATTTGCCAGATGCATCTTTCGCTGGCCAACAGATGACATTTCTAAATACCAAAGGTGATGCCGAAGTTGTAGAAGCAGTCCAGAAATGTTTTGCTTCTCTTTTTGAGGCTAGAGCAATCTATTATCGCGCAGTTAACAAATATGACCAAATGAAAGTTGGGCTGGCTGTGCCGGTGCAAATTATGGTCCAATCAGAACGCTCTGGTGTGATGTTCACTGCTGAGCCAACAACTGGCGCTCTCGACAAATTAGTCATTGAAGCCGGCTACGGGCTTGGTGAAGCAGTAGTCTCTGGTTCTGTGACGCCAGATCGTTATACTGTTGATAAAACATCAGAGAAAATTGTCTCTAAAGAAGTTAACAGTCAGGAGTGGAAGATTATTCGCGATACCAAAGGTGGTGATAAACATGTCTCAGTACCTCTAGCTGATCGCAAGGATCAGAAGCTCTCTGATAGTGAAATCTTAGAGCTGGCAAAAATCGGCAAAAAAATTGAAGAACACTATAACTCACCGCAAGACACAGAGTTTGCGATTGAAAAAGGCAAAATCTACATGGTCCAGTCACGGCCGATTACAACATTAAATCAAAATGCAAAAATCAAAGATCAAAATGAAGGAGTAAAATCTATTGAAGAAAATAAAGCAGAAATAATCCTAAAAGGGGCGGCGGCATCAATGGGTATTGTCTCAGGGCCGGTCAAAATCATTCATCATCATGAAGAAATTGATAAGGTCGAAGAGGGCGATATTTTGGTTACCGAAATGACGACGCCGGATTTTGTGCCAGCGATGAAACGGGCGAAAGGGATTGTTACTGATACCGGCGGCCGAACTTGTCACGCCGCAATCGTCAGTCGGGAACTAGGTATTCCTTGCGTTGTTGGTACTGCGACCGCGACTTCAAAGTTAAAAACCAGCCAGATTGTTACAGTTGACGGTTCAAAGGGCTTGGTTTATAAAGGTGTAGTAAAGCCAAAAGCTGGACCACAGGAGGTTATTGGCACAAAGCCAGCTGGCTCTGGTAGTATGCTGGTGGAGGAAATCCCAATCACTGGCACAAAGGTCTATCTTAATTTGGCTGAGCCAGAGGGCGCCGAAGAAGCGGCTCGCTTACCAGTTGATGGCGTTGGACTTCTTCGGGCTGAATTTATGATTGCCGGCATTGGCGAGCACCCGCGGGCGATGATTGAGGCTGGCCGGGGTGAGGAATTTACTAAAAAACTTACAGAGGGCATTGCTAAAATTGCTTCGGCTTTTGCCCCGCGGCCAGTGGTTTATCGCGCCACAGATTTCAAAACTAACGAGTATAAAAATCTCAAAGGTGGTGAGAAATTCGAAAAAGACGAAGAAAATCCAATGATCGGCATGCGCGGCGCTTTGCGCTATATCACTGATCCAGAAGTCTTTAACCTAGAGCTTGCAGCGCTGAAAATTGTTCGTGATAAAATGGATTTAGTAAATACACATCTGATGATTCCATTCGTCCGTACAGTTGATGAGATGCGCAAGTGTAAAGAACTTGTTGAAGCTGCTGGATTACGCCGCGGTCCGGATTTCAAGCTTTGGATGATGGTTGAAGTGCCATCAAACGTCATACTTCTCGAGAAATTTATTGATGTTGGCATTGATGGCATTTCTCTTGGCACTAATGATTTAACCCAACTTACGCTTGGCGCTGATCGCGATAATCAAACTCTGGCCAAAGTTTTTGATGAGCGCGATGAAGCAATTGGACTCTCAGTTTCCTATGTGGTTAAGACTTGCCGCAAACGCGGTATAACTTCATCAGTCTGCGGCCAGGCGCCATCAGTATTTCCGGAATTTACGGAAATGATGGTTCGAAATGGTGCGACTTCAGTTTCAGTGACGCCGGATGTGGCAGTTGCGACCCGCAAAATTATCGCTTCCGTCGAACGCCGCTTAATAATGCAAAATATTATTGATAGATAAAAATAGGTAGTAAGTACGCGGACAATTACACGGAACTGACACGGAACAACAAGAATCAAATCTTGATTCTTTTTTGTTTTTGCTCTATTATAAAAATGCGGAATCTTACCTAAGGAGGTGAGGGCTTTCGCAGTTGGGGTTTCACCTGATCCGGCCGGTCCTTGCTCTCCTTTGATATCGGTATTGCAAAGATCGGCCGACAAATCTCCGCCGAGCCAGCTCCTCCCATCATTACGGATGCCGACACTTTCGCATCCGAAAGCAGCCGGCTCGGCGATGACGATACGATACCGGGGCAGCCCCGTAGAACGGGGCTGCCCACCCTCCTTCTCAAGGAGGATTTTTTTGTTTTTACCCTCAAAATCTGCTAAAATTTGGGTGACTGGTGGGATCGCATAGTTGGCCTAGTGCGCGCGCTTGGAAAGCGCGTAAGCCCGCAAGGGCTTCGTGGGTTCAAATCCCACTCCCACCGCCAGTCAACTTATGAAGGAAGGATAAAAAAATGAATATTAATAAATTGAAAAACAACAAATTTTATTTCGGTAAATTAAAGAATCTTGAAGAACATCAGGGCTGGATTGTCGGATCGTTTTACGATAAAGATGATCCACGAAAATGTGATTTTATGGAGATTGTTTACAGAGAACACAAAGCCGGCGACACGTCTCCGCCACATTATCACGAGAAGAAGGTCGAACTTCTAATTATGCTTAAAGGAAAAGCCGAGTACCAAATTAATGATAAAAAAATCAAACTTGCATCCGGAGATTACTTTTTCGCTGATGTAAATAATGTCATTTCCGGAAAGTTCCTAGAATCTTCAAAAATAATCGCAATTCATTCACCAAGTATCCCGGGCGACAAGAAACTCTGGGATGGAAAGTTCTAGATCCGAGTGTCCCGCCAGTCATAGTTTGGGACTTTTTTTACGCGCATATTGAGGCAAGAATGAGAGTAAAACAAGGAAATACCTTTCGGGGTCTTTTTTGATTGCAAACATGCTTGTTCTGGCAGTTAGTTCAAAGACCCCACATGGGTCTGGAACTTTTTGAATAAACTCAAAAATCCCATTACTTTGGGACTTTTTCTGACAAATCAGCCAGTACGACAATTTTCTTTTCCAGCTCATAACCTTTACAGTGTTTTAAAATCCCAGAATAGGATGCTAAATTGTCAACATTAACTTTTTTAATCATCCTTTTTCTCATTTTAGTTCTCAACACTATACAATTTGGCAAAATGACATAACCCAGAAAATCAATCCCTTGTCTTGGTCTTCTAATCAACACCTTATTTTCGTGCAACCGAAGTTTGAGTCTTGACCCGAGAAAATTTTGGATTTGCGGAATTAAGTTGTTGAATTCACTATATGATCGACTCAATATTACAAAATCATCACAATATCTGACATAATACTTGAGATGAAGTTGATGCTTGATAAACTTATCGAGCTCATTCAAGTAAATATTGGCAAATAACTGGCTGGTCAGGTTGCCTATCGGAATTTCAGTTTGGCTAAACAGTGGCTTTTGCCGCAGACAAAAGCTCTCTCTCTCTCTCTCGATTCGCGCCGCAGGCGAATCGAGAGGAAAACTGGCCAATATTTCGCCTAAAAGCCGTAAAACATTGCGATCTTTGATTTTTCTTTCAATCATTTCCAGCAATATTTCATGATCAACCGAGGCGAAGAACTTTTTAACATCACACTTCAGCGCAAAACACTCCCAGGAGTAGTTTTTGCTGATTTTTCTGATAAAGCTATCCAGTTTTCTGACCGCTTTATGGGTTCCTTTACCCAAACGACAGGAATATGAGTCAAAGCAGAAAGTTCTGTCAAAAATCGGATAAAGAATTCGGTATATGGCATGATGTAAAATTCGATCCACCACTTCCGCTTTTTGAATATTTCGAAGTTTTGGATCATTAATGTAAAATGAACTGTAGTGACCATGCCGATAAGTTTTGTTTTTAAGCGCCAAATGAAGCTCATATAAGTTATCGGCTAAATTTCGTTCAAACAATTGAACATCTTCTTTTTTCCGCTTGCCAGAGCGAAATTCCTTCCAAGCCAAAAACAAATTCTCATAGCTAATTATTTTATCAAAGAGGTTTTCCATGAATAGTGATATCCCGATTATCCAAAAAGTTTATGATTTCTATCGTGAATTTTATCTTCTAATTCCACAAATGCCAAAACAGGATCGCCACACTTCCGGCGAGAAAATCCAAAATCTCTGCCTCGAATTTATCCAAAGCCTAATTTATGCCAGCCGAACCGAGAAGAAAAACAAATTTGCTTACTTGGAAAAAGCCGCCATGCAATTGGATCTGCTAAAATTGCTACTTCGATTATCTGAAGACACCAAATCAATACCGACCAAAAGATATTTAGATCTCTCGGAAAAATTATAGGTGATTGGTAAAATGCTCGGCGGCTGGATCAGAAGTTTAAACTAATCTGAACTTAAAAGCAAAACTCCCGTAAACTACGGGAGAAATATCGAAAGTTGTGGCGGAACACCCAATGGTTGCTCGCATTCCAGACGTTGTCGGGGTTGTCATAGTTCGTGTTGAGCCACAGGCCATCGTCATTGTGTTCAATGTTGAAGACCTTGAGATCGCCATCGGAGTCCGAAATCGGCTCCATGGCGATCAGCTTCCACTCGCCGAGCGGCTGGTTGAGATAGTGACGGCGGATCTCCGGGCCATCCGACGCCAGGCAGAGCTTCCAACCGAGCTTCAGTCCGGCTTCGTAGCTCTGGAAGCGGGTGGCACCATTGGGGTAGCCGAGTTCCTCGTTGGAGGCGCAGACGAACTCGACGTCCTCCTCGACTTGCGGGATGCTGGCTGCAAAAGCCCGCTTCCCCGTGATGTCGCCGGCCCACTTGCTGATGTTACAGACGGGGTCGGTCGCACCCAGGGCCTGGCGGTAACCAGCCACATTCTTGAGAGTGCCGACCCTCGCCGTCACGAATAGCGGACGCTCGATCAGCGGAAAGCTGCGAGCGTACTCGGCGGCCAGTCTGTCCATGAGCCCGTGCTGTTCAGCCTTGAAGTTCGGGTTGCTCATGGCATGCTGGATATCCTGAGGATTGCGACGCTCCTTGCAGATCTCCTCGATGCGCCTCAGATAGTCGTCCAGCAACGTCTGTGCGAGGGTAACTCCATCTTTTGCAGCCATGGGTTACTCCTCCTTTGCAGTGATTTCCCGCTACAAGTGCGGGTTTGCCCTTTGGGCTTAACTGATTACCTTTGAAAAGATAGGCAATTAAGCCCAAAGGAACAATTGAATTTAGGATGTTCTGTAACTTTAAATTATACTATAAAATGAAAACAAATTGCAATGGTTTTAGCGTTTTTATTCCATTTTGAGAACGAATCTGGTATTGTTCTAGCTAGGGGACAAAAGGTAAAGCTTTTTAGGGTAGGGGACAGGTCCCAAATAAGCTCGCTTTTGATAAAAATGCTCGGCTGATTTGAGTCAAAGGCATTTTTTATTTTTCAAATAACCAGATATTTGTTATTCTATAAAAAGATAGTAAATAAAAAAAGATAGTAAATATTAATGGAGTCGTGGAGGGATTATAGAAACAGAAAAAAATTTGCTTAAAGCGATGACCGGCGAGTCGTTGGCGAGAAATAAATACACTTTCTATGCCAAGCAGGCAGAAAAAGATGGACTAATTTGGATCGCCCGGGTTTTTGAAGAAACCGCCGACAATGAACGGGCCCATGCGCAGGAAGAGTATGAGCAAATTAAAAACAAGGTCGAGATGACTAATAGTTATAATATCAATCGACTTGGCACGACATTGGAAAACTTGCGTCATGCGGCCGAAGGTGAAAAATTTGAATTTAAAGAAATGTATCCCGGATTCAAAAAAATCGCTGAAGAAGAGGGCAATAAAGAAGCGGCAACGCTATTTCAGGAAATTTCTGAAGTTGAGGAAAAACACGAAGAGCGCTATACAATTTTGGCCGATTTGTTGGAGAGCGGAAAATTATATAAGCGAGACAAGGAAATTGAGTGGAAATGCTTGAATTGCGGCTACATTCACAAAGGCAAATCGGCGCCGGAAGTTTGCCCGCTGTGCAAAAAACCACAAGGTTGGTACATGGGAATTGGAACAGTGCGATAATAATATTTGCTAGTAATGAGACAACTTCAGGCATATTTTACCGGCCGGGTGCAAGGGGTGGGATTTCGTTATACCGCGGCTGATTTGGCCGATGAACTTGGCATTGTTGGTCGGGTGCGAAATTTACAGGATGGGCGAGTGGAACTTTTGGCCGAGGGTGAAGAGGAGAAATTAAACGATTTTTTACAGGAGTTAAAAAAATATTTTCGAGATCAAATTACTAATGTTGAAACTAGCTGGTCCAAAGCCAGTAAGGAGTTTTCGAGTTTTGATATAACGCATTAAAAAAAGAGCGGACAGAATGCCCGCTCTTTGGATCTGTGTAGGGGCCCCGGTGTTTTAGGCCGGAACTTCGTGGGTTCGGATCGTAACTCTCGTTTTCTTGAGTTCAGGGAGCCATTTACCGGCGATTACCCTGATGCAGGCGGAGACATTCTCCTTCACAGCATCTTCTGTCCCTTCGTCGGCACTGGGCAGACCGTCTATGATTACATCGATGATTCTGCCTTGTGTGCTTGACCAAGTGTGCTGGTCAATGTAAGTCTTGACATTGTCAGCGGTGATGTCTACGAAGTGCCTGGCGACAGAATTCTTGATACTGGTGTTCAGCGCGCCCAGTACTTCGTATGCTTCCTTCTCGGGCAATACCGGCATTCCGTAGATCCAGACAAACACCTTCATGCAGATCACCCTTTCGTGTCAGTAGTGGTCAAATCATAGCAAAATGTGCTAAATTAAGCAAATAGTTGCACATAATTTGACAAAG
>Ga0210005_1000641_pt1 | contig 26516 bp, 28 predicted proteins | sample CryGey02umfilter_3_FD_183961 | JGI IMG/M metagenome (GOLD analysis project Ga0210005, IMG submission 183961) | Groundwater microbial communities from aquifer in Utah, USA - Crystal Geyser 4/9/14 0.2 um filter (SPAdes) (version 3) | ecosystem: Environmental > Aquatic > Deep subsurface >... | reverse complement strand
CGAGCTGGTGTCCAGCATCACCGGCTATCCGGTGCAGCCGAACAAGGCCATCGTCGGCGCGAACGCCTTTGCGCATGAGTCGGGTATCCACCAGGACGGTGTGCTCAAGCATCGCGAGACCTACGAGATCATGCGCGCCGAGGATGTGGGCTGGGGCGCCAACAAGATGGTGATGGGCAAGCACTCCGGCCGCGCCGCCTTCCGCGCGCGTTTGCAGGAACTGGGTATCGTGCTGGAGGGCGAGGAGGCCGTGAACGCGGCTTTCGCGCGTTTCAAGGACTTGGCCGACAAGAAGCACGAGATCTTCGACGAGGACTTGCAGGCGCTGGTGAGCGACGAAGGCGTGACCCAGATCAGCGAACATTTTCGTCTGGTAGCGATGGGCGCGCATTCCGAAACCGGCGCGATGCCGGTGGCGCGGGTGGTGTTGAGCGTCGGCGGCAAGGAGCAGCAGGCCGACGCGCAGGGCGGCGGGCCGGTGGATGCCACCTTCAAGGCGATTGAGCAGATCGCACAGAGCGGCACCGAACTGCTGCTGTATTCGGTCAACAACATCACCAGCGGCACCGATGCGCAGGGTGAAGTGACGGTGCGGCTGGCCAAGGGCGGTCGCGTGGTCAACGGGCAGGGCGCCGATACCGACATCGTGGTGGCCTCCGCCAAGGCGTATCTGAACGCGCTGAACAAGATACAGGGCGGGCTGCAGCGCTCGCATCCGCAGTTGTGAGCGCGGGCTGGATGTAACGAAAACGGCCGTCCACGGACGGTCGTTTTTTTATTCGGCCAGGATGGCCGCGCGCGCCGCGTTGGCGGTCAGCGTCAGTTCGGCAAACCCATGCCGCACGACTTCGCCATTCACCTTCAGGTCGTAGCCATCGCCGTCCGCGCCGAGCAATGTCGCGCTTCGATTCACGAGTGCGGGATGCCGGTTCAGCGCTTCGATCAGCGCATCTTCTTCCTGCATCAGCGGGTAGCGCGGTAGCAGATACTTCTCGTTGCCGATCCAGTGGATGTCGCCGAAGCCGCCGATGTAGCGCAGCGCCAGCGGGGTGATGCGGTAGAAGTTGAAGTCCGCCAGCGCGTACCAGGTCTGCGCCTCGGGGAAATAGCGCAGATAGCGTTTTCCGCATTGCGCGCGATCGGGCTGATGGACGGCGTGGCCGACGACGGTGATCCGCCCCTGGGTTTGGATGCGCGGATCCTCCTGGTTATGGCTGACGAGGCTGACGCGCGAGTCATGCAGAATGTTTTTGGTGTGTTCCGCCAGGCCGCTGATCAGGATCAGCAGGCTGCCGTCGAAATCGACCAGATAGGGCGTGATCGAGGTGAAAGGATGGCCGTCGAACTTCTTCGACAGCGTACCCAGTGCACCGTAACGATGCGCGCGCAACAGTTGGCGCGCGACGCGCGGGTTGGCTTGCATGGAGGTTTTGTCGAGTATCATGTGCGCATTGTATGAAGTCATTCATGGATATGAAACGCTTATTTCAGGATGTGGTGGATATGCTGCATTTTCTGCGCTTCGTGGTGGCGCGCCTGCGCCAGGACCGCTGCGCGGAGATGGCGGCCAGCCTGACCTTCACCACCCTGCTGTCGCTGGTGCCATTGCTGACCATCATGCTGACCGTGTTCACCGCCTTCCCGGTGTTTGCCGATCTGGCGGCGAGCTTCAAATCGTTCCTGTTGTCGAATCTGGTGCCGGAGACGGGTGGCCGGATGATCACCCGCTACGTGGAGCAGTTCGCCGAAAGCGCGTCGCGTTTGACCGCAGTGGGGGTCGCGGCCCTCGGGATCACCGCGATGTGGATGATGCTGACCATCGATAACGCGTTTCATCGCATCTTCCGCGCGTCGAGGCAGCGCAGGATGTTGCAGCGGGTGCTGGTCTATTGGGCGGTCATCACGCTGGCTCCCGTGCTGGTGGGGGCCAGCCTGTCGCTGACTTCATGGCTGGCGGGATTGTCGATGGGAAATGACCAGAATTTGTCGGCGTTCAATGCGATCGCCCTCAAATTGTTTTCTGTGCTGCTGACCAGCGCCGCGTTCACCCTGCTGTTCCGGGTGGTGCCGAATCGTTATGTGCCGATGACGCATGCGATGATAGGCGGCGTCATCGCGGCGATCGCCTTCGAGGCGATGAACCGCGGCTTTGCCTACTACATCACGCAATTTCCGACGTACAAACTGGTCTATGGCGCGTTTGCCAGTCTGCCGATCTTCCTGTTGTGGATCTACCTGTCCTGGTTGATGTTGTTGTTCGGTGCGATCATCGCCGCCGCCATCCCGCACTGGCGCAGCCGCCATGCCCTGAAAATAGACCACCCGGCGCGGCTGTATTTCGCCCTGCATATTTTGAAGGAAATGGATCGGGACTTGCAGAACGGCGAGGTACATGGCCTGCCCGAACTTTCGCGCCAGTTGCGCATCGGCTACGAGGAGGTAGAAAACATCATGTCGCAACTGGTCAAGGCCAGGATTGTCGGCAAACTATCCGAGTCGGGTTGGGGGCTGGTGCGGACACCGGATCGCATCGCTGTTTCCGAGTTGACCCGTTTGTTCCTGCTGGATGTCAATGCATTACCCCAACAGCCGGTTGACGCCGAGGTGCGGCAATGGTTCGCCAAACTGGACAAGTGTATCGGTGCGGCGCAGGGGCAGACTTTGCGCGATATCTGGCGCGGCTGAAGTTGCCTGTTTGCGGTTTTTCGGCTTTAATGCGCGCCCCGCGCGGCGGGCGTGATGAATCGATAGAGGAGAGAACATGAATTTTCTGGAAAAGTTATTTGAAGGGGCGTTGTGGAACAGCCGCTTCGTCATTTTGAGCGCGGTCATCGGCAGTTTGCTGGCCGGCTTTGCCATCTTCTATCTGGCGACAGTCGATGTCGTCTATCTGTTCCAGCACGCACTGCATTATGCCGACTCCTCCCTGACCGAAGAGGCGCGCAAGGCCCTGCACGACAGTACGGTGTCACATATCGTCGAAGTGGTGGACGGCTACCTGCTGGCGACCGTGATGCTGATTTTCTCGCTCGGGCTGTATGAGCTGTTCATCAGCGATATCGACCAGGCGCATGGCAGCCGCGCCTCCAGCAAGATCCTGGTGATCAGCAATCTGGATGATTTGAAGCAGCGCTTGGCCAAGGTCATCCTGATGATCATGATCGTGACCCTGTTTGAGGAAGCGCTTGGTATGGCCATCGAGGCGCCGATCGATCTGGTGTATTTCGGCGCGGCGATTGCGCTGATCGCCCTGGCGCTGTATTTGACCCATGCGTCGGACGGCCATTCGGCGGCGGCAACTGACGGCAAGGACGCGCATTGATGCGTTGGCGGGGGCCTGCGCTGGCGTTGCTGCTGTGGCTGGGCGTCACTGCCGCGGGTGCGCAGCCCTTCGTGTTCGAGGATATGCAAGGCCAGCCGCAACGGTTGGCCGACTATCGCGGCAAGTGGGTGTTGGTGAATTTCTGGGCGACCTGGTGTCCGCCCTGCCTGGAAGAGATTCCCGATCTGGTCGATCTGCACCGGGCGCACAGTAAAAAAGATCTGGTGGTGATCGGGGTCGCGCTCGATTCGAGCGCGAAATCGGTGCGCCAGTTTATTGAACGATTCAAAGTGAACTATCCGGTCGTGCTGGGTGATTATGATCTGGCCGAACAGGTGGGCGAGGTGACAGTGCTACCCACATCCTATCTCTACAATCCGCGCGGAGAACTGATCAGTTACCAGCAGGGCATGCTCACGCGCGACAGCGTCGAGTCTTATATCAAAAGCAACAAACCCTGAGCCGGGAACTCAGCCCCGGCTGACCGGTTTCCACTTCTTTTGCCACACGGCATGAACCCGCTGCGGGTATTTGGGTTTGCCCAGGCTGCCGTTGTAGCGCGCCAGTGCCCGATGCGTATCGCCTTTTTCAATGTCCAGGTAGTAGCGCAGGATGGTGCAGCCGTAGCGCAGATTCATGCGCAAATGGAACAGGTTGTGGTCGGCTGCGCCGATTGAGCGAGTCCAGAACGGCATCACCTGCATGTATCCGCGCGCGCCCGCTTTTGATACCGCATATTTGCGGAAGCCGCTTTCCACTTCGATCAGCGCCAGCACCAGATGCGGATCGAGTCCCGCCCGGGTCGCTTCATAATGCACGGTGCTGAGGAATTCCAGTCTGGCGGTCTTGTCCGGCATCCGCGATTGCAGGCGTCGCGACATTTCGTTCAGCCACTTGTCCGCCTCGTAACGATTCGCGAAGGCCAGCTTGGGCGCAGCCTGATCGGCCACGCTATGTTGCAACACAGCCCGCACGCTGGCCGACAGCGCTTCCTCGCGCTGCGCGCCCGCTTGCACGGCACCGGACAGGCAGACACCCGCCGTCAGTATCAGCGCCCGCAACAGTGTTTGAGAATAAAAATTCAATCGCATAGCGCCGATTGTACGAGCTTTGCGATGTCACGCAAGGCCACGGCCTGCGCTGCCCCATCGCGGCGACCCTGATATTCGGCCTTGCCTTCCTTCAGGCTGCGCTCGCCGATGGTGATGCGATGCGGGATGCCGATCAGTTCCAGATCGGCAAACATCACGCCTGGGCGCTCGTCGCGGTCATCCAGCAAGACTTCGATGCCAAGAGAAGTCAGTTCGCTGTAGAGGGCGTCGGCGGCGGCGCGCACAACTTCGCTTTTCTTGTAGCCGATGGGCGCGATGGCAACCTGAAACGGTGCCATGCCGGCGGGCAGGGTGATGCCGCGCTCGTCGTTATACTGCTCGATGGCGGCCGCCACAATGCGCGACACGCCGATGCCATAGCAGCCCATTTCCATGACTTGCGCCTTGCCGTGTTCGTCCAGATAGGTGGCTTGCAGCGCTTCAGAATATTTGGTGCGCAACTGGAAGATGTGACCCACCTCGATGCCGCGACAGAGTTCAAGCACGCCTTTGCCATCGGGTGACGGATCGCCGGCAACCACATTGCGGAGGTCGGCGACCAGATCGGGCTCGGCCAGGTCGCGTCCCCAGTTGATGCCGGCAGTGTGGAACTTGGGTTTGTTGCTGCCCGCGACGAAATCGCTCATCACCGCCACGCTGCGGTCGGCGATGATGCGCGTCTTGCCGCGCTCGATCCCGACCGGGCCGAGGAAGCCGGGCGGGCAATTGAAGAAGGCGCGGATCTCGTCTTCGCGCGCGAAACGGAAATCGGCGAGGCCGGGCAGTTTGCTTACCTTTACTTCGTTCAGGCTGTGGTCGCCGCGCAGTAGCAGGATCACCAGTTGTTCTGCCGCGATCACCGCGAGCAGTTTGACCGTGCGCTGTAACGGAATGCCGAGCAGCGCGGCTACGTCCTCGCAGGTGGTCTGACTGGGCGTGGGCACGTCGCGCATGGTTTCGGTAGCGGCTGCGCGCAGAGTTGTCGGCGCGAGCGCCTCGGCCAGTTCGACGTTGGCGGCGTAATCCGAATCCGGACAGAACGCCAGGCCGTCCTCGCCGGAATCGGCCAGCACGTGGAATTCGTGCGAGCCGCTGCCGCCGATCGCGCCGGTGTCCGCCGCCACCGCGCGGAATTGCAAATTGAGGCGGTTGAAGATGCGGCTGTAGGTCTCGTACATCACGCGGTAGGTCTGCTGCAGGCTGGCGAAGTCGGCGTGGAAGGAATAGGCGTCCTTCATCATGAACTCGCGCGCGCGCATCACGCCGAAACGCGGCCGCACTTCGTCACGGAACTTGGTCTGGATCTGGTAGAAATTCAGCGGCAACTGGCGGTAGCTTTTGATCTCGCGGCGCGCGATATCGGTGATCACTTCCTCGTGGGTCGGGCCAAAACAGAACAGGTTGTCGTGGCGGTCGCGGATCTTCAGCATTTGCGGGCCGAACACATCCCAGCGCCCGGTTTCCTGCCACAGTTCTGCCGGCTGCACCGCCGGCATCAGCAATTCCAGCGCGCCGCTGCGGTCCATTTCTTCGCGCACCACCCGCTCCACCTTGCGCAGCACACGCAGGCCGAGCGGCATCCAGGTGTAGAGCCCGCTGGCCAGCCGTTTGATATAGCCGGCACGCAGCATCAGACGGTGGCTGACCAGTTCGGCTTCGGCCGGGGCTTCCTTGAGCGTGGAGATGAAAAATTGTGAAACGCGCATAGCTATTGCTCTTGAAGTCTTTGGAGGGCGCAATTCTACTGTATGCCGGGTCTGCCGTCTTTCCAGTCAGGGCGAAATGTGGAACAATCCACCCCGTTAAAAACGGATGGGGCGAATCATGATAGACCGCGAAGGTTATCGCCCGAATGTCGGCATCGTTCTGACCAATGCAAAGAATCAGGTTTTTTGGGGCAAGCGCATCAGGCAGGACGCGTGGCAGTTTCCGCAGGGCGGGATCCAGCACGGCGAAACGCCGGAGCAGGCCATGTACCGCGAGCTGCACGAAGAAGTCGGTTTGCATGCTTGTCACATTGAGATTCTGGGGCGCACCCGGGACTGGATGCGTTACGATGTGCCGAACAGTTGGGGCAAGCGCGAGTCGCGCTCGCATTTCAGGGGACAAAAGCAGATCTGGTTTCTGTTGCGTCTGACCGGGCACGATTGCGATGTCTGTTTGCGCGCATCGGAACATCCCGAGTTTGATGCCTGGCGCTGGACCGAATACTGGGTGGAACTGGACTCGGTCATCGAATTCAAGCGCGAGGTGTACCGGATGGCTTTGAATGAATTGGCGCGTTACTTGCCTGCCTTGCATGGCCAGCAGGCCCGGCTCCATCGTTCGCGCAGTGAATATCAATTGAATATCAATCAGGAGAAAACATGATCACCGAATACAACGCATTGGCATCGACCCCGCTGAAAACATGCGCCTCTTTTGTGCGTCCGTCGCAATCGTTGCGGCAACATATCAAGCTGAACGACTCCGCGCTGGATGCGATGACTGATTTAACCAAGGTGTCGGTGGTCAGCGTGCGAGCCGCCACCCCGATGAACAAGGCCAACGCCAAGATGATCAAATACGGCGTGCGGCTGTTGCTGGTGCTGGACGATGAGGAACAGGTGGCGGGCATCATCACCGCCAGCGATATTCTGGGCGAGAAGCCCATGCGTTTTTTGCAGCAGATGGGTGGCACCCATGCGGACATCCTGGTGAGCGACATCATGACGCCGCAATCCGAACTGGAAGTGCTCGATATCGAGGAGGTCAAAAAGGCAAAAATCGGCGCCATCGTGGCGACTTTGAAGAAGGCCCATCGCCAGCACGGGTTGGTGGCTGCCACCATGCCGGATGGTTGCCAGCGGGTGTGCGGAATCTTTTCCGCCACCCAGATCGGGCGCCAGCTCGGCGCACAGGCGCAGAGTTTCGAACTGGCGCACACTTTTGCCGAAATCGAAGCCGCGATTGCACAGGGTTAAAAATCCAGGACGACAGTCTGATGCGCGGACTGAAATGAACGACCCGATTCATCAGATGGAGACGATTGATATGAAGTTATTCCGTTTCATCCTCGCACCGCTGGTGCTGCTGTTTGCCTTTGCCGGTTGCGCCGGTTTGGGTACCTCCCGCGAATCCGGCAGTGACTTGCATGTTCGCCTGTCCGACAAACCCTCTCCGGGTGCACGGGAGCAGAAATATCCGGTGACGGTGCGCATTGCGCCCTACACCGATGGTCGCGGAGTTGATTCCCGTTATGTCGGTATCCTGGAAGCGCGCGTCATGGGGCTGACCGGCAAGCAGATCATGCTGGACCGGGAGGTCGCCGGTCTGGCCGGTGAGATGATGCAGAAGCAGTTGGGTGATAGCGGTTTGCAGGTCTTGGAGCCCAATGCAAAAAATGCCCAGTTTCAGCTGACCGGATCGATCAAGACCTTGAGTGTTGATATCAAGGAGCGCGATTACCTCAATATCGTCATTGACTCGACCCTGACAGAAGTCGCCAGCGGCAAGGTGATCTGGTCGGGCGTGGTGGCGGAGAAGAAAGAGCGTTATGCCGGCAGCTCCGGCAACGGCAAGCAGGATGTGGCCGATTTCCTGCGGCACGGATTGCAGGTTGTAGCGACCAAGACCAGCGAATCCCTTCTGTCGGTGCTGATGTCGGCGCGCCCCGATCTGTTCGGGCTGGACGCGGCGGTTAAACCGGTGCAGGGCGTGACGATCCATTCCACCGCGCTACCCACTGGTGTTTCGCCTGTCACGGCAAACGTTGCGACCGCAACAAATGGGACGCTGGTGCTGAATTCCACCCCGGCGCGGGCCAAGGTTTACGTGGAGGATGTCTATTATGGCTTGACGCCGCTCCGTATCGATCTGCCACCGGGCATCTATCCCGTTCGCCTGGAGCTGGAAGGCTACAAGTCGGTAGCGGAAAAAGTGTCGGTGCGCAGTGAAGATCACACCGAGCTCGAGATGAAGTTGCGCAAGTAACGTTGAGAGGTGAATTAAAAAGCCGCGCACTGCGCGGCTTTTTAATTGGATGTTTCAGTTCAGTGTTTGCCGGTACTGCCGAAGCCGCCGCTGCCGCGCTGGCTCATCGGGAATTCCTCCACGATGTTGAATTGCACCTGCGCCACCGGCACCACCACCAGTTGCGCGATGCGCTCCAGCGGCATCAGTTCAAACGGATGCTGTCCGCGGTTCCACACCGAGATGAATATCTGCCCCTGATAGTCGGAGTCGATCAGACCGACCAGATTGCCCAGCACGATGCCGTGTTTGTGGCCGAGGCCGGAGCGCGGCAGGATCATCGCCGCGTAATGCGGATCATTCAGATGCAGGGCGATGCCGCTGGGAACCAGTTCGCATTGGCCGGGGCGAATGGTCATGCAATCCTCGATGCAGGCGCGCAAGTCGATGCCGGCCGAACCGGGTGTGGCATATCCGGGCGGGTGCTCGTGCAGGCGCGGATCCAGCACTTTGACGTCCACTTTCTTCATTTTCATTTCCCCTTCTTGTAAAGCGTTACGGCATGCTGCAACAGCGCGCGCGCGGTGGTCAGCTTGTCCGCGCGCGGCAGGCGGTGCTCGCCCGCCGCGTCGAACAGCAGCAACTCATTGTCATCGCTGCCGATGGCGTCCTGCGCCAGATTGGCGGCCAGCAACGGGATGTTTTTCTTTTTGCGCTTGGCGGTGGCGTGCTCGCGCAGCTTTTCACTTTCGGCGGCAAAGCCGACACAGAACGGGGGCTGCGGCAGGGCGGCAACGTATCCCAGAATATCCGGGTTGGGGACGAGTTGCAGCGTCAGCGCGGCATCGTCCTTCTTGATCTTCTGCGGGCTGGTTTGCGCCGCGCGGTAATCGGCCACCGCCGCCACGCCGATGAAGATGTCAGCCTGCGCCACTTTCCGTTTGACCGCCTCGAACATCTCGCCGGCGCTGACCACGTTTAAGACCTCGGCGCCGGGTGGCGCTCGCAGTGCCACCGGCCCGGAGATCAGCGTGACCTCGGCGCCCCTTTCCAGCGCCGCCTGCGCCACTGCATAACCCATCTTGCCGCTGCTGCGGTTGGTGATACCGCGCACCGCATCGATTGCCTCGTAGGTGGGGCCGGCAGTGATCAGCACGCGCACGCCTTGCAGGTCGCGCAGTTTGGACTGTTGGCTGGACTGTAGGTCGGACTTCAGTCCGACATTCTCTTGTACTTGCCCATTTTCAAGGAAATCGGAAATGTCCCGTGCCAAATTTGCCGCTTCCCGCATCCGCCCCATGCCTTCCTCGCCGCATGCCTGCACGCCGCTGTCCGGCCCAAGCAGGGAAACACCGTCCGCCGCCAATCGTTGCACATTGCGCTGGGTGGCAGCGTTCGACCACATCTGTTTATTCATCGCCGGGGCGACCAGCAAGGGACAATCGCGCGCCAGACACAGCGCGGAGAGCAGATCGTCGGCATGGCCGTTTGCCAGTTTTGCGATGAAATCGGCGGTGGCCGGTGCGATCACGATGGCATCGGCACTGCGGCTGGACTGGATGTGTGCCATACCCTGCGCATCCTGCCATGGGTCGAGCAGTACCGGATGGGCGGTCAGCGCCTGCATTGTGGCGGGCGTGATGAAGTGGGTGGCGGCTTCCGTCATCGCCACCTGCACCTCGATGCCCTGCTTCAGCAGCAGGCGCGCCAGCTCGGCCGCCTTGTAGGCGGCGATGCCGCCGGTGATGCCGAGCACGATGCGTTTGGAAAGTTTCATGGCGTGCATCTTAACAAGAAAGATCAGGATTGGCAGTGCGGGCAATAGAAGCTGGCGCGCTGTCCCTGCACGATGCGTTTGATCGGCGTGCCGCAGCGGCGGCACGGTTCGCCCGTTCGCCCATAGACGAAATAATGCTGCTGGAAGTAGCCGCTGGAACCGTCGCTGTGCACGAAGTCGCGCAGGGTGCTCCCGCCCAGCTCGATCGCTTCGCCCAGCACTTCCCGAATCGCCTGCACCAGCGCTGCGCTGCGCGGCCGCGTCAATTGATGGGCAACCCGTTGCGGGCGGATGCCGGCGCGGAACAGGGATTCGTTGGCGTAGATGTTGCCCACGCCAACCACCAGATGATTGTCCATCAGCGCCTGCTTGATCGCCGTGTTGCGCGAGCGGGTGGCGCGATACAGATAGGCCGCATCGAATTCTTGCCCGAGGGGTTCCGGCCCCAGGTTCGCCAGCAAGGGATGGCCGGACCCGTCACCTTCATGCCATAACACGGCGCCGAAGCGGCGCGGATCGCGCAGGCGCAGCAACTGTCCGTCGTCCAGCAAGAGGTCGAAGTGATCGTGCTTCTGCGGCGGCGTGCCGTGCGCCAGGATGCGCAGGCTCCCGCTCATGCCCAAGTGGAGAATCAGCGTGCCCCGATCGAACGCGATGAGCAGGTATTTGGCGCGCCGCCGCACGCCGCGGATGGCCTGTCCGTGCAGCAGTTTTGGCAGCGCGGGCGGAATCGGCCAGCGCAAGTTGGCGTTGCGGATGATGACGTTGCTGACGCACTGCTGTTGCAGGTGCGGGCGGATGCCGCGCAGGGTGATTTCGACTTCGGGCAGTTCAGGCACGACGCCGCCACCACAGCCAGCCGCCTGCCGCGATGAGCAGCAAGGGGAGCAGGATCAGGAGAGCAATGCTCAAGGCCGTGAGTTGGTGCCGGCTCAAGACGAGTTTGCCGTCCAGCGCGGTCGGCGGGATGATGCTGATGAGGCGTTCTTCCCCGGCCAGCCAGTTCAGCATGTTGACGCCGAGGTCGAGGTTGCCACCGTTGCCGGAATAGGCGTTGGCGAGGAATGAGCCGCTGCCGACCACCACGATGCGTTGCTCGTGTTCTCCTGTTTGCCGTTGCAGGCTGAGTGCCAGCGTGACCGGGCCGGCAATGTCGCGCCGCGGATCGAAGCGGGCGCTGCGTTGCGGACTGATCCAGCCGTTGAGCGCGCCTTCGACCAGAATGTGCCGCTCCCACGGCGAATCGACTTCCATGTCCAGCGCGCGTGCATAAGGGAACACGGTGATCAGATCGAAATCGCGGGTGACCGGATGCGGCGGGTAGCCGGTGCCCAGTGCCCAGTCGCGCGGGGCATTCATTTCCTGCGCGGCCGGGTCGATCACCATACCCGGCGTCAGGACGAGTCCCAGTGTTTCGGCCAGCGCATCGAGTCCGCGCAGCGGCTCCGCATCCAGCAGCCACAGCAGGTTGCCGCCGCGTTCGATATGGCGCAGCAATTTGGCCGTTTCACCGGGGAACAGTTTTGTTTGCGGCTGGGTGATGACCAGCACGCCGACGTTGTCCGGCACTTCCGGCGCGATGGCCAGATTGAGCGGTGCGAGGTGGTAGCCGTTCTGTTCCAGCCGTTTGCCGAACTCGCCCAGGTCGTGATTGGCGGCGCCGTCGAGCTTGCGCTCGCCGTGGCCGCTGACGTACATCAGCAACTGTGCCTTGCCGCGCGCCAGGCGGAGCAGGGCGCTGGTCAGGGTCTGCTCGTTGAGCGTGGTGAGGTGTTCGCGCCGGCCACCGAATTCCACCACCAGCTCGCCGTTGCCGCGGATACCGGATTGGCGCGTCGCTTCCGGTTGCTTGACCGGATCGATGAAGACGAGGCGGGTATCCGGCTTGTAGCGCTGATACAGCGCGATGAATTCGCTGACCAGTTTGCGCACATCGCCCTGTTGTGCGTCCAGGCCGGTGGCATACACGGTGATGGTCAGCGGTCCCTCCAGTTGCGCCAGCACCTGCGCACTGGCTGGGGACAGGCTGTTCAGCGCATTGCGGGTCGCATCCCACTGCGCCGGGAAGCGCGCGGCGAGCTGGTAGAGACCGCCGGCCGCCGCCAGCAGCAAAAGCAGTGCGGTGATGGATTGCAGGCGGCGCATCAACGTCCTTCCTGTTCACGCCGCAGATGGCGGATGGCCAGCAGCAGGAAGATGGCGATGAACAGCGCGAAATAACAGAGGTCGGCGCTGCTGACAAGACCGACGTTCAGGTTCTGGAAATGCAGATTGGGGGACAGCACACGCAGCACGCCGCTGCCGAGTTCCAGCAGCCACAAGCCGAACGAGACGGCGAGCGCGCCGAAGGCGGCGACGATGGGTTGCGGCGTGATGGCCGAGCAATACAAGCCCAGTGCCGCGTAGCTGGCGGCCAGCAGCCATACGCCGAGCAGGTTGCTCGCGATCAGGCCGAGGTCGGCGGGCGTGCCCAGCAACAGCGTCAACATCATCAGTCCGCCGGCGGCGATGATGAGCGAGAGCAAACCGAGCAAACCCAGAAATTTTCCCAGCACGATGCGGGTGACCGAGATCGGCGCGCTGGCCAGCAACAGCCAGGTCTGGTTGCGCCGCTCCTCGGCGATCAGGCGCATGCTGAACAGCGGGGTCAGCATCATCAGCAACAGCGCCAGCGCGCCGGCCAGCGGCGCGGCGATGCTGATGGTGGCGCCGGGCGCGCTGTCGGTTTGTGCCAGTTGCGCCTGCACTTGCAGATAGTCGTCCATGCGCGCCAGCAGAAACCAGGCGAGGATGAATTGCAGCAGCGCCAGCATCCACCAGGTGGAGGGCGCGGCGAACAGGCTGTGCAATTCCTTGCGGGCGAGGGTGAGGATCATGGTGGTGTTTCCTCCTGTGTCCGGTCTGCGGTGAGCTGCAGAAAGCCGGATTCGATATCGCTGTGCTGGCGCAGATCGTCGATGCTGCCGTCGAAGATCAGTTTGCCCTGGCGCAGGATCACGGCGCGATCGCACACCTGTTCCACTTCATGCAGCAGGTGGGTGGACAGGATCACGCTGCTGCTGTCGCCCAGTGTGCGGATGAGCTCGCGGATCTCGCGGATCTGCGCCGGATCGAGACCGACCGTCGGCTCGTCCAGGATCACCACGGCAGGCTGGTGGATGATCGCCTGGGCGATGCCGACGCGCTGCTGGTAACCCTTGGATAGCGTGCCGATGAGCCGGTGTCCGCATTCGAGCAGGCCGCAGCGCTGCTTGGCCCGTTGCAGGTGTTCGGCCAGGCGGGCGGGGGCGACGCGGTGCAGGCGGGCGGCAAAGCGCAGGTAATCGTCCACGCGCATGTCGCGGTAGAGCGGCGGATGTTCCGGCAGATAACCGAGGCACGATTTGGCCAGGTCCGGGCGTTGTGCCAGATCGAAGTCGCAGACCTCGATCACGCCCGCGCCGGGGGCCAATGCACCCGCCAGCATTTGCAGCGTGGTGCTCTTGCCGGCGCCGTTGTGCCCGAGCAGTCCCAGCACTTCGCCGCGCCGCAACACGAACGACACATCGTTCACCACGCACTGTCTGCCGTGGAAACGGGTGAGGTGTTGGGCCGAAAGGGTGACCGGGGAAGTCATGGCGGGGTGAAAGCGTTGGTTTTGAGTTGTGCTGAATATAACCTAAACTGTCCGCCCGCATCAAAATGCCGGACAAACATGAAATCCACTCTTTTCTCTGTGCTGTTATTTTCACTGCTGGCCGCCTGCGCCCACGCGCCGCAAGCGCCGAATACTTCCCCGGTTGCTGTCGATGACCCGGCGCTGACCGTGCCGCCGCCGGTGTTGCCGGATGTCGCGTTGACGGATCGGCTGTTGTACGAATTCCTGCTGGGTGATTTCGCCGCCCAGCGCGGCAGGCCGGAACTGGCCGCCCAGGTTTATCTCGATCTGGCCCGCGCCACCCGTGATCCGCGCGTGGCGCGCCGTGCCGCGCAACTGACTTTTGAAGCGCACCAGTACGATCAGTCGCTGGAGGCGTTTCGCCTGTGGCAGCAACTGGAACCCGCCTCGCCGCTGGCGAAGCAGATGCTGGTCTCGTTGCTGGTTTCCGGTGGCAAGCTGGCTGAGGCGCGTCCGCATGTGACAGAACTGCTGGCATCCGACCCGCAGGGTGCGGGACGCTCATTCATCAACCTGTACGGCTTGCTGGCGCGGGTGCCGGACAAGGCGGCGGCGCTTGCCTGGTTGGTCGAGGTGGCGCAGCCCTACCCGCAAGTGGCCGAGGCGCATTGGGCACTGGCACAGACGGCTGCGGCGGCGAATCAACTTGAGCAGGCACTGGCGGAAGCGCAACGGGCGACTGCCTTGCGCCCGGAGTGGGATCTGGCCGTCATGCTGCAAGCACAATTGACCCAGCGCACCCAGCCGGAACAGGCCGCAACCTTGCTGGCACGTCATCTTGCCAAGTATCCCGAGCAGCAGAACGTGCGCCTGTTCCATGCGCGCATGCTGCTGGAGCAGAAGCAATATATCCCCGCGCGCGAGGAGTTTGCCACGTTGTTGCAGCAACGCCCCGGCAATGCGGAGATCGCGTTTGCCATCGCCATGATCTCGCTGCAACTGGGCGAACTGGAGCGTGCCGAGCAGGAACTGCGCGCGGCGCTGGCCGGCACCAGCGGCAGGAAAGACGAGGACACGCTGCATTTCTACCTCGGCCAATTGAACGAGGCGAAGCAGGATGAAGCGGCTGCCTTGACGCACTATCGCCAGATCAAAGGGGGTGAGCGGCACTACGATGCCCAACTACGGGTGGCCTATTTGCTGAATAAGCAGGGACAGGTGGCGCAAGCGCGCGAAGTGCTGCAACAAGTTCAGCCGGGCAACGATGCGCAGCGCGTGCAACTGCTGTTGATCGAAGCGCAGTTCCTGCGCGATGCCGCGCAGTATGCGGAAAGTTTCAAGGTGCTGACCCGGGGCCTGGCCAAGTTCCCGGATCAAGCTGATTTGCTGTATCAGGCAGCGCTGGTCGCCGACAAGCTGAAGCAATACGACACCTTCGAGCAACTGATCCGCAAACTGATCAAGCTCGAGCCGAACAATGCGCATGCCTACAACGCGCTCGGCTACGGCTGGCTGGAACGCAACGTGCGTATCGCGGAGGCGATGGAGCTGGTGCAGAAAGCCTATGCGCTGATGCCGGACGATGCGGCCATTCTGGACAGTGTGGGCTGGGGCTATTTCCGTCTGAATGATCTGGAGCAGAGCACCGCATTCCTGCGCCGTGCCTTCGCCGCCAATCCCGATCCGGAGATCGCCGCCCATCTGGGCGAGGTGCTGTGGGTCAAGGGCGAGCGCAAGGAGGCGGAAACACTCTGGCGCACCAGCGCGGCCGCCCATCCCGATAATGCGGTATTGCAGGCCGTGATCCGCAAATTCCTGCCGTGATGCGCGCAGCCCTCCTTGCCATGCTCTGGCTGGCGGCGTGCAGCACGACGCCGGTCATGCTGCAACGCGCGCCCGAAGCAGATGCGCCGTTCGCATTCAACGGGCGCATCGCCATCCGCCAGGAGGCGCAGCGGGAAAGCGCCGGTGTGCGCTGGGTGCAGCGGGACGGCACGGACGAGATCCTGTTGTTGGCGCCGCTGGGGCAGACCGTCGCGCGCATCGTGCGCAGCGCGGAGCAGGTGACGCTGGAGGCGGATGGCAAAAGCTATGTCGCGCAGGATGCCGAAACGCTGATGCAGCAAGTGCTGGGCTGGCGCCTGCCGCTGTCCGGCCTGCGCTACTGGGTGATGGCGCTGCCGTCGCCGGCGGGCGAATCCCGCATCGAGCGGGATGCCGGCGGGCAAGTGAGTCTGTTGCAGCAGCAGGGTTGGACCATCCGCTACGACCGTTATGCGGCTGCCGGCGCGGAGGCGCTGCCGCTGCGGCTGAACTTGCAGCGGGAGGGAGTGGAGGTGCGGCTGGTGATCGACGCATGGGAGGCGCAGTGAACACGCTCACCTGTCCCGCGCCGGCGAAGCTGAATCTGTTCCTGCACGTGGTAGGGCGCCGCGCCGATGGCTACCATCTGTTGCAGACCTTGTTCCGCTTCATCGACCTGAACGACACGCTGCACTTCACGCTGCGCGCAGACGGTCAAGTGCGCCGCCTCAATGCGCTGGACGGGGTGGCGGACGAAGACGACCTGTGCGTGCGCGCCGCGCGCCTGTTGCAGCACGAGACAGGCTGCACGCTGGGGGTGGATATCGCGCTGGAGAAGCGCATTCCGATGGGCGGCGGACTCGGCGGCGGCAGTTCGGATGCGGCGACCACCCTGCTGGCGCTGAACCGTCTGTGGCAGCTTGATCTGCCGCGCGCGCGCCTGATGCAGTTCGGCCTGACGTTGGGTGCGGATGTGCCGGTTTTTGTGTTTGGCGATAACGCTTTTGCCGAAGGGGTGGGCGAGCAGCTGCAGCTATATGCACTGCCGGATGCCTGGTATGTGGTGCTGTGCCCGCCGGTGCAAGTGCCCACGGTGCAGATTTTCAGCCATCCCGAATTGACACGAAATACGATTTCGATGACAATGCGCGCCCTTCCGAAGGGGCAGGATTTTCGGGCGGGGCGGATACCGGGTCTGCACAACGATTTGCAGGCCGTGGCATGCAAGCTGTATCCGGCAGTGGCGGAACATCTGGCGTGGCTGGCGCAGTTTGCGCCGGCACTGATGAGCGGCTCCGGTGCTTGCGTGTTTGCCGAGTTCGCCACGCAAGCCGAAGCCGACGCGGTATGGCGGCAGTTGCCCGAGACCATGCGCGGATTCGTTGCGCGGGGCTTGCAGCAGCATCCGCTGAAAGATTTTGCAACAAAAGCGGTTTAGAACGTAGCGAGCGCAGTCAGTTTGGATGCGCACGGAGCGGAGGAACCGGAATGTACTGGTAGTACATGAGGATTCCGAGCACCGCGCAAGTCCAAAATGGCAAGCGCAGTAGTTCTAAACCGCTTTTGAGAGTTCTTGGGGAGTCGCCAAGTGGTAAGGCATCGGATTTTGATTCCGACATTCGTAGGTTCGATCCCTACCTCCCCAGCCAGTTTTTTCAAGCATTGACGGGCGTTCGCGCCCATTTCACTTCAAGGGGTGTTCTCGATGTCCGGCGACATGATGGTCTTTACCGGCAATGCCAATCCCAAGCTGGCCGAAAGTGTGGCGCGGCATCTGGGCATCCATCTTGGGCGCGCCACGGTCAGCCGCTTCTCCGACGGCGAAGTGATGGTGGAGATTCTGGAGCATGTGCGCGGCAAGGATGTATTCATCCTGCAATCCACCTGCGCCCCGACCAACGACAACCTGATGGAGATCATGGTGATGGTCGATGCCTTGCGCCGCGCGTCGGCTGCCCGCATCACCGCCGCCATTCCCTATTTGGGTTATGCCCGCCAGGACCGCCGCCCGCGTTCGGCGCGCGTGGCGATCACCGCCAAAGTGGTGGCGAACATGTTGAGTGGCGTCGGTGTTGATCGGGTGCTGACCATGGATCTGCACTCCGACCAGATCCAGGGCTTCTTCGATATTCCGGTGGATAACGTGTATGCCAGCCCGATTTTGCTGTCGGATGTGTGGCGCCATGACTACCCCAACCTGATCGTGGTGTCGCCGGATGTGGGCGGTGTGGTGCGCGCCCGCGCGCTGGCGAAGCAGCTGGATGCCGACCTGGCGATCATCGACAAGCGCCGCCCGCGCCCGAATGTGGCCAAGGTGATGAACATCATCGGCGAGGTGGCCGGCCGCACCTGCCTCATCATGGATGACATGGTGGATACCGCCAACACCTTGTGCGAAGCGGCCAAGGCCCTGAAGGAAAAAGGCGCCGAGCGGGTGCTGGCGTACTGTACCCACGGCGTGCTGTCCGGCCCGGCGATCGAGCGCATCGAGAATTCGGCGATTGACGAATTGGTCGTAACGGACACGATTCCGTTGAGCGAGGCGGCGCGGAACTGCAAACGCATCCGCCAGCTCAGTATCGCGGAATTGATGGCGGAAACGCTGCGCCGCATCAACGCGGACGAGTCGGTCAGTTCCCTGTTTGTGGATTAGTTTTTGCGGTGACCATGTCGGTCATCGCGCAACCCGGAATCTTCTGGTCGCGGAAGATTTCATTTGAAGTGGAGAAGCAAAATGACTGTTGAAATCAGCGCAAGCAAGCGCCAAGTGCAAGGAACGGGTGCGAGCCGCCGTCTGCGCAAGGCGAATCGTGTCCCCGGTGTGGTGTATGGCTCCGGCGAGGCAACCATGATCGAACTCGATCACAACACCCTGTATTTTGCCCTGCGCAAAGAAGCGTTCCACGCTTCCATCCTGTCTCTGGATCTGGATGGCAAGAAAGAATCCGTGCTGCTGCGCGACTTCCAGATGCACCCGTTCCGCCAACAGGTGCAACACATCGATTTCCAGCGCGTCGATGCGAAGAAGAAGATCCACATGAAAGTGCCATTGCATTTCGTCAATGCCGAGATTGCGCCCGGGGTCAAAACCGACGGCGGCATCATCAGCCACGTGCTGACCGAGCTCGAAATCATCTGCTTGCCGGCGGATCTGCCGACAGCTTTCGAGGTGGATTTGTCCGGTCTGGAATTGGGACACTCGATCCACATCGCCGATGTCAAGCTGCCGAAGGGCGTCGAACTGGCGCACCATCACCACGCCGGCGATGCGGTGGCGACGGTTCAGGTTCCGCGCGGTGCGGTTGAAGCTGCGGCCGATGCCGCTGCCGATGCCGCTGTGGCGGAAGCTGCTGCCGCTGCTTCGGCGACCGCTGCTGCACCCGCTGCCGCAGCCGCCGCACCAGCTGCCAAGAAGTAATCTGCTGCCGGAACAACCCGCCATGCGATCAAACATTGCATGGCGGGTTTTTTCATTATGAGTCACGCAATCAAACTCATCGTCGGCCTGGGCAATCCCGGCAAGGAATATGAAGCGACACGCCACAACGCCGGCTTCTGGTGGGTGGATGAGCTGGCGCGAGCGCATGAGGTGAAATTCAGGGCGGACAGCAAGTTCCACGGGTTGATCGCAAAAACGGCTTTGCACGGACATGAGGTGCAACTGCTCAAACCGCAGACCTTCATGAATCTCAGCGGTCGGTCGGTCGGCGCGGTGGCGCAGTTCTACAAGATCGAACCGGCGCAGATCCTGGTGGTGCACGACGAGCTCGACCTGCCGCCGGGCAGCGCCAAACTCAAGCTGGGCGGCGGCCACGGCGGCCACAACGGCCTGAAAGACATCATCGCGCATCTCGGCACGAAAGATTTCTGGCGTTTGCGCGTCGGCATCGGTCATCCGGGCGAGCGCACAGAAGTCGTGAATTACGTGTTGAACGCGCCGCGCAAGGAAGAGCAGGTGTTGATCGGGGAAGCGCTGCAACGCGCCCAGGAGATTGCGCCGCTGATCATCGAGGGCAAGCTGGAAGCGGCGATGTTGAAATTGCACAGCAGTTAGGAATCGGGATTCAGGATTCTGGATTCAGGCATAACAGCGGCGCTGCATTTACTGAATCCAGAATCCAGAATCCTGCATCCTGTTTAATAGAGGAAAAACCATGAGTCTCAAATGCGGTATCGTCGGTCTGCCCAATGTGGGCAAATCCACCCTGTTCAACGCGCTGACCAAGTCGGGCATTGCGGCGGAGAACTATCCTTTCTGCACCATCGAGCCGAACGTCGGCATCGTTGAAGTACCCGATCCGCGCATGGATGAACTGGCCAAGATCGTCAAGCCGCAGCGCATGCAATATGCCATCGTCGAGTTCGTGGATATCGCCGGTCTGGTGGCGGGCGCATCCAAGGGTGAAGGATTGGGCAACCAGTTCCTTGCCAACATCCGCGAGACCGACGCCATCGTCAACGTCGTGCGCTGCTTCGATGATGAAAATGTCGTGCACGTCGCGGGCAAGGTCGATCCGATTTCAGACATCGAAGTCGTCCTCACCGAACTGGCGCTGGCCGATCTGGCTGTGGTGGAACGCACCATCCAGCGTGATGGCAAGAAAGCCAAATCCGGCGACAAGGACGCGCAGAAACTGGTCGCCCTGCTGGAGAAACTGTTGCCGCACTTGAACGAGGGCAAACCCGCGCGCACTTTCGGTTTGAGCGATGACGAGATACAGCTCATCAAGCCGCTGTGCCTGCTCACCGTCAAGCCAGCGATGTATGTCGGCAACGTGATGGAAGACGGTTTTGAAAACAACCCGCACCTCGACCGCTTGCGCGAACACGCAGCGAAAGAAGGCGCGCCCGTCGTGGCTTTGTGCGCCAAGATCGAGCAGGAACTGGCCGACCTCGACGATGCCGACAAGAAGGAATTCCTCGCCGACCTCGGTCTGGAAGAGCCCGGCCTCAACCGCTTGATCCGCACCGGCTATGAACTGCTCGGCCTGCAAACCTACTTCACCGCCGGGGTGAAGGAAGTGCGCGCCTGGACCATCCACAAGGGCGACACCGCGCCGCAAGCCGCCGGCGTCATCCACACCGATTTCGAAAAGGGTTTCATCCGCGCGCAGACCATCTCTTATGCTGACTTCATCGCCTGTGGCGGCGAAGCGGGTGCCAAAGAGAAGGGCAAGATGCGCGTCGAAGGAAAAGACTACGTGGTGCAGGATGGTGATCTGTTGAATTTCCTGTTCAACGTCTGATGCTCGGGGGGGTGTAGCTTGTTTCGAGATCGGCGGTAGCGGAAACATGGGGCTGCAACCCCCGGTTTTTTTATTTCCTGTCCGATTACTTCGATCCCTACTCTCCCCGCCGCCAGAAAAGTCCCATTAATGGTTTGACGCGGGTGCCGTGGATAAGGATGGAGAGCGTGACGACGATCAGCGTCATTTGTATCAATTGCATCGCCAGCGGCTCTGGCAACCCGTGTTGTATGGCGTACATCAGGTAGTAAAGTGAGCCGATCCCGCGCACACCGACCAGCCTGTATGGCCCAGTGGGACAAGATTGAGCGGGCCAAGGACGATGAGACTGGTAATTAGCGGTGTCAATCGGTGATTGCGGTGCTAGTCATTGCCATTGCCACGGTGGTCTTTCTTCTTGTTTCCGTGATCATCTTTGCGGTGCTCGCTACTGCGGCCGCTATGTTGTTCCTGGTAACGCGGCACATACTGGTCGTTGTACCAGTTGTCCTGCACAAAGAAGACCCGCTCGCCGCAAGCGTTGTATTCGTGGCAATGCTTGCTCCAATGTTTCGCGTGACCCGGTGGTACGTGCAGGTAGATCGGCGGGCGGTTCGTCGGTGCCCGTTGAATCATTTTTGGCTGACGATAGACCACCTGTGGCTGCGGAAAGTTGCCGATGTCAATTTGGCCGTAGAAGCCGGGTTGGCCGATGCTGACCGAGACGCCCACGTCAGCAGCAAATACCGGAGAAGAGACGGTGGCGGCGACTACCGCCGCTGCAATCAGAATACGTTTCATGTTAAATCTCCCGTTGTCTGGAAATCTCAGGGAGACCAGAATGGTGCGCCCTGTTTGCGGCCTATCTCAACGACAGAAATCATCGAGAATGGATGCACGGCGATTATATACTTGCGGCAGAAAGCTTCTGTGCTGCAGCGCACCTTGGCCGCAATCCCTTGTATGTGACAGGAATCGGGCCAAAATAGGGCGGAATGCAGCCGTACCGTAATCGAATCAGTCCAAACGACGAAACAGGCAAAGTCGCCTAGCGCGCGATAGCCATGCTGATAATCGCGCTGCCCAGCTCCTGTTTGAGGATGGCGTTGGCTTGATTCAGCGCGCGCAGGGTGGCGCCGGCCTTATTCAGGGCATTGCCCTTGATGTTCCAGTGCCGGGTACCGCGAATCCGGTTATTGGCGGTTTCGTGCAGGGCGATTTCCAGGTTGCCGCGCTGCCAGTACCACCCCTCTTTTAATTCCGGATCGGTCAGATTCAGATTGGCCTGCACCACGAATACCGGGTGCTCGCCGGTATCCAGGATGAAACCGGCTTGTGCCAGCCCCCCTGCCACCATTTCCTGCAAACCGGCGGGTGCATCCGCCGCCACACGCGCGGCAATGCTGACGCGCTTGAGCAATTCTTCCAGATCGGACTTGAGTTGGGCGCTGCTCCATTGCGGCGCCATGCCGCGACCGGTGATATCCACGACTTGCAGGTTCTTTTGCAGTGCTTCGCGTTCTTGTTGTGCTTCCAGTGCATGGCTGGCAGTGGCGATCTTCATGAACAGGTCGCCTTCCGTGCGTGAGTGTTCGATGTGGTTGCGGGTGGCTGTATCGAGTTCGCCGATTTGCTGGCGCAGGTTGGCGGCAGTTTGCAGGCGCGGCAGGACGGCCAGCACGTGGTAGCTGCCGCCTACCGGGTCATGCCATAACTCGGCGATCTGGATGCCGCTGATGATTGTGTCGGTGCGCGTGCTGATGTGACGCGAGGCTTGTTCCTCATATTGCGCCACACCGGAGGAAGTGGATTTTGAGTGCTGGAAATCCTCGCTGCTCACCACCACCGCCACCTGAAATACTTTGGCGATATCGGCGCGGGCACGATCCTTGGCTTCTTCCTGCGAGGCCGCGTGGCCGCGTCCGATCAGATATTGCTCGTTCCTGTATTGGGCGCTATCACCGGCGATCCAGTCGGGTACGGTCGGCTGGCTGACACAACCGGAGAGGAAGGAAAGCGTCAGAGCGAATGCGGCAAAGGTAGAGCGTTTCATTTTCATCTCCTGAGGGCTGATCAATAGGGCATCGAATGCTGGGACAAGTAGGTCTTGCGTGCCTGGCGGATGGTTACCTGCGGATACACCCGGGTTGCGATCAGATTCTGATCCTTTCCCAGCAATTCCACCGTTACATCGTAGCTGCCCGGGGGCAGGGAAAGCCGGGCCAGTTGCACATTGGCGGGCAGCGTCAACCAGCTGCGGGTGTCGGCACGCTCGGTGGCGATGGTGGCCACCCTTACGAGCAGGGAACCGATCATTTTAGTGGCGGCATCATCCCGGCGCTGAGCGGATTTATCCACGGACTCCTGCATCACTCCCTTGGCAATCGCACGCGCCACGGCACGGGCAGTAATCGCGGGCATTCGTGCAGCCAGGCTGGCGCGGGCAATGGTATCAATATCTTCCATGATCTGGGTGTCAGCCTGTTTGCCGGAGACGCTGATGCGGGCGCAAGCTACCCGGCTGGGGCGCGATTCGTAATAGGGCAGGGCGAGGTTGATCAGCACGGGTGGAGTGGTTGGTGTCGTGTCCGTATTCTTGGCGCGTTTGGATGCATCCACGGCGACCGCTGGCGGAGGTGTCCACATGCCGATGACTTTCTCGCGTTTGATGGGGGCCAGACCATTGTTGAGGATGAAGACCAGCTCGCCTTCCGCTTCCGAACTTGCTGTTGTTTCTTTCGTCGAAGCGACACTGAATTCCTGCTGATAGCGGGCCAGTTCGTCGGCCAATCCCTGCTGCCGGGCCAGCCGCAGCAGATCGAATTGGAGCATCGTCGGCACGTCTATGGAAAAATGGGCCCGGTTTTTTTTGTAGGCTTCATAGGCTTTGCGGTAGGCAATCATGGCATCGCTCCATTCGCCCAGTTCGTCATAGATCATCCCGGTGAGCTGGCGCGACAGGGCATCTTCGGTGAATTTGCTGTCGGGTATTTTCTCCGCAATCTCGCGCAACTTGAGATCAATCTGCAATGCCTCGACCCGCGCCTCGTTGGGTTGCCCCAGTTCCAGATAATTGAGTGCCATGTACAGATGCACCAGCACCTGTTCGTAATCGTCTCCCGCGTAGCTGACCGTCGCATCGTTGACCATAAAGGACAGCGCATGTTCGCTGACGCTTTCGGCATACAACCGTTCCATCTCCTGTTTGGCGGCCTCCAGCGATTCATTGGAGGCCACAAAATCACGTTTCATGCGCTGCACCATGCCCTTGTTGAGCAGGTACAGCGCACGGTCTCGCTTGTCACCGGATTGATCTTCGATGGACTTCAGCGCTTCATCGTAGTGCTGTTCCGCCAGCTGTTGTTTGATGATCGCGAACGAATTGCTGTAAGTCGCGCAGCCGTTCAATGCCAGGACACAGGCCAGGGTGGCCAGCCAGATGGAAACCCTGCCAATGTACGTCGGCAAGTCCTCCATCCCGCCGCGCAAGCGCTGGGCGGACATTGTGAATCGCGTCATCAGCGGCCTAGAAATTCAGCTTGCTGCGCTCCACCAGTTTTTTGATCTTCTTCTGTCCCACCCATACCTTGCGGTTGTCGGCCAGACTGATGAGAGTCAGATCCACCTGGTAGTAACGCAATTGCGTTTTACCGGAGGCGTCAATAATGGTGTTGATCGTGCCTTTCAGCATGAAGTCTGCACCTTGCTCTTCGCCCATCGCTTTGCGCGTGGCCTCGCGCGCATGCAGATCCTGGTCCTTGCGTTCATCGCGGATCTCCTGGCGCTCGGTGGACGATGCGACAAACTGCACCCGGCCGGAATTGATCAGGGAGCGTTCCAGATCCGCGACGAAGGTGTTGACGTTGATGTGCTCGTGGCTCAGGTTGCGCACTTCACCCACGATCACCGCCGGTTGCCGTTTTTGGCTGCGCGTGAATTCATCGAGCCAGACGCGGTTCAGCACATCCTGCATCATCTCCGCCGACACCAATTGTGAATCCGTGTCGTTCCACGCGCCGCTCAGGTCGATTTGCTGGTTCACGTCCACCCGCTCAACCGAAGTGGCGCAGCCGCTCACCAACCAGGCCAGAGCCACCAGTACGGCGGCAGATTTTGTCGAAAATATAGTCCGGCTCATTATTTTTTCTCCTTGGCAACGCGGTCAAAAATGTTGTCCGCCTGCGTTTCAATATAGCGTTTCAGATCGGTGTTCATGCTCTGTACCCCATCCAGGGTGCTTTTCACCTGCTTCATATCCAGTTCGGCGATGGAGTAGACGACATTGGTTTTGGGGTCGCGCCACGAACCGATGATCCGGGCACCGCTCAGATTGACCTTGCTCAGACTGCTGATCTGGCGCGACACCGATTCTTCCGCGACGGCAGTGCCGCCGGACTTGGCGGCGGCCATATAGTCGCTGCTTACCACATCCATGTATGACGACAACACACGCGCCACCTCGGCGCGCGCCCGATCGTCGGCAACCGATTTTTGCAGCGACAGGTCTCCGGCTGGAGAGGCCGATCCAACCCCGTGGAACAGGCGTCCATCCTTGTTGTTCAGGATGCTGGTGCCCTGGTTGACCCAATCGGGTGCACCCTTGAGCCCCAGATTGCTCTCTACTTTCGTGGTGCTGGAACAGGCCGTGATGACTCCAGCCAAAGCTGCGATAGCCAGTAACTTTGTGACAGTGAGTGATATTTTCATGACGTTCTCCTGGGTTGGAACAACAGGTTTGAAGTTGTCGCAGAATGTGTGCGATGCCGGTAGTGCCGTCATCATAATGCGAATCGCCGAATCGCCGAAATTTTTCGCGGCAAACAGTGTTACACTGCGCGCCGCAATTTCGTTTCAGTCTGAAACATGGCGACAAAAATCGTAGCGAGCGGTTGCATGGCAAGGCGCACGGAGCGGAGGAACCGGAGTGTACACAGACGTACATGAGGATTCCGAGCACCGCGCAACGCAGCCATGCAACCGCGCAGTTGATTTATGTCTTCATGTAGTGATTGCCACCGATTCCGGTTCGTCGTACCCACCTCATTCAGCCTCAGACTGGCGTTCTTGATTGAACGACAGGCCGTTTGTATCCAGAAAGAAAATATGTCATTTGCATCCCTCGGCTTGTCCGCCGAACTCGTCCGCGCCGTTACCGAGCGCGGTTATACCGAACCCACGCCGATCCAGGCGCAGGCCATTCCTGTCGTGCTCAAAGGCGGCGACCTGATGGGCGGCGCGCAGACCGGCACCGGCAAGACCGCCGGTTTCACCCTGCCACTGCTGCAACGCCTGATGGTGAATAACGTCGCAGGCAAATCTCCCATCCGCGCGCTGGTGCTCACGCCCACGCGCGAACTCGCCGCACAGGTGGAAGAGAGCGTGCGCGAATACGGAAAATACCTGCCGCTTAAATCGATGATGATGTTCGGCGGCGTCAACATCAACCCGCAGATCAAGCAACTGCATGGCCGCGTGGACATTCTGGTGGCGACGCCGGGACGGTTGCTCGACCACTTGCAGCAAAAGACGGTGGACTTGTCGCACGTCGAGATTCTGGTGCTGGACGAAGCCGACCGCATGCTGGACATGGGCTTCATCCGCGACATCAAGAAAGTACTCGCGGTGCTGCCCAAACAGCGCCAGAACCTGCTGTTCTCCGCCACCTTCTCCGACGAAATCAAGCTGCTGGCCGACGGTCTGCTGAACAATCCCGCGCTGATCGAAGTGGCGCGCCGCAACGCGACGGCCG